>Ga0163150_10002646_pt1 | contig 26955 bp, 27 predicted proteins | sample OliLakLV19P2IB_FD_148628 | JGI IMG/M metagenome (GOLD analysis project Ga0163150, IMG submission 148628) | Freshwater microbial mat bacterial communities from Lake Vanda, McMurdo Dry Valleys, Antarctica - Oligotrophic Lake LV.19.P2.IB | ecosystem: Environmental > Aquatic > Freshwater > Lake >...
GCGAGCGGGGCCTCGGGGAACAGCCCGTCGCGGGCCACGTGGAAGACTTTTCTTCGTGGCTACCTCCGCTGCGGCATCCTCAGCTTCGGGTTTGCGCGGGCGTGCCGTCGGCACCGGACAGGGCCGCTAACGACCCGCCCCGCATCGGTGCCGTCTCCTTGCCTGCACCGAGAAAGGCTCGGCACTCAATCGGCATGTGCATCTGCATGTGTGCGTGACCGACGGCGAGTTCTCCCGGACCGCGACGGGTGACCAGGCTGAGGCAGGCATCACGTTCCTGCCGGCGCGACCCATCACCCCAGGCGACCTCGCGGAGCTCACCGCGCGAGTGCGAAAGCGACTCATCCGGTGGTTCAGGCGATCGGGCCTGCTCGACGCGGAGGCCGCGGCGGACATGCCCGCATGGGAGCACAGTGGGTTTTCGATAGACGCTTTGCGTGCGGATTTCCTTTTCAGTCCCCAAAGTGCGTGCCTATTGCAAGCCCCTCGAGCACTTGGTGCGATACTGCGTTCGGCCTGCGCTCGGCCTGCGGTCGACATCCACTCGCGTTGACACGCCCGCCGAGGGCGACGCCGGAGCCGGCCTGTGCCCAGCGTGAACAACCGGGCTTCGACGGCGGTTGGTGGAGGCCTCAGAGCCAAGCCGCCGCCCCACAAGACACGCTCGAGCCCGATCGGCTACGCTCAGAAGCCGACCAGCAGCCATCACCACGTTGCGGAAGTGCCGTTGACCGTCCTATCCTTTTCCACGCCCCACGATTGCCGGGGCGGGTTGATCGGATGCCACCTCAGAGGAATCCACTGATGATGCACCTTGTGCGTATGCTCCGCTGCCGATCGCTTGTGATCGCCTTGTCGTGCCTGGTTCTCCCCTGTCTCCCGCTGTACGCCTGCACCCGATGCGTCTACCTCGGTGCGAACAATACGGTGATCGTGGCGCGTTCGATGGACTGGGCCGAGGATACAAAGACGAACCTGTGGGTCTTCGCTCGCGGCATGACCCGCGATGGTGCCACAGGACCGAACAGCCTGCGATGGACGAGCACGTACGGCAGCGTCGTCTGCTCGTTCTACGAATGTGCCTCGGTGGATGGCATCAACGAGAAGGGCCTCGTGGCCAACGTTCTGTACCTGGTCGAGTCCGATTACGGCAAGCCTGAAGGAGACAAGCCGGCGCTCTCGATCGCGGCCTGGGCCCAGTACGTGCTGGACAGCTTCGCCACGGTCGATGAAGCCGTGGCCGCTTTGTCCAAGGAGCCGTTCACGATCATCGCGCCGGTGCTGCCAGGCGGGATTCCCGCTCAGGGGCACCTCGCGATCTCCGACCCGAGCGGCGATTCGGCGATCATCGAGTATGTGAAGGGGAAGCTCGTCATCCATCACGGCCGCGAGTTCCAGGTCATGACCAACTCGCCCACCTATGACGAGCAGCTCGCCCTCAATACCTACTGGCGAGAGATTGGTGCCGCCGCCATGCTGCCCGGCACAAGCCGAGCGGCCGACCGCTTCGTGAGGGCCTCGCACTACACCGCTGCGATTCCTACCAACGAGGAGAACTCCAAGTCGCTGGCCTCGGTGCTCAGTGTTCTTCGCAACGCCTCGGTCCCTCTGGGCGTGGCCACCCCCGGGCAGCCCAACATCGCAAGCACACTGTGGCGCACGATGTACGATCAGAAGAACAAGATTCTCTACTTCGACTCGGCGACCAGCCCGACGATCTTCTGGGTGCCGATTGACGAGATGGATTTCACCGAGGGAAATCCGGTAAAAACCCTCACGCTGACCGGCGACAAGACGTATTCAGGCAACGCTGCCAAGGAGTTCCGCGAGTCGAAGCCCTACGCTTTCCTTCCTGCCAAGGCGGAGTGAGCGAGGCTCGTCTCGTGAATCGGCGCGGATCCCGACGCCGGCTGGGATGAAAGGCTCCTTCTCCTCGCCAGGTAGCGGATCGTTTTCAAAACGGGCGAGCCGGGCGGCCAATGGCCTGTCGTTCGGTGACAATGCGACGGCACGGCGCTCATGCTCGTTCGCCGCGTCACCAACGACATGATGCGAGACTCTTTGAAGAAGCATCCGATGAAGTGCAGCTTGCTATGATGCGATCAACGACGAGAATGCCTGCCGGAATGAGGAGCAACAACGATGGATCGCAGCCGAAAAGCTACGCGCGAGGGAAACGAAGCCGCTCTCCAGCACACGAGCGAAGCGGAGAAGGTGCGGATCGAGGAAATCACCGAGGACAATGTGGCTCACCTTCAAGCCTCGATTGAAGCGTTGAAACAAACGCCTGAAGGAATTGTGGAGCTTCAACGCAGACTCAAAGCCTTTGGTGAATGCCAGCGAACGGGCGACGAAACTTCCAGTCAGTTTTTTGTCAAGCTCTGCCGTTGGCTGGAGAGGGAGATACCGCAAACAAAGTCCCCCCTCCATCCTCCGAGGCAGGTTGAGCAGATAACAACGAGAGCGCACCACTCAATCGATTGAAGAAAGGCAGATAGGGCAACCTCCTTTCCGTCACCTGCCAGGTTCATCGACTCCCAGAAGGCGGGCATAATGGGTTCGGAGGGTGTCCATGCGGACACGCTACGGCACCAATGGCCCGAATCCGATGGGGGCGTGCCGCGAACTTCCCGGAAGAACCTATCCTTTACCGTTGAAACCGGGCGATGAACGCTTCAATTTCCTCGTGAAGTTCGCCACGGCTGCGCAGGCCCTGGATCCAGCGATCGGGGATCGCCCCATAGCCCAGCGATGCGCCCATGATGGCGCCCAGCACTGCGCCGCGATGACAATTGTCGCCGCCCACGTTTGTGTTCGCGATCAGGGCGGCCTCGAAATCATCTGAGTAACGCGCGGCCAGGTACAGCACCGCTGGCAACGAATGCTCGATGTAACAGGCTGGACTGAGTTGGCTCCCGATCACGTGGAGGTCGGAAAGCCGCTCGCGATTCACCCGCTCGACCACCCGCGTTGCCGGGAATCCGAACGACTCGGCGACGGCGCATGCCAGGGGGCGGATCTGAGAAGCGGGTGCCTTCAGCAACTGGGGCAATAATCTGCCGAGCGCCAGGGCGTATCGCTCCAATGTGGTGGAACGGTGCGTCAACCGCAGGTGTGCCAGCAACGTGTGGTCCACCGCGGCCGGATCGTCCTCCCGCATCGCCGCGACAATGACCGGTGGCAACGCGACCAACCCACCGATCGACGCCGTGTCGTGGCCCTCCGCTCCCGCACAGCGTTCTGGGGAGATCCCCCGCGCGTACCTTGCGAAGAAATCGCGATGATAGGACTCGGCGTAGGTGTCGTCATGGCTGCCGGGGGTCGTCATGAAGGCGACGTAGGCACGCAGAAAATCGCCGGAGTCATAGCGTTCCGTCGCGTTCATGGTCCGAAGGAGCACGCGGACGCATAGTAGATTCAGGGTGTTGTCACCGCCGCGCAGACCAGCGTGATAGTGCTGGTTGGGCTGGCCCCAGAGGTGTTTCTTCCCGTGAAGAATGACGCGGCCCACCACTTCACCCTCGTGCGAACCACGACCGGCGGCCCCCGTATTGGCCAGCGACATGATGGAACTGGGATGCTTCTCCCGCGGCGCCTGGTAGTCGCGGATGACGCCAAAGTCCCGCTGCAACGCTGCCACGTCATAGTACCAGTGGGCAGGCATGGCCAGCGCATCGCCAACGAACATGCCCCACAGCATGCCTCGCAACCGCTCGTGAATGTCTGGTTCACCTGCCATGGGCACCTCACAACCGAGAATGAACGCGTTTTATCCCAGGGCAAGAAGGAGTGCTTCTCTTGAGCCCCAAACCGGGAAGCGGAAACGGTAGGGCATCGGTTCGTTCTTTCGTTCCTGGCGGATTGATGGCATCATCCTCTGCCTCCGCAGTGAGTTTGTGTTCCTGGAACCGCAAATCACTCCTGGGATTAACCACGATGCCCGCCAAGGGGGAATCGCTGATGAATAAAAAGCATGGAATTCAGGGGATCGCGCGGCGTTCCGTGATGCATGCCTTTCGCAGGCCGCGGACCATTCCGCGTCGCGTCCGTCGTGGGTACCTGCTGGCCACAGTCCTTGTCGCGGGCGTCGTCGCAATCGTCGGGCCGATGTGCCCTCGGCACGAAGCCGCCGGCCGACCGGTCTGGCGCGTGCAGACGGTGCATGACGGCGACACGGTGACCTGCCGCGACACGGAAGGCCGACGCCAAAAAATTCGTCTCGTCGGCATTGATGCGCCGGAGTTGGGTCAGCCGTTTGGTGAAGAGTCGCGTCAGGCCCTCGCGACAAAACTCTCCGGTGGTTTGGTGCGCGTCGAGGGCGAGGCACGCGACCAGTATGGAAGGCTTCTCGGTCGGCTCTGGATCAACGACCGTGACATCACCAAGGAGATGGTCGCAGACGGCTGGGCCTGGGCGTTTGGAGCATTCGCGGTCGATGATGACGACGCGGCCCACGAGGCGGCTGCCCGGCGTGCTCGCCGCGGTCTCTGGCAGGGTGCTGACCCCCTTCCCCCCAGCCAGTGGAGAAAGCTGCATCCGCCGCATTCCTCGGACACTTCGAGTCCCTCGCAGTTCCTGCTATCCGGCCAGATGCCATAGAATCTCGACTATGACTGCACTCCAGCATAGTTACCTACAAGCACACGGCCCACATTCCATACAGATGGTCGATGTGGGAGCGCGCTGGGGAGCGACCAGTGCCTGGTTTCGACTCCCTGGCTTGGCACGGCTCTACGGCTTTGAGCCAGACGCAGAAGAATGTGCACGACTCGCTTCGATTCTCGACCCGAATACGGACACGTTTTTTCCGATCGCACTGGGTTCACACGACGGTGAAGCCACACTTCATGTCACGGCGGAGCCGGCCTGTTCATCCATCTATCCGCCATCGGAATGGATGCGCAGTCGATTCCCATCACTCACCGAGGCCATGCGGCCGGTACGGACCATCCAGGTTCCCACCCAACGGCTCGACACCTGGGCCTCGCAGCAACAGATTGACCGCATCGATTTCATCAAACTCGACACTCAGGGTGCCGAATTAGACATCCTACGAGGAGCTGAAAAATCGCTCGACAAAGTTCTCGGCATCGAAGCAGAGGTCATCTTCAATCCGCTCTATGATGGCCAGCCCGTGTTCTCTGATGTCGATGCATTTTTGAGAAAGCGGGGGTTCCATCTCTGGCGCTTGGATAGCCTCGCCCACTATGCCGAAGTGCCTTCGATGGCATCAAGCGGAGTGGTTTTCCAGCAGTACGATCTTTTGCGGATCGAAAGCCCAGCAGGTGGGGGGCGATTGGTATGGGGGAACGCCGTCTACTTCCGCGATCGCGAAGCGTTCACGGGAGATCGCCCGGCGTTGCATCGCCTGGCAATCCTTCTTGAAGCCCTGGGCGACCACGATGGCGTCGATGCATGTGTCGCGGCCATGAACCGCTGAACCGCTGAACCGCTGAACCGCTGAACCGCTGCGTCTGATTGGGGCCGTCGAAGCATCTCAGGGCGAGTGACCTGCCCCCACGAACGATGGGACATCAACACCACCAACGGGCGCGGCCGGATGTCGCGGAAAAGCGGGAAGAGCTACAGCGTGAGCAGCCGCAGTTGAATCTGGATCGGCTTGGCACTCGATCGGCGTATGCATCTCCATGTGGGCGTGACCGACAGCGGATGGTGGGAGTCTCAGAGCCAAGCCACCGCACCGCAAGACACGCTCGAGCCCGATCGAATACGCTCAGAAGCCGATCAGCAGCCATCACCACGTTGCCGAACTGCCGTTGACCGTCCTATCCTTTCGCCGGCCAGGCCTCGCGGCAGCTGTCTATTGCTTGTGCTGATGCTCTTCGACACCAAGTAGCGACGGATCGCTGCTATTGGCCCCTTCGATGACAGGGATTTCCCTCGAATCGAACCACTCACTGGGCAGGATCTTGTCCGGCGGCGGATAGAAAATATTCCCGAGGCGATAGAGCGAACCCATCCAAAGATCGGAGCCGGGCTGGATCACGTCCTCCTTCACGTCAATGCGATACCGAATGCCGAAATGCGGCCGCTCAAGGATCTGATCGCCTTCTGGGACGCAGTTGTAGAGGTACAGTTCGCCCTTCAGGAGCATGTCGCCAGACGCGTCAGGATGTGGCAGCTTGAGTGGAACGCGACCGACCCAGTGCTCACCTTCCTCGACGGTCTCGAGCGGATAGACCAAGTCTGCAAGACCTAGCGTGTGGATCGAGGAGCGACAGGGGGACAGGAATGCCTTTGCCATGACTGCCGGTGTGAAGAGCCTGGGCGTGGCCATCGGCGCCCGCTCGATATCGAGGCGGATAGCGACACCCTGAGAGGGGAGCGTGTCGCCCCAGACCAAGCGGCGATCCTCCCCATCACAAAGGGCCAAGTGCATCGTCGCGGTTCGATAGAATCCCCCATTGTAGAGGCTCGGCGAACGCTCGTCGTTCCCGCGATAGTACGGCCCTCCCAACCGGAGCGGATGCTTCGGCCTTTCCGGCTCCAGAGAATCGACGAAGGCGCCCGGCGGCTCGGTGAACTTGCGCATCTCGTGTTCGAGCGTGGCGATACGGGTGGTCAATTCTGCCTCGCGGGCCTGCAACTTGGCGACATGGAGCCACACACACCAGGCAGCAATCCCAGCGACGAGCAAGCCATAGCAGGACGGCGTCGCGTAGGTGCGAACACGCGCCACGAGCGGCCAAGCCTTCTGGTCGCTCGCCTTCAGTCGCTCGGCGAGGAGCACGATCGCGAGCCACGCCATGACGAGGTACAGCGCGCTTCCATAGTCGGCTCGCAAGCGGTCAGTCTGGCCCAAGAACGGATCGAGCCAGGGCGGAATGAATCTTGCCAGCCAAAGCGTCCATCCCGAGTCGACGGGTTCTGCCACAGCCTGCGTCTGTTCCGTCGGCCAGGGCGCGCCTGCACGAGCCCAGCGGTCGAAGGTTGCCAACTCTTCCGCATCCAGCGGCGGTCCATCTGCGGGCATGCGAAGCTCGACATCCTGCCCAGCAATTCGCCGCCATAGCTCGTTGTCTTCAAACGACACATTGACGATTCTTCGGCCTGACTCGCCCCCTCGCTCGATCGCCGCCCGGTCGTGGAGGCTCAGTTGTCCGTCGTGTTTCTCCTTGTTGTGGCAGGATGCGCAGCGGCGTTCGAGAACAGGAAGGATGTCGCGCTGAAATTCGGGGGATGGTGCCTTGGGCGAAGCGGCAGGCGCTGCGCCGCCATCACCGCGCACCGCCACCACCATCGACAGCAAAACGAGAAGTGCCACCACGCTTCCGAGCAGCGCTCGTACCATGCCGTCGATCGTCTTCATCGTGGCAACTTCCAGACCAGACCGCCGTTCGCGCGAAGTCCCCATGACGGTCCATTCTACTGTTGAAGGCGGTCGAAAACGACAGCGCATAACCGTGCAGTTCTCGAAGCAACATGGGTCGGGGCGATAGCTCGTGCCGTCCTCTCCGTTATCCGGCGATGGCTTGCATTTCCGCGATATACCGATCCAACAGATCCAGACCAGCCGGATGCTTGTTGTCCCGAAGCCACAGCTCGTAGGAAATGATTTGCTTTTTGCCAGGCAACTTCTTGCTCCAGAGCAAGCCATCGCCCTGGATGCTGACATTGGCCACGCCCTGCGTTGTGGAAGCGCGAAAAGCTATTTCCGCTTTGTCCTTCTGGAAGTTGAAGAACGTGCATTCCTCGGAACGGATGCCACCTTGCTCGGCGACCCATCCCAGTGTCGCCAGCGATTCGCTGGAGCGTTTGGCCAGCTCAGCCAGAGAGGCTCCCTCAACCTTAAACTCGATCGACTTCTCGCGTGGCTGATACTTCACGTCCTTCGCATCCGACGGGGTTGGGAAATCAGCGGCTTCCAGGCCGGCATCTTTTTTCGAAGCGTCGTCGCCCTCGTTCTTCGGCTCTTTCTCGTTCTCTTTCGCCAACTGCCATGACGAGCGCTCCAGTTCTTCTCCAACGCGAATCAGCGTACGGCCGTTTTTCATCTTCTGGAGAACGATAACGACGTCTTTCTGCCCTTGGAGGAACGGAAGATAGCGATACTCTTCCTTGACGGTGCGACCGATCGTCAAGGGTATCCAGCCGCGCTCGTTCATTTCGTCGTCGTAGAACGCCTGGGCCTCGTCCAGATTCTTCGAAGTCGATGCAACAAGGCTCGGTTCGGGATGGCCATTGAATTCCACGAAGCCTGAGTCGTCAGGGATGGGGAGCGAATTCACCATCACGAACGGCGTGTAGGTCACGGCGAAGCGTCCCGGCGTGTCGGGAAACTTCTTGATGGAGACGTGCAGGTCGATAGAGTTGCGGAGGAAGGTCAAATCGCGACTGTCGGAAGTGTCTGAATGCGATGAGTGCAGGCGCGAGTAAGCCGTCCAACCGCCCTGATGCATCATGCGGAGAAGGTCCGTCTCTGCAGTCAGCAAATCCAACGGCGTTCGATAGATCACGGTCTGCTCGGAAGCATACGTCTCATCCGCCGGATCGCTGGCAAGTCTCGGGAGTCGTCGGCAATCAAAATTGCCTCCGTGGCTGATAGTGACGTTGGACTTCGAGTCTCCCGATTCGTAGAAACTGGTCGAAAGAATGAACCCGCCCTTGCGAAACTCGACCGCCATCGGATTGGCCGAAGGCGATGTCGATTCCATCCAACCGCGCAGCCCCAGCTGATAGCGATAAAACATCTTGGCTTCTTCAGCATTCATCGCGGCTTCGCCGCTCACGCCATCCGCTGTCGATGTGGAGAGGTTGCTCCCCGGTGGTTGCGGAAAGGCTCGCAGGTCGATCACCTCGGCAAGTTGATGCGGGTAAGCGGGGTCTGTCTCAGAAGCATCGGGAAGGACAATCGGCTTGTGCGCGGGTTGGAGTCCGACAGCCTCTCCAGCCTTTTTCGAGCCCCATATTCGGATGGGCCCGATATCCGGAATCGCCAAGAGCAGGTTGGAACCCGCGAGCCACTCCAGGCCCACCACCTCGTTTCCCACGATATCGATGACCTGAACGCATTGCTGGCTGGCGATGTCCCAAATGCGAATAGCTCGACCGTTCGCTGTCGCCAGCAGGGTTTCATCAGGCGCAAAGGCGACTATCTCGGTATCGGCGAAACTTCCGCGAAGAAACGGAACCATCGTTGAGTCGGCAGCCGTCCATTGCTGGAGGCCTTTGTCGCTGCCGAGAACGACGGAATGGCGATCGAGCGTTGGTGCGACTGTCGCGTTGAATCGATCCCCCGTGACGTCTTGGGAGAGAGTGCCTTCGGGAGCCTTGTAGACGAGCGCTTTCTCGCCCAAGACGAGGATGGCGTCGTTGCTGCCGAAGATAATTCGACGTACGCCGTTGGTTGCGGCTTTGAACTTCCCTCGGGGCTCGAGCGTGTCACTGGACCAGATCGACACGTCATCGCCATACGAGAGTGTGGCGAGGCTTTGCGAATCAGGGGAGAACGCCAAGTCAACGATATCGTTCGAATCGAGCTTGGCAGTAGCGTGCTCCTTTCGATCATGGAGGCTCCACAGTTTCACCGTGCCTTCGGAATCACCGACGGCCAAGCGTTGTCCGTCGGGCGAAACGGCCATCGACCGGATGACGACATCAGAGGTTCCCTCGGATGGTGTCGTTAAGACGTGTTGTGGCTCAGCGCCATCGAGCGACCAAAGCAAAAGGCGATAGCCAGCCGTGATGTAGTACTTCCCCTCGTTGCTGTGAGCCGTGCAAGTGACGAGCCCGACTTTGTTCGATTCTTTGGCAGCGAGGAGGACGAGCGGTTCGTACTCGGGAGATTTCCATACGGCAAGCTGATCTGGTGTCGGAGTGATCGCTGGCTTTCCGAGGGCTGGGGTCGACATTGGCTCATTGGCCGCCGTGACTGGTGGCGGCGCCGACGAATCGCAACCGCTCACGGCAAGAAACACGAGGGAGGCGAGGGTTGTGCGGCAACGCCACGTTGTGCTGAAGATCATCGTGATGAACCACCTTGAAAAAAGATGACCAATTGGCCCGCCGACGTTGCTCGAGTCCCAGGCGAGAGCCGCCAGCGCATCGCGAACGTGCCGTCGAGCGTCCTCAATCTTATCGATGCGAGCGCAGGAGAGCGGGATCAAAATGGTCGTCGTTCAGGGAGGGGTTGAGCTCGAGATAGGTGTACGTGTATTCGGCCATCAGGCGAGGTGCTGCACCGGGCTGTTCAGGCCATTCGGAATAGTCGATACGCACGGGGACGTGGAGGGCGTCATCCACGAACACGTTGGCCTCATGAAAGTGCAGGCCGACTTGCTTCTGGGGATGCGTGACCCGTATCACGGTGCAGGGACGCTGATCCAGCTTTGCTCCTGGGATGCGCCGCACGTGGGTGTTCTCTCCCGTGGTATCGACTCGCGCGTGTGTTTCTAAAATCACGATCATTCGGCCGAGGAGTCGGTCGAAGCCGATTTCGGTAATCGGCACCAAACTCTCGCGACTCGCTCTCTCTCCACGAGGATCGATCTTCACAACCACATGCGCGAACCGTTTGCCGCCGTTGCGAACCACCATCTTTCCATCGTTCTGGCCCTCGACATAAAGCACCTTGCGTCCGGCCACGTCGTCAGGCCCAATAAACTTCAAGAATATGCTGAGCGGCTTTTCGATCCGCTCGCCGCTGCGAATCTCCTCGCGCACCTCCATGTCGATGTAGTGGTAGTCCTGCAACGTGTCGTCGATACGCTCGCGTTTCACAAGTCGGCAGGTGAAGCCTTTCACGGTGTGTCGCAGGAAGTCCTGCTCCTTTCTCGCGAAATCCAAAACCGAAGTCAGCGGGTGCGGGCGATCAGTCGTCGGCGGTTTCGGCAACGCCGTCGTGGAAGTCGTCGTCTGGCTCGGTTCAACTGGCTCAGCAGCCATTGCGAACCTCGACGATGCAAGCAGCGAGATTGCGAGGCACCACGATCCGAACGTGACGCGGTCTACCGGAACCATGTGTGGGCCTGTTCGCAAGATGATCAGACGAACGAGAGTGTGACGACGAATCGAGATGGGGCCGAGCGACGGGTATTCAACACGACATGGTCTACGGAGTCGACAGCAAACCTGTGTGCACGACGTCTTTCTTATCTCATGACGGCTCTGCTCCAACAAAGGGTTATCCGCAGCCCGCCGCGATCCGGCAAAGCATCGGTCGTTGCAGACTGCACAATCGCTGCCAACCGGTCCTGATCTGGTGCCGCTGCCCCGAAAATGCCGTCATCGCTATGAGGGGTTGCTCACGCCGAGCCATTCCTCCTCCTCAAGGAATCGATATTCGCTCAGTGGGAACCACGATCGAACCTGATCCCAATTCGTAACCCGACGATGGATCGCCATCGGATTCATACGCTGTGTCATCGGTTGCGGCGGCTCCGCGTTGAGCCACGATCCGATACGCCGACATACCTCGCGAGGATCGATCACGATCTCGTTGAAGTGCACGATGCGAAGATTCGGAAGAGCGGCGAGGTGCCCTTCGAATCGCTGGTGATAGTCGACATAGTGACGGACTTCATCGTATTCGAGTCGGATCGGAGTTTCGGAATACGGAGGATCGATACCACCGAACATCCCTTGGCCGTCATGCATGCGATTCCACGCACCGCAATTTTTTGCCTGATGTGCGCTGACGATACAGGCCAAAGGGTGACGCCGGCAAAGTATCAGTTGTCCCTTGGCGAGTATGCCGTGGAGCGCATGATCTGTGAGCTGTCCGGCCAATACCTTGACCGACAGGACGTGCGATTCCGTGCGAATCGACGCGAGCCAGTCGACAGGATCTGCATCGTGCGACCAGGGTGGAATCCTTTGATTCCATGAGGTTCTCAAAGAGGGGGCTGCGTGAAATGCTTCGCCTAAAGATTCGACGTTCGGGAGCGAGGCGATCGCTCGATCTACGAACGTCGTTCCCGATCGCGCCATTCCCAAAATAACGAGCAGAGAATGCATCTTTCTCAAAGTGACTCCGAAGGGAAGGACGGTCAACGGCGGTTTCGCAAATGGCTTGTGGGGGATGGTCGGCAGTGAGGGTAGCCGATCCGGCCAGAGTCGGTCTTGCGTCGCGATGGCCACGAGGTCGCGCCACGACGGGTCGCCCGAGCAGGAGGGTGAACTCGTGCGGTGAGCATCTCATCGATCCGCTCCCGAGAGACATACCGCGGCGCCTTGTCGTAGATGGCGTCGCTGACGGTCATGTCGTAGGCCGACATCGTCTTCGCGACCGTTCCGGCGGCGCCGCCGACGGAGAAAAACCAACGGGCCACCTCCTGCCCGGCACCGATCTCGGCGAACGTGCCCCAGAACGTGCCGTCAAGGTTCATTGCAAGCGCGCGGTCGGCGCTGGGATCGAGACGTTCATGATGACCCGCCACTCTGCCGCCTGGACGCCGCCGAATGGCCGCTGAAAATCATCGGGCCGCGCGTGCACGACGATGCCGTCGCCCAGGTCGATGCCGAGATGCCGGGAGGCGAGGAGTCTGTCGAGAAACCGACGTTCCACGCCGAGCCTGCCTCTACTCGCCATTGCGATGCTCCTCCGAACGGTTGCCCACCGATCCCTCGGCGTGGGGCAGGTGATCTTGCTCGTGATCGCGATGGTGATCGCATTTGGCTTCGAGGTGATCAACGGCTTCCACGACACGGCCAATGCCGTGGCGACGGTGATCTACACGAAGTCGCTCAAGCCCACCCCGGCGGTTGTCTGGTCGGGCCTCTGGAACTTCATCGGCGTCCATGCCGGTGGCATCGGCGTAGCCTTCAGCATCGTCCACCTGCTGCCGGTCGATATGCTCGTCAACATCAAGACCGGGCGCGGCATGGCGATGGTGCTCTCGCTCCTGGGCGCCGCGATCATCTGGAACTTCGCCACCTGGTATCGTGGCCTGCCCGCATCCAGTTCTCATTCGCTCATTGGCTCGATCATGGGCGTGGGGATGATGAACGCGTGGCTCGAGCACGGTTCGGCCTTCCAAGGGATCAATTGGCACAAGGCTGCGGAGGTGGGCGTGGCGCTCTTGCTCTCACCCGTGATCGGGTTTGGTCTGGCGGCCCTCCTGCTGGTGGTCGCCAAGAAGCTTATTCCCGCCCGCGAACTTTACGAGCCGCCGCACGGCGACCACCCGCCGCCGTGGTGGATTCGGGCGCTGCTCATCGGCACCTGCACCGGCGTGAGCTTTGCTCATGGCTCGAACGACGGCCAGAAGGGAATGGGCCTCATCATGCTCGTGCTCATCGGCATCGTGCCCGCCGCCTTCGCATTGAACATGAGCACGTCGTCAGACGAGATCACGGCCACGGTGGCCGCGGCCCGGCGGCTCGAGGCCGAGCTCTCAGAGCCCCAGCTCGCGACGATGATGGCCGCGCTCAAGGACCGACACATGGCCGAGAAGCGGGTCGAGCGGATCACCCGCCGCGAGGGCGTGGCAGCGGCCGAAGTGCTCGAGTCGGAAATGATCGACAACGTGTTCGACTCGTTCCCGCGGAACGACGTCGTGCTGGCCACGCTCGACCCGCTGCCCCTGTGCCGAGAAGTGCTCGCGAGTCTCGACGGCCGCGGGAGCTTCGCTGATCTTCCTGCCGACGACCGCTGGAAGCTCCGCACGCAGCTCGTCGAACTTGGGGCGTCGATCCGCACGCTGTTGCGGCAGTTTGGCGACACGCTGGCCGAAGAGCGCCGCACGGTGCTCAAGAGCCTCGCCGGCCAGCTCGCCAAGCCGGTCGAATACGTGCCGGAGTGGGTCGTGATGGGTGTGGCGCTGTGCCTCGGACTCGGCACGATGTTCGGCTGGGAGCGGATCGTGGTCGCAGTGGGCGAAAAAATCGGCAAGACTCACCTCACCTATGCCCAGGGGGGCGCGGCCGAACTCGTGGCCGCTACGACGATCGCGATGGCCGATTCGTTCGGCATGCCGGTGAGCACCACGCACGTGCTCTCGAGCGGCGTCGCGGGCACGATGTGGGCCAACAAGTCGGGCATTCAGCCCGAGACGGTCCGTGAGATCGCCCTGGCCTGGATCCTCACGCTGCCGGTGGCGATGGCGCTGTCCAGCGGCCTCTGCTGGATCTCCACGTTCTTCACCGGCTCGTGCTGTGTCACGTCTTGATGTTAGGATAGACTGATCGGAGTTTCGCACGGGCGTCACTGATCTTCATTTGCCAATCGACACCGCGTTGCGTGCGATTCACGTCGGTCGACCATGCACGCGCCTCTCTCCGGAGGGTCGCCGTGTCCGAGAAGCGGCGATCTGCCACGCATTGTCGCGTCAGGGAACTCAACTCAGCCTCGGCAATGTTCAGCCAGCTTCCATGTTTCGGCGTGTACCGAAACTCCAGACGCTCGACAAGCTTCCTGGCTCGCGGCGCTGGGAACCTCTCGTAGAACGCACCCCTGGTGTGCGTGTTCAAGTTGTCGCACACAAGGATCACCCTCGGGCATTTCGCGTAGCGACCCTCAAGCAATCGGGCAAATTCCCTCGGCCCAGTCGATGCGGGTTCTCGTTTCGCGAACAGTGACCTCTCCCCAGCCAGCAAGCGGCTCTGTGAACATGAAGATGTTGGCAGTTCCCGCTCGCTCATATTCGTAGTCCACCCGCTTCAGACGGCGTGACCTACCCGGAATCGGCGCGCGCGTCTCTTTAAGCAATTGCACCGGCCGTTCGTCCATGCAGACGACGGGACACGCCGAATCGTACGGTGTGGCGTAGGTCGCCAGCACGTCCTCCATCTGCGCGACAAACTCGCCGTCTGCCTCCGGCCCGACGCATCGGCGGCGGCCCGTGAGTTTTGCGAGTTTGCCGTGAGCCCCGCCGGAGCCGAAATTGCGATACGGCACGGCCTCACCACGCCAGGCCAGAACGCAGAAGCCGCCGGCGAAAAGCGTGTTGCCGAGGCCAAGGCCGGTCATGGCATCAAGGTGCAGGCGGCTGGGCTGACAGCGCTCCGCAGCGTCCTGCCTGATCTGGTAACTGAGTATGTGCGGGCGCAGCAAACGATTCAGGTGGCGTACGCGGGGTCTGACAGCGAATCGACGGCGATCGGCGGATTTCTGAGCGATCGGCCCAACCGGCCCGAGCTTCTGTTTTTGAACGGGCCGCCGCAGGGCAAGGCGCTCGAGGCTCACGGCGTGCGGTGGAAGGAAGTCGATCCGACGGCCCATCTGCTGGCCGGCCGGGCCACAGCCATCATCGTGAATGCCGCCAACAAGCTGGACGCGCTCTCTCGCGACCAGATCGAAGGAGTTTTCAGCGGTGCCATCGACGACTGGGCGTTGATCGAAGGCACGGGCCTCACCCCGCCCGAGCGCCGCATGCCCGGGACGAAGAGCGCGGACGTTATCCCGGTCAATCGACTCGGGCTTCGCAAGAACGATCCTGCCGCTGAGCTGTTTCAGCGAGCGCGACCCGCCAAGGCCAAGCAGGGACGCATGACGTTTTTGCCTGGTACGCCCGAGGTCGTGGCAGCCGTCGGCATCGATCCCTACGCCATCGGGATTGTGGACCTCGCGGCCATGTCAACAACGGGCCAGACGATCAAGGTGCTTGGGGTGAAGCTCGACGGGAACGCAGCGGGAGCACCGGCGAGGATTGTTCGGCCGTCTGCCGATGCGATCCATGATGGGACGTATCCCTTCGCCGAGCGGGTGAGTGTGTATGTGCATCCGGAGGCGAGTGACGCGGCCAAGGGGTTTGCGAAGTTTTTGGCGGGTGAAGGACGCAACACGGTAGGCGAACGCGCGGGCGAGGGCACGAAGGCAGACCCGGTGAAGCAGGCATATGAGAAGCACGGGCTGGTGCCGCTGGGATTGGGCCGCGCACAGGAAGATCACAGCGAGGGGCAGCGCAAGGCCCTTTTCCCATCGGACAGCAAGCCAGCGCCAGGGCCTTCCTGGTCGTTTCCTTGACGAGCCGCTGTTACTGGCCCTGCCAAAACGGCACGGGGGATGAGGTGGCCGCGGATGGCCGGCCCTGATTCAGCCTTTTTTCCCGAGAGATATCCGCTATCGGATATCTCGGCACGCGGATTGCATTCGTCTGGGGCAACCCGTCGCGGGGCTGCCAAACGGCGCCGCGTGCGACCGGGCCTAGAGTCCGACCTTCGGAGGAAAATTGTCGTGGCAAAACAGATGGTGTTTGACGATGAGGCCCGCCAGCCGCTGCTCGCCGGCGTTTCCAAGCTCGCCCGTGCGGTGAAAAGCACGCTCGGCCCCCGCGGCCGTAATGCGGTGCTCGACAAGGGATGGGGCTCCCCCAAGGTGACCAAGGACGGCGTCACCGTCGCCGAGGACATCGACCTCGAAGACCCGTACGAAAATCTTGGCGCCCAGCTCGTCAAAGAAGCTGCCAGCAAGACCAACGACGTTGCCGGCGACGGCACGACCACCGCGACGGTGCTGGCCGAAGCCATCTTCCGCGAGGGACTCAAGATGATCGCTGCGGGTGCAGACCCGATGGCGCTCTCGCGCGGGATCCACAAGGCCGTTGAGGCGGTCTCGAAGTCGGTGCTCGCGATGGCCACGAAGATCGACGAAAAGAACAAGAAGGAGCTCGTTCAGGTCGCGACGATCGCTGGCAACAACGATCCCACGATCGGCAATGTTCTCTCCGAGGCCTTTCTGAAGGTCGGCAAAGATGGCGTGATCACGGTCGAAGAAGGCAAGCAGGCCGAAACGACGGTGGACGTTGTTGAGGGCATGCAGTTTGACCGTGGCTTTCTCTCGCCTCATTTCGTGACCGATGCGGAGAACCAGGTCTGCGAGCTCGAGAACGCGTATATCCTCACGTTCGAGGAGAAGATTTCGCAGGCCAAGCATCTCGTGCCGTTGCTCGAGGCCGTCAGTAAGTCGGGCAAGCCGCTCGTGATCATTGCCGAGGATGTCGAGGGCGAGGCGCTCGCCACGCTTGTCGTCAATAAGCTCCGTGGCATCGTGCAATCGGTGGCGGTGAAGGCCCCCGGCTACGGCGACCGTCGCAAGGCCATGCTCGGCGACCTCGCTGTGCTGACTGGTGGTCAGGCCATCTTCAAGGATCTCGGAATTGCCCTCGATGCCGTCAAGCTCACCGACCTTGGCCGTGCCAAGAAGGTGATCATCGAGGCGGATAACACGACGATTGTCAGCGGTGCAGGCACCAAGGCCGCCATCGACGGCCGTGTCGCCCAGATCCGAAGCGAGATCGAGACGACGACAAGCGACTACGACCGCGAGAAGCTCCAGGAGCGGCTCGCCAAGCTCGCGGGTGGTGTGGCCCAGATCAATGTCGGGGCTGCGACCGAGACCGAGATGAAGGAGCGAAAGGCTCTCATCGACGATGCCAAGAGCGCCGTGCAGGCAGCCCTTGCCGAGGGCATTGTCCCCGGCGGTGGCGTGGCCCTTCTGCGGAGTGAGAAGTCGATCGAGAAGCTCGATCTCGACGGCGATGAGAAGCTCGGGGCGTCGATCGTGAAGAACGCGCTCAAGTATCCGCTCGAAGCGATTGCCGAGAACGCGGGCGTCGATGGCTCGGTGGTCGTCAATCGTGTCCGTCAGATGAAGGGCAAGAACGACGGCTACGACGCGGACAAGGGAGAGTATTGTGACCTTGTCGCTGCGGGGGTCATCGATCCCGCCAAGGTTGTCCGCACCGCCCTCCAGAATGCCGCCAGCGTGGCTGCCCTCTTGCTTACGACCGACTCGCTCATCACCGAAATCCCCAAGGATGATGAAGAGGCGGGCGGCGACGGCCACGACCATCACGGGATGGGCGGCGGCATGGGTGGCATGGGAGGAATGCCCGGCATGGGTGGCATGCCTGGGATGATGTAAGCCCCAATGCCGCGATCGATTTTCAATACGTTTTCAAACAACTTTAGATCTGGAGACTCAAACAATCATGGCTGCAAAGAACCTGAAGATTCGTCCTCTCGATGACCGCGTTGTCGTGGAGCCCGTTGAAGCCGAAGAGCGAACTGCCGGCGGCATCGTTCTGCCCGACTCGGCCAAGGAAAAGCCACAGCGTGGCCACGTCTTGGCTCTTGGCCCAGGCAAGCTGCTCGAGAACGGCCAGCGCTCGCCACTGGCCGTCTCCGTCGGTGACGAAGTGATCTACGGCAAGTACTCGGGCAGCGACATCGAGGTCGACGGCCACGACGTCAAGATTCTCCGCGAGAGCGACATCTTGGCCAAGGTTCTTGCCTGATTGTTCCTGATCCCGCATCCGAGTTCTCGCTCAATCCCAGTTCAATTTTCCATAGCTCATTACTCCACTTGGAGATCGTTCCGTGCCCAAGCAACTGATGTTTGATGACACCGCCCGTGCCAAGCTCCTCAAGGGCGTCGAGAAGCTCGCCGCCGCCGTCGCCGTGACGATGGGCCCCACTGGCCGCAACGTCATCATCGACAAGTCGTTCGGCGGGCCGACCGTCACCAAGGACGGCGTCACGGTGAGCAAGGAAGTTGATCTCGAAGACGCATTCGAGAACATGGGCGCCAAGCTCGTGAACGAAGTTGCTTCCAAGACCTCTGATATCGCGGGCGACGGCACGACCACGGCCACCGTGCTCGCGCGGGCCATCTTCCGGGAAGGTGTGCGGAACGTGACGGCCGGCAGCAATCCTTCAGCCGTGCGACGCGGCATTGAAAAGGCAGTCGCGGCGGCCGTTGAGCGGCTCGGCGAGCTTGCCCGCAAGGTCGAGAGCGCCGAGGAGATCGCCCAGGTCGGGTCCATCAGCGCCAACAACGACCGGTCCATCGGCGACCTCATCGCCCAGGCTCTCGAGAAGGTTGGCAAGGATGGCGTGATCACGGTCGAGGAAGGCAAGACCACCGAGACGACGGTTCGGTTCGTGGACGGCATGCAGTTCGACAAGGGTTTTGTGTCGCCGTACTTCATCAACAAGCCGGCCGAGATGGAATGCCAACTCGACGACGCTGTCATCCTCATCCACGAGAAGAAGATCTCGAATCTTCGCGACCTTTTGCCGCTCCTCGAGAAAGTGGCCCAGGCTGGCAAGCCGCTGCTCATCATTGCCGAGGACGTGGATGGCGACGCCCTTACGGCCCTCGTCGTGAACAAGCTTCAGGGCGTCCTCAAGGTCTGTGCGTGCAAGGCTCCCGGCTTCGGTGATCGTCGCAAGGCGATGCTCGCCGACATTGCCACGCTTACCGGCGGCACGCTCATCAGCGAGGATCTCGGGCTCAAACTCGAGAGCCTCGACCTCTCCCACCTCGGCCGCGCCAAGCGGATCGCGGTGGACAAGAGTGAGACCACGATCGTGCAGGGCGGTGGCAAGACCGATGCCGTGCAGGCTCGCGTCCAGCAGATCCGCACCCAGATCGAATCGACCGAGAGCGAGTATGACCGCGAGAAGCTTCAGGAGCGGCTCGCCAAGCTCACGGGCGGCGTGGCGATCGTGTCGGTCGGTGCTGGCACCGAGGTGGAAATGAAGCAGAAGAAAGCCCGCGTCGAAGACGCGCTCCACGCGACCCGTGCGGCCGTCGAGGAAGGCATCGTCGCCGGTGGTGGCGTGGCCCTCCTGCGGTGCCGTGAGGCTGTTGAGAAGGCTCGCTCACAGGCCAAGGGCGACGAGAAGATTGGCGTCGATATCATTCTCCACGCCCTCGAGGCCCCCATCCGTCAGATCGCCGAGAACGGTGGCATCGACGGGGCAGTGGTGGCCGACGAGGTCGTTGGGAAGCCTCTGAATATGGGCTACGACGCCAACAAGGGCGAGTATGTCGACATGTTCAAGGCTGGCATCATCGATCCGGTGAAGGTGGTCCGTGTGGCCCTCACGAATGCGGCGAGCATTGCGGGGCTCCTGCTGACCACCGAGGCACTCGTGACAAACCTCGACAAAGACGACGCCAAGAAGCGGAAGATCGAGGGAAGCGTAAGGTAGGCCGGCGACGGGGCCTCGAGGCCCGCGAGGAGTCATGGTCGACCAACGCGACTATTACGAAGTGCTCGAGGTCGATCGGCGGGCTACGTCCGCGGAGATCACGGCTGCCTATCGGAAGATGGCGGTCCGCTATCACCCGGACAAAAATCCGGGTGACGGTGATGCCGCCGCGCGGTTCAAGGAGGCCGCGCGGGCCTTCGAAGTGCTGTCGGATTCTGATCTCCGCGGCCGTTACGATCGCTTCGGCCATGCGGGCATCGAGGGTGGCCGCCGCCATGATTTCAACGACATGTCGGACGTCTTCGAGGCGTTTGGCGATCTTTTCGGCGGCTCGATATTCGGCGACGCACTTGGAGGCGGCGCTGGTGGTCGATCGCGGCAGTCGCGGGCTCGCAAGGGGCGGGATGTCTTCTGTCAGGTGCACCTGTCGCTCGTCGAGGCAGCCCGTGGCGTGACCAAGACCGTCGAGTTCGAGCGGCACGAGACCTGCGGAGAATGTGACGGCAGCGGCGCCAAGAAAGGAACCAAGCCCCAATCCTGCGACTACTGCGCGGGCCGCGGGCAGGTGATCCAGTCGGCCGGTGTGTTTCGGCTCCAGTCCACCTGCCCTGCCTGTCGCGGCGCGGGAAGCATCGTCCGCGATCGCTGCACCGCATGCGCTGGTGAGGGCGTCACGCAGGAGCATGTCGCCCGCAAGGTCACGATTCCGGCTGGCGTGGATCGCGATGTTCGCGTGCGGCTTGCTGGCGAGGGCGAACCGGGCGCAAGTGGCGGGCCACCGGGAGACTGCTACTGCGTCATCGAGATCGAAGATCACCCATTCCTCGCTCGTGAGGGCCGCGACCTTCACTGCGAGGTGCCAGTGAGCTTCACGCAGGCGGCCCTCGGCGCGACCGTCGAGGTGCCTACGCTCGATGGCCCCAAACCGCTCGAGATCGCTCGTGGCACCCAGCCCGGCGACGTGATCCGCGTCCGGGGCCTCGGCATGCCCGAGGTTCGCGGTCGAGGGATCGGCGATCTCCATGTTCACGTGCATGTCGAGGTTCCGAAGAAGCTCTCGCACCGCGCCGAGGAGTTGCTCCGGGAGCTCGCGGCAGAGGAGCACGCCGACGTGAGCCCGAAGCGCATGAGCTTTTTCAGAAAGCTTGCCGAATATTTTCAGGTGCGTGAGACTGCTGCGGAGTCTGAAGAAACGATCGCCGATGACAAGGAGCAGGCATGACGCAGACAGAGCATGAGCCGGGCCTACCCGAAGACGATCTTTCAAGCGACGGTCACGGGGCCACTGAGACAGCCGCCGCCGACGCTGAGTCTGACGTGACGGAACTGGAGGACCGTATTCTCAGGCTCCAGGCGGAACTGGAAAACTTCCGCAAGCGAGCTCGTCGGGAGTACGACGATGCCCAGCGCTACCGCGAGATCGACCTGCTCCGAGATCTTCTGCCGATCTTGGACAACGTGCTGCGAGCGATCGAGGCAGCCGAAAAAACCGAAGACATCCAGAGCCTGCGAGATGGCTTCCAGATGACGGCCCATCAGATCGAGAAGGTCCTCGTGAATCACGGCTGCACGGGGATCGAGACTGACGGTGCGGCTTTCGACCCTGGCGTTCATGACGCGATTCAGCAGATGGCCGTGCCCGGAGCAGCGGCGGGCACGGTGGTGGCCACCGCGAGCCGTGGCTACAAACTCCACGACCGCGTGGTGCGGCCCGCGCAAGTGGTTGTCGCCAAGGGAAACTGAGATCATGCCGACTTACGACTATGTCTGTGACGGCTGCGGGCACGCCTTCGAGCTGTTCCAGTCAATGACCGACGCGGTCAAGCGAACCTGCCCGAAGTGCAAGAAAAAGAAACTCCGCCGCCTCATCGGCGCGGGTGGAGCGATCGTGTTCAAGGGGTCGGGCTTCTACAAGACCGACTACCGCAGCGAGTCCTACAAGAAGGGAGCCGCGGCCGACTCGAATGGCGGCAAGCCGGAGGGGCCTGGGAAGGCGGCCGACTCGGGCGGCGCCAAGAACACGACGTCTGGCGAGGGGTGAGCCGATGCCCCGCTGCCCGGTCTGTGACGATTCGGTGGACCTAGCCACGACACCGACCATTCCTTTTTGTAGCGACCGCTGCCGTCTGATCGATCTGGGCCGATGGCTCGACGAATCGTATGGCGTGCCTGCCCCGGTACGGGGCGATGATGAAGAGGCTGGCCACGAACCCGCCGATGCCGAAGACTGACGCTCCGCAGCCAGCCGACGTATACTCCCGCCGCACGTGTCACACCCCGGACCGAGGAGCCGCTTGATGTCCAGTTCGCCCAGCCCTTCCGGGGGCATCGTCCACGAGGTCTGCTGGAGCGACGCGCTGCCGTGGTGGATTCTCTTCCGCGCCGCGGGAGCTGCCTTCAGCCCGACGGTGATATTTCTGGCCCTCTTCGGTGTGGTGGCGATGCATGCGGGCTGGTCGGCCTGTGATCGGGCAGGCCTGGTAGTTCCCGATGCCGGTGAGGCTGCCGTGGCCGCGGCGCTTGGCCAGGGTGGCCTGGCCCTGCCGTCGCCAGACGGTGTCGCCTCTATCGCATCCCCGCTCGCGCCGGGTGCGAAGGCCCTGCCGTGGGTGGCAGGCGTGGTCCGCATGGTGCCGACTCCCGTGACCGAAGTGGTGCGGCTGGTGTCGGTTCCGTTTCAGCCGACAGCCGAACTTTTCCACGTGGCGGCGGCCGCCGCGCGGGTGGGTTGGTTTGTGCTTGTGTGGGGAATCTTCGGCACCGCGATCACACGGTGCGTGGCGCTCAAGCTCGCGGGTGAAGAGCCGGTTGGCCCGCTCGGCGCGATCGGATATGGGTCACGAAAGTGGCCGCCAGCGGTCAATTCGGTGCTGTTCGTGCTCGTTGGCATGTTTGCGATGAGCGTGCCGGGAGCACTCATCGGCCTGGCGATGCGGACGGAGTGGGGCCTCGCGTTTGCCGGTGCGGTGTGGCCGCTCGTGCTGCTCGGCGCCGTGGTGCTCGCGATCCTGGCGATCGGTGTGACCGTCGGCTGGCCGCTCATGGTGGCCGCGGTGGGCGTGGAACGGGCCGACTCGTTCCAGGCGATCTCGACCACGTTTTCGTACGTCTACCAGCGGCCGCTCCACTATGCCTTTCATGGGCTCGTGGCGCTGGTCGTGGCGGTGCCTTCGCTCGCGGCAGCCGGTGTCCTCACCGACGCGACCTCCACGCTCGCCATGTGGGCCGCGAGTTTCGGCATGGGACATGAACGTGCCATTGAGGTTGTGGCCGGCCTGGATGGAATTGGTCCGCTGGCCGACACCCAGGGCATGGCGCTCCTGCGGTTCTGGACCGGCGGTCTCGGTGCCCTCGTCGGTGCCTTCGGCTGGGGCTATTTCTGGTCGATCGCTACAGCGTCGTACCTTGTCCTTCGCCACGAGGTCGATGGCACGGAGCTCGACGAGGTCGTGATCGACGAGCCAGGCTCCCAGCCGGTGTAGCCACAACCGATCGTCCGTCGCCACACCGCGGAGGCCAACCTACCCACGCCAGCGGCGCAGGTGGCTGGCGAAGCCGCCAAGCAAGTCGCCCCGGCTCACAACGTCGTCGGCGCCTGCGTCACGGGCAAGCTGCAGCCGCTCCTTCGCGACATGCGGGCCGAACGCAATGATCCGGCACTCGCGCCCGGAATCAACGTTGCCATGCTTGCAGACCAGTGTGCGGGCGCGGGCAACGATCACCGCCGGATCGTCGGGAAGCGACTGGAGATCGAGGAGCACCAGGTCATGCGGGCCGCCGTGGGGCGTGTCGGCAAGACTCCGAAGCGTTTCGAGCGTGGCCCCGGCCTCACGGCACAGACCGGCGATCCGGCTTGTCGCCAGGAGATCAGGCGACACGAGGAGAATTTTGAAAACTGGCTGTTCGTCGGCCACGGGTACACAAACTCCTGAATCGGGACGCATGATACCGATTCCGCAAGGCAACGCCCATTCCGGCTGCCAATGGGCTACACCGCCTCGGGACCGCGGACGTCGCGATAGAGCTGGACGGCTTCCATGATCGGGAGCGTGAAGAGACGCCCCGTGGCGTCATCACCAGCTGCCGCAAGCACGCCCGCGATCGCCCCCGTCGCCCGCTCGACGAAGTCGTCGTTACACGCGATCTCGATGACCGTCTCTTGGACGGGCCGCCGGCCTTCGGGCTGGCCCTTGGTCGGGTGGCCCTGGGCATCACCGATCGTCATCCGCGTGACGTCGACGGCGGCGAGCGCCCGGCGGACACTCTCCACTTGCGCTGGTTTGAGAATCGCGACGACAAGCCGCATGGCAAAACGCTCCCCCATCCGGAGGCAGTCCTCACGGCCGCGGTATGGTCAGCCTAGCGTCAAGTACCTTGGTGATCCTGTCACGCAACTCGGCGAGGTGGGCACGCGACGTTGCGTCGAGTTTCACGTCGTCCTTCGCCAGGAGGGCTTCGATTCCCGAGGCAAGCGAGCGGAGCTGATCGGCGGCGAGGGCCTGGGCATCGGCGTTGCTCGCGCCGCCGCTCATGGCGATGTTGGCAAGCCTTGCCGCATACGCTCGCTGGAGGCCGCGGCGGAGACTGTTGATAGCCGGCTTCCGTGCCGTGTAGTCGCCGGGGGGAGTGGCCTCGATCTCGGCCATCACGGCCTTTGAGAGCTTCTCAAACAGCTCGGCGAGTGCCAGCGCGTCGTCGTCGGCCGCCACCTTCAGCTCGTTGTCGCGGACGCGATCGAGGACGAGCGGATCGAGGAGACGCCCGAGCACGCGGTCCTGCCACATGAGGATCACTTCGTGGACCGGGTAGTCCTCGCGGTCGATCTCTGACGTCCCCCAGTGTGACCAGCGGCTCGCCGCCAACCGGTTGTAAAGCTCGGGCGGGAATGAGAACGGCTTTGAGCCAAACATCTCCTCGGCGAGGAGGTCGAGTGCATCGCGCTGGGCCTTGGCACTCACAACTGCGAACGGCGGTTGTGCATTCGCATCGCCACGATGGCTGCGGGAGCCGACGAGGCCGCCCACGAGCCGCGAGGCGTTGTACATCGCCTGACCGTGTGAGGAGAGCAGCACGCCGAAGGCCTGGCGAACACGCTCGTACTCACCACCGGTGCCATCCTCGTCGCGCACTGCCATGCGCTCCACGATGACCGGCATCACCTGGGCGACCAGCTCGGCCCGCGCTCGGGCAAACTCGAGCGGGTCCTTCCCCAAGTCGAAGCGATTGGAGAGCGGATCGGGATCGCCCCATTCGGTGTCTTCATCGGTGGCGAAGGCGAGTTCCGGTTCGCCGCTGCGGCCCGCTATCTTCGCGAGATCTTTTCGTTCGGCCTCGGAGTTGCCGCCGGGAAGCGGCTTGTAGCCGTACTCGATCGCCCAGAGGTCGTACGGGCCAAGCTTGGCGGCGTAGTAGTCTCCCTGGGTCTTGCCCTTGGGCATGATGTTGACGGGGATGTAGTCCATCACGCTCGTACTGCCACCAGAGGCGCGGGTCTTCTCGACGTCGTTCAAGTCGGCGAGCGATCGGAACGCACTTCCTTTGAAGTTGTGGCGGAGGCCGAGGGTGTGCCCAAGCTCGTGCATCGCGACGAGAGTCAGCCCCTGCGTGACGAGTTTGTCCTTGTCCTCTTCGGAGAGACCGCCGGGCGCGACTGCGGCGAGCGCTGTCGCGGCAAGCGCCGTCTCACGGGCGTGGCCGTCGAAGAGGGCACAGGCCGGGCAGCAGCTCGGGCTTCCGTGGCCAACGGCCGACATGCTCCCCGGACCGCCGCCCGTCAGGGCAGCGATCGATGACGGCGTGAATGTCTCATACTCGCGCCGCCAAAACTGGAGGAAGTCGGCGTCAAAAATGATGTCGGCGTCGAGAATCTGCCCCGTCCGCGGATTGACCCGCGACGGGCCCATCGCAAAGCTCTGCCCCGCGGTGATCCAGCGGAACGTGTTGTAGTTGACATCCTCTGGATCCCAGTCGGTGACGTCGGGTTGCTGCCGAACCTCGATGGCATTGGCAAATCCGGCCTTCTCGAAAGCCTCGTTCCACGACTCAATGCCACGCCGGATCGCCGGCCGGTATCGGAACGGCACCGTCTTCTCGATCCAAAACACGATCGGCTTCTTGGGGGGCGAGAGAGCCGCCTTAGGATCGGCCTTTTCGAGTTGCCAGCGATTGATGTACCGCACGAAGCGGTCTTCATCGACCTGCTGCGAGAAGTCTTTGAGCGCCGTCACAAAGTAGCCCACGCGGTCGTCCGCCAGCCGTGGCGTGTATGAGTTCTGCGGGAGGAGGCTGATCGAGTAGCGGATATTCACGGTGACGCCACGCGAATCGGGCACGGTGTCGATCGTCGTCGCACCGCTCGAGCCGTAGGTCGCCGCCACCTCGAGCTCGACGTTGTCCGGAAATGCCTTGGCCTGGCCCCAATTCGAGCGGTCGCGGGCGAAGGCAAAGCCCGGCAGTTCGGCGGCCAGCCGCGGGAGGTCCGTGAGGAAAATCGGTGCCAGATCAATGAGGTAGCCCCCGGACGGAGTCTTGCCTGCGATCTTGACGCTGAAGAGGACGCTGTCGGTGTAGGCGAGGTCAACGGCCTTCGACTCGGGGCTGCCCTTCGCGGCGAAGAACCGTACGTTTCGTCGCAAGACCTGGAGGGTGTCGTCCACCTTGCGAAACTGCCACACCCAGTCGTCGCCGAATCCCAGACTCATGCCGCCCAGGAGCGACCCCTCGCCGATGCCTCGCGAGATGCTCGTGAGCACGAAAAACTCTTTGCCAAGCAGGCTCTCGGAAAGCTCCGCGAAGAGCTTGTCGTCTTTACGATAAAGCGGAATGAGGCCCGGAAGCTTCGTGGCGTCTTTGAGGAGCACCGCCACAGGGAGCTGGGTAGACGACTGCGCTGAGCTCGGCGCAGGCTTGGGCGTGCTGGTAGACGAGCCCTCGGGGGTCGCCGCCGCCTCCGCCTTATCAGGGGTTGCACCGTCCGCGCGGCAAAGCGGGTGGCCGGCCGCTGCGATGCAGAGGGCAAAGACGAGGCGTGGGAGAGGGGCGGGCATCACAGGGTCC
>Ga0163150_10002649_pt1 | contig 26907 bp, 27 predicted proteins | sample OliLakLV19P2IB_FD_148628 | JGI IMG/M metagenome (GOLD analysis project Ga0163150, IMG submission 148628) | Freshwater microbial mat bacterial communities from Lake Vanda, McMurdo Dry Valleys, Antarctica - Oligotrophic Lake LV.19.P2.IB | ecosystem: Environmental > Aquatic > Freshwater > Lake >...
GAGCAGCGAACATCCGCTGGCTGCAGCGGTGGTGGCTGGAGCGGAAGGGCGGGGGATCGTCTGTGCTCCGGTTGAGCAGTTTCGTTCGGTGACGGGGAAGGGGGTGACCGGGATGGTCGACGGCCATCGCGTCGCCATCGGGACGGTGGCATTTTTACAAAATGATGTCGGGGTATCAGGCCAGAGTCTCAAGCCGTTTGACGATGACGCGGCCTCGCTTCGTGGTGAAGGGCAGACGATCCTGTTTGTCGCCATCGATGATCAGGCTGCCGGTATACTCGGGGTCGCAGATCCAATTAAGGCCTCGACGTATGATGCTGTACAGGAGCTCAAAGCAGAAGGCATTCGCATCGTCATGGTGACCGGAGATCATCGCGATACGGCAGAAGTGGTGGCCCGGCAACTCGGCATTGAAGAAGTCATGGCTGAGGTCTTGCCTGATAAAAAGGGGCAGATTATTGTACAGCTCAAGTCGCAAGGCCGAGTGGTGGCGATGGCCGGCGACGGGGTGAATGATGCCCCGGCTCTGGCGTCGGCCGATGTTGGGATCGCCATGGGAACGGGAGCAGACACGGCCATTGAGAGCGCGGGGATGACGTTGGTGAAGGGGGATCTGCGCGGGCTGCTCCGTGCGCGGAGGCTGAGCCTGGCGACCATGCGGAATATTCGCCAGAATCTCTTGTTTGCCTTTCTCTACAACGTGATTGGGGTGCCGATCGCCGCCGGTGTGCTCTATCCGGTCTTGGGGATACTCTTGAGCCCCATGATCGCCAGCGCCGCGATGACCTTCAGTTCGGTGTCGGTTATCACGAACGCCCTCCGGCTACGTCATGTGAAATTGTAAGTGTGCCTTTGCCCAACGCATGCTAGGCTACACCCGTTTGCCGTCAATCGGGTAGGCCCTTGTGTTCAGAAAGGACTGTGGCGTGTTTCGACGTATCCTTCTCTTGCAAGTTATGATCGGTCTAAGTCTGGGAAGTTCGATGTTCACTGGAACGGTCTTCGCCGAGAGTCGCGTGGTTCCTGTGGCAAGCGGAGGCGAACTCCAGGCGCAAATTAAGGGTGCCGCGACCAAAGTGATTCCTGCGGTCGTCAGCATCGCTTCCACCGTGATGGTGCGCGATCAAGCGTTCAGCGACGAAGCGTTGCCGTTCGGGCTATTTAAAGATGCCCCATCGCGGCGACAATATGGCCAGGGTTCCGGTGTCATTGTGTCGTCGGATGGCTACATCATGACGAACAACCATGTCATTGCCGATGCGGTCGATGTGGAAGTGATTCTCGCCGATCGGCGGCAATACAAAGGGCGAGTGGTGGCCACCGATCCGAAAACCGATGTGGCGGTGGTAAAAATTCAGGCGACGAATCTGCCGACGGTCACGTGGGGAGATTCGAGTACGCTTGCCGTCGGCGAATTTGTGTTGGCGATCGGGAATCCACTTGGGTTGAGCCGCAGTGTGACGTTCGGCATCGTCAGTGCCGTTGGTCGCGCCGACGTCGGGGTTGCCGATTTTGAAGATTTTATTCAAACCGATGCCCCCATCAATCCAGGCAACTCGGGGGGAGCCTTGGTAACTCTCAACGGAGAATTGGTGGGGATCAATACGGCTATCGCCAGCCCGACGGGCGGAAGCGTCGGCGTGGGCTTCGCTATTCCGAGTAATATGGCTCGGGCTGCGATGCAGAGCTTACTCAAGACCGGTCATGTGGTTCGTGGGTTTCTCGGTGCTTCGACGCAAGATGTCTCGCCCCTGCTAGGCAAGATCTTTCGTCTCCCGGACGTGAAAGGAGCGATCGTGACTGATGTGCAGGCGAAAGGGTCCGCCGAGAAAGCCGGACTCAAGCGCGGCGATGTGGTCGTGCGATTTGACGGGCGCGATGTGATGGATAGCGGGCATCTTCGAAATCTTGTGGCCGCCTCTACGATCGGGAGTAAGCATCGGCTGGACCTCATGCGGGAGACCAAACCCTTCCAAACTGAGTTGGTTGTGCAGGAGGCGCCGCGCGAGCGAACCAAGAAGAACCAAGCCGCATCGGCTGCATCTGCCACGGCTCATCCCCTCGCCGGCGTCGTCTTCGACGATGTGACCATGCCGTTGGCTCGGCAGATGGATTTGGCCGTCACCAGCGGAGTGGTGGTGACCGATATTGAAGAAGGCAGTCTGGCCGAATCCTCCGGTCTTCAGCCTGGCGATGTGGTGTTGGAGCTCAATCGCCAACCTATTCCCAACTTCGATGTGTTTCAGCGACTGGCCGACCCGATTAAGCCCTCCGATCTGGCACTTCTATTGGTCAATCGGCAGGGGAACGTCATGTATATTCCCGTGAAGGGCGAGTAGGGTCGCTCCGACTACAGCCGTTTTCTGTGTTCAAGCGCTAACAGGATGCCGAAAAAATCAGCCAGCTGCGTTCTCGCCTCGTTCAGACCCTCAACGGGGACCCAGCCGCCTCACCACTCGGCGGCGCGCAACAGACCTGGTGCTCCTTATTCGTCGCACCGTGCGCCCCAGAGGGTACGCCTCCGAGCCTTCACGCGTTGCGGCCTTGCTTGACGGTCTTTTTGAGCATCCTGCAGGAGTGTTTTCATATGAATTCCGATTCAAAGCGAATAGAACACATTCACTGCTGCGTGGCCTCCGTCTAACCTAGTTTACATGGGTTAAATTCTTAAGAAACGATGGATTTCACTAGCGGTAATATAGAGTGATCAGCAGCAAACGTTTCAGGTCAGAAAGATATCGCTACTGGCTCAAAACACTTGTCGGAGGTGAGACTCCATCTGAAATTACGAAAGATACGAAGATGAAAGGTCTTCCCAAAGGTGGCGAGAGCATTGTCGCGCAACTTGTCTTCAACCGGCGGTGCGGGCGCCATCGTGAAACTCGAGAAGATGCCGAAACCTCGGGAAATGAGTGTCCCGTTAAAATTACATGAAGAATTACGTTGATGAGTCGTGGATAGAATAAGCGAAAGGATCTCTATGCGATCATTAAGGGCTACAGAGAACTTCTAGAACATAATCGATAAATCAACTGCTTAAAAAGCCGATCATCTCGGTGAAGATTCACAGGGGCCTCGTACGATCGGGGTGACACAGCCGTGTCGCCCCGATCGTTTGTCGTTACGGCAAACTGTGCGGCGGACTCGTCTCCAAGCTTCGGAGAAACTCCACCATATCTCCGCGCTGACCAGGATCGGTGACGAAGAACGGATGCGCAGCCTGTTCGCCGCGCGCAGGATCCAGCAGCAGGTTGGCCGCTTCATCAAAATCTGCGCCTGCCACCGAGTCATCGTGTAGGAACGCCTTTTTACGCGGCAAGTCCAGCAGTAACACGAGGGAAGACCCTCGCGCTTCGCCCCGGTCCCCGCGGGTACCGTCCAGGATGATCACACGGTCGTCGAAGAAGGGGCTGGGGCCTTCCGAATTCTGGATATCGGAGAGGGGCCTGGTCCGGGGAAAAATCACGGTCGGTTGGTAGCCGGGATAGATCATCTCCATGGCCACCACGTTGGTCGGGACGAACTTGTTCGGGTCGACCTGATGGCACGAGGTACAGCCGGTACCGGCCGGAGTTCGAATAGCCCGGAAGGCTTCGCGTCCACGCGCGGCCTTGGCGGCATCGAAGGGGGGCGCCTTGGGTGCAGGCAAGCTGTTGAGGTAGGCATTGAGATCGAGCAACTTGGTCTCGTCCACCCGACGGCCCGTGGCGGCCTTCATGCCACGTGGAATGTCCTGCGCCTCAACAAAGGGGATCACGTCTGTCACGGCCTGACCGGGCAGGATCACCCCGGTGGCGCGTAACACTCGTTCGTAGTCCTCAGCGAGTTCATCGCCCGCCGGCCCTGCGACCGAGGTCAAAAACTGACGGCCAGTGGGAGTCAGGAGGCTGGTAGGATCAAGGCTGACGGTGAAGACAGTGTCGTTGAAGTCCTCAAGTTTTTCAATCGCCCCGTCGATGCCCCACGGGGCCGAGAGGTCGGTGCGGAAAAACGGCGCAATATGCAGTGGATTGCCGATCCCATCTGGAAATGCGTCGAACTGCCCAACAGGATAGAACCGACTGCCATTGGAGTTCGTCCCTGTCAGGTACTCGTCGGCCTGTGCCTCAGTCGGCAGGCTGGAGGTCGTGGTTTTCAGGCCAGGGAAGGTCCCACGTCCAATCGTCGCCCCGTTCAGAGTCTCAAACTGCACCTGCAGCATCGGATAGTACGCCAGCGAATTGAGCGGCAGCGAGAGGATTTTGCCTACGTCCAGACCGTGGGGGGTCGGCCCATCAATTTCCTTCCCAATCGAGCCGGTGGTCTTGAGCGCCGGCATGGGCGCCAACACGCTCTTGTCCGTCACGGCATGGCACGCGGCGCAGCTCAATCCCACCTTGTCGCCGCCGGGGATATTCAGCACGCCAGTGTTGGCCACCGCCTTGCGTGTTCCGTCAGGGTTAAAGGCCACCACCCCGATCACCGCGTTCTGATTAATGAGCGACAAGGTGACCTTCGGATCGCCGAGGGCCGTGCTGTTCGGATCGGCGCCGTTCGTGACCTGAAGGAGTGCCGCGGTCACTGCCGCCTTCGTGGCGTCGTTGAGCGCATCGACGTTCACGCTCAGCCCTACTTGGAGCGCCTGCAAGGGCGTGATACCCGCGGCAGCGATGCCTTGTGGCAGCTTCGCCGCATCGGTCCAAAATCGCTGATTGCCGAACGTCCCGAAGCGGAACACCTCTTGGCCCGCCTGAGTATTCCCCGCTCCATGCACGAACTTGGCTGGGAGCGCTGACGGCCCAGGACCGTCGGAGACGGTGGCGGCCCCAGGCCCGGGAGGTGGGGAAGAATCGTCTCCGCTGTTGCAGCCGGCCAGAAGCACGGCGATCATGACTCCTGCAATTCCGATACGCTTCATGATGAGCTCCTTTCTCTATGGGTAAGACATTTCTTTTCCGCTTCGAATTGGGTGATCCCAGCGGCTTCGGGCTGCCTCCATCCAGGTGGCGTAATGACCCGTCAGTATGTGGATGCCATGGGTTTCTCGACGATATCGCTCTTCATCGGACCCAGCGCGCCGAGTAACTCGCTTTTCTCGCGCTCAGGAACCTTGAATTTGTTGAGGGTGGCGACGAGATCACCGACCAGCGCATCAAAATCGCTGCTGCTGACACCCATGCCGGCGTGGGTGGCCTTCATGCTGCGGCCGGTGTAGGTGCAGGGACCGCCGGACGCCTGGCAGATCTGTTCCATCAACAGCATTTTGAATCTGGGAATGTCCGTGTTGGCAAACTTGCCGTTGATACGGGTATCAGCGGCGACGCGCCCGACGAAATCATCCACGACGGCGGTGATGGCCGGTTTTCCGCCCAAACGATCGTAGAGCGGCTTCTCTGCCATGGCCGTCGATTTGGACATGGTGGAACCGGGGGGCGATTCCATGGTGTTGCAGCCCGTGACGCTGAGCGCCAATCCACTGATGATGAGATAGGATGCGATTCTCGTCTTCATAGCCCTGCCCTCCCGGTGAATGAAAGATGAATGTTGAATGACGCGCGACTTTGTCGATACCTGCCGCGCCTTGATCTTACTTACGAGGCTCGACATAATTTGGATGTGCCTGTTTGTTGCTGGGCTCTTTTAGTTGGTGCGATGAGGTGGAATTCCAAAGGGGGCCGAAAATAAATATCCAAACTAGAAATCCGATCGCCCCCATTCCTTCGTATAAATAATTGGGAGAGCGCTCTCATTTTCTTTTCCAGAACGAGACAATATCAAAACTCTGTTCGAGCGCCTGCACCGCTTGTTTCTGTGCCGGCGATCACGCAGTTCTCTCCATTGCCGCCGCTTACCTTGCGCATAAATCCAGTGCGCTAGCGAGATTCGAATGATGATAGGAACCGTGGGTTGGTTGATTGAGCGTCATCAATCGTGCTATGAATACAAATATCGTGCTACTAATGAGGCTGCCATGAAAAAGCTTATTCGATTCGGCGTGTCATTGGACCATCATTTGCTTGATGCGTTCGATCTACACATCAAGAAGCGCAAGTACACCAACCGCTCGGAGGCGTTACGGGATCTGATTCGAGACAACTTGGTTGAGCAGGAGTGGGATGGGAACAGAGAGACGGTCGGCACTATCACCTTCGTCTACGACCATCATGTGCGCGATCTGACGGGAAAGTTGACCGATATTCAACATGACTATCATGGGCAGATTCTCTCTGGTATGCACGTCCATCTCGACCACGACCATTGCCTTGAAGTGCTCGTCGTGAAAGGTAAGGGATCGGAGATCAAAAAAGTGGCGGATGCGTTGGTGTCGGTCAAGGGCGTGAAGCACGGCAAACTCACCATGACGACGACCGGTAAGGGACTGGTGTAGGCCATGCGGGTCTGTGTCATAGATGGGCGGGGCGGTGGTCTTGGATCTCGGCTGGTAGCAGGACTCAGATTGGAACTCGACCAGGCTCATCACATTGTGGCGTTGGGGACAAACACCGTTGCAGCGGCGGCGATGAAACAAGCCGGCGCGACACAGGTAGGTGTCGGACCTTATGCGATCACCGACACGCTGCCTACGGTGGACGTCATTGTGGCCTCGCTTAATTTTGTATTGCCCGGCGCGATGCTCGGTGAAGTCACGCCGGAGATCGTTCACGCTATTCTCGGAGCAAGGGCCACGAAGGTTCTGCTTCCCATCAATCGGGCTCGTGTGGAAATTGTGGGGGCAGGGACAGGTACCCTCGACGTGTTGATTGCCCAGTCTCTCTCCCGGGTTCGCTCCCTGATCAGTGAGGCTCTGCCCGCCTAGCTGGGCTCTTCCCATGCGAGAGAAGTTGCCGGACCACGAGGGTCTGCGCCAGTCGATGAGTCGGCTGTCGTGAGATTACCGTGGGCGTCTCATCCGTCCATGTCATGAAAGTGAGGGATGTGAGGATGCGACGCTTTGTATTATTCATGGCCGTTGTGACTGCGCTGGTGAGCCTCGGAGAGTCCGTTTGGGCTCATGATCCAGATCCGGATGTCCTTGAGATCCCTGAGATCACCGTGAAGGGTGAAAAACCTGTCGCCGCCTCGTCTCAGCAGTTCATTCCGGATAAAGAAATTATGCTCCAACCTCAGGGACGTCCGGCGGACGTGTTGCGTCTGATTCCGGGGTTCATTCCCGTGGAACATTCGGGAGGGGCAGGGAAAGCTGATCAATACTTTTTGCGAGGCTTCGATGCCGATCACGGCACCGATGTCGCGTTCTTTAGCGACGGGATGCCGATCAATCTGCGGACCCATGCCCACGGACATGGCTATACTGACCTCAACTTTATTATTCCCGAAACCATCGAGAGATTGGATGTCTCCAAAGGGGCCTATCTGCCTGAATATGGTGACTTCGCCACGGCGGGAGCTGTGAATTTCAGGACGCGTCAGGTGGTTCAAGAGGGGGTCGTCCAGGCGGCTGTCGGGCAGTTCGATACGCAACGGCACCTGCTCATGTTCTCTCCCACGAAGGATAGGATCCGGACCTTGTTCGCCGCCGAAGGGTACTACACCAATGGGCCGTTCCAAAACGACAACCGGTATTTTCGTACCAATGTGTTAGGGCAGATGACGACCAATCTGACCGGACGGGACGAACTCACACTGAAAGCGACCTTTAACAAATCGCAATGGAACGGGTCCGGCGAGATTCCCCTGCGGGCGGTCCATGACGGATCGCTCGATCGCTTTGGAGCCATCGATCCGTCCGAAGGAGGCAACACGCTCCGCACCACCGGTACGTTGAACTATCACTATGATTTCCTCAATCGCGGACAGTTTTTTGCCAATGCCTACGGTCAATACTATCGGTTGGACCTCTTCACGAATTTTACATTCTTCCTCAACGATCCGGTCAACGGTGACGGCATTGCGCAATTCGATCGTCGTGTGATGTATGGCGGCGACATTGGATACAAGCAGCCGGGGGAAGTGCTCGGAATGCCCAGTACAGGGACGATTGGGTTCCAGGTGAGAGTCGACGACATCAACCCCAGCCTTGGAACTCACAGGATGAGAGTGCCGCTCGGGACCACCATATCCAGTGACGTGCTGTCGGCTTCGTACGCGCCATTCCTCAAGGCCGAGGTGCAGCCGCTGCCCTGGATGAGGCTCACCGGTGGATTGCGTGCGGAAACGTTCACTTTTGATGTACGCAATCGCTGCGGGACCTGTGCAGAACAGCCGGCTGGGAACACCGGCTCTAGTATCGTCCTGCCGAAAATGAATCTCATCTTGGGACCCTGGGCCAGTACCGAATTCTTTGCCAACTATGGCGAAGGGTTTCACAGCAATGATGCTCGGTCGACCGTGGCGCCGGGGTCCTCTCCGCTCGCGCGAGCCCAGAGCTATGAGGTCGGGGTACGATCAAGACCTTGGGGGCCGCAAGGGGTCGAATTCATCGCGACGCTGTGGCGAATGGATTTGAAATCAGAACTGGTATTTGTGGGCGACGAAGGAACCACAGAAATTCGTGGCCCAAGCAGACGAGAGGGCGTGGAAGTGGCCGCGCGCGGACAGGTCTTGGGGCCCCTGTATTTCAACGGCAGCGTGACCTATACCAAAGCGGAGTTTCGTAATGGAGACGCCATTCCTCTCGCCCCTGAAGTGACGGGCTATGGAGCACTACTCTTAAAATGGCCGGAAGGACTCACCTCGCAATTACAAGCGACCTATATCGGGGTGCGACCGCTCATCGAGGACCGGAGCGTCAAATCTCCCGCCTGGATCACCTTCGATCTGTCGGAGCGCTATCAACTGCCGATCAAATTGTCCCAGGGTCGTTTAGAGGCGTTCTTATTTATTCGGAATCTGTTCAATACACAATGGGAACAGGCCATCTTTGCCTTTGAATCGCAACAACGAAACGAGGCGGCGCCGGTCAATGACATTCACTTCGTGCCTGGAACCCCACGAATGTTTATGGGCGGCGTGGCGTGGCATTTCTAACGGCTGCTGAAAATGGTCACCAGCGGCGTTTTCGGTTCGCTCTCCAGTGCCGTGAAAGGTGAAATGTAAAACGTGAAACGATGGTCAGTTGCAGAGCTGCGGCCTTGCCTGGGGCAAGGCGCGTCTCGGCGCGCCAGGGTTGGGTGGGTGAGAAAAGGGGTCGTTTTGAGCGGTCTATAGTTAGCCAGTTATGAAGAAGCAACGAAGTGTTCTGCCACGCAGTTATTTCAATCGCCCCACGCGTACAGTGGCGCGGTCGCTTGTGGGTAAATATCTCATCCGTTGCATCGATGGTCGTATCCTTGCGGGAAAGATTGTCGAGGTGGAGGCCTATGTCGGATCTCAGGACAGGGCTTGCCATGCGGCGAAAGGGAGAACGCAACGGACGGAGGTGATGTTTGGTCCGGCAGGGGTCGCGTACGTCTACCTCATCTACGGCATGTACCATTGTCTGAACGTCGTGACGGAGCGGGAAGAGTTTCCTTCAGCTGTGTTGATCAGGGCGATTGAACTCAATGGAGAGTTGATCGATGGACCGGGGCGGCTCTGTCGCGCGCTGGAGATTGATCGCCGTCTCAACCGCGTGGACCTCACGATCGGCGAATCGCTCTGGTTCGAGGATCGAGGGGGAGTCGTGGGAAGAGGAACGGTAGGCGCGTATCCTCGAATCGGTGTCGATTACGCGGGTACGTGGGCCAAGAAACTCTGGCGATTCAGATTGAGTAGGATCACAGGCCCCACACGGATGCGACAGACAAAAAAATAGGGAGGTACCGGATAGGTCCGGTACCTCCCTTACCGTATCTCGTTTAAGTTAGGGCTACTCGATCTTTCGATCGCCGGTGATCTTTGTCGCCGATGTGACTGGTGGGGCGATCTTGATCTGAGGTCCCTGCACAGTCGGGAGCTGATTCGCTCCCTGGCCCGTGGTAATCCGCTCATTATCCGTCTTCATAAGATTCTGCTGGGCGCTCTTAAAGGAGTCGGCCGACTTATTCAGCGTACTTTCGCCACGCGCATCTGACTGACCAGGATCGTTGGCGGTCGGCTGGCCCGTCACTGGGCTCCCGCTGTTCTTCATCGGGTAGCCTTCGTGCTTGGGGAGAAGCGATGGATTCGCCGAGGCCATCGACAACGCAAAGAGGACACCGGAGACGGTCGTAACAGTGCCGATTACGAGCTTCATACGCCTACTCCTTTGAATAAATGATAGTGGCTGGAGACCATAGAGTTTCAATTTCAAGGTTGAGTCAATTAGCGCAAATCATAGACGGGAGGGAGGGGGTCTGTCAAAGGAAGAAATGGGAGGGTAGCCTGTTAGCCTCCTGTGCTCGCGCAACGCGCGCAGGGAGAGGCCAAACAGGCCACCCTCCTGTGAAAAGAAGGCAAGGAGCTTTGAAGGATAAATTGAATGGATGACGGCTGTTCAAAGCGCGCAGTCAAGGGCAGCCTCGGCCACTCCCCTAAGGGGTGAAGTGGGGAAAATGACAACAGAAGATGAGAAGGGCACCCACGTTGGTCCTGTGCTCCCGGAACGCGCGCCCTGAGAAGGGCCTCGTTCGACGGCCGCACGTAGACCAACATGGGTGTCCTTCCAAGAGAAGGAACACGAGCGAGCTTGGAGGGATCATTTAGATGGCTGGTGGCTGCTCGATGCGCGCAGTAAAGGGCAGCCTCGGCCACTCCCCTAAGGGGTGATGGGGGATTTGAGGAGGGGGATGGAATGTGGGTGTCTTGGCCTCCTGTGCTCGCGGAACGCGCACGATAGGAATGTGCTCGTCGGGTTAATGGCACGTCTCGGCGTGCCAGTGGGTGGGCGGGTGAGAAAGTTGCGCGCAGTGGGAGGCCAAACAGGCCACCCTCCTGTGAGAAGAAGGCAAGCGAGCTCGGAGGGATCAGAGGGGATGGAGCCTGATGATCTTCTTTGCTCGCGCAACGCGCGGTCGCGGACTCCCCTCGTTGGACGCGCGCAGTGGAAGATCAATCAGCCCCCATCCCTGGAGAGGAAACGAGCAAGCTTGGAGGGATCATGTATATCACCCGATGCGCGCAGTGAAGGGCAGTCTCGGCCGTTCCCCTAAAGAGAGACATAGGCTAGGATCTCCCCGGCTGCCACAGTGACGTCGTGACAATGATGATGTATATTCTTGCCCTCAACCGAGGCCCTGGGGCGTTTGTAGTCCGGTAGACGGGCTAAGAACCCATTTAAAGATGGCATCTTATGCGGATCAGTCTAATTATAGTTACGCGTCTTAGCTGAGCGGATGCATGTCTAGTATCACTGTCGATATTCGGCTGAGGCCGGTGCGCTGTGCCTTCCTGGTCCGTCCTGAAGACGCGAGGCGCACGCTGGAGATATTCAGAATTTGCACTTGCCTATGGGGCGGGAAGTACAACCCCATCGTTCCCTACTTCAAGCGCATTCCGAAATGGTGGGAGAGAAAGGAATACCGCTTTGAAAGCGCTAGTCAAATAGTCAACGGATACTTGGATTTCTTTGAGCCGGACTTCCTGGTCGAGTCAGAGAAGGGGCTAACGAACGGCCTTGGCTTCAGTCCGAAGAGAGTCCTCCAACTCTCCGATGTGCTGGTTCGTGTAGGAGACAGGAACCAGCATGGACACGGGTTGGGCGTATTCGACTTATATAAAGAGCGGTACCGGAAGGAATTTCAATTCGTTCTTCGTCATAAGCACAACATTGTCGATGTTCGGCCTAAGGACCGCTCCTTCGAACTATTTGCCGGTTGTGTTTTTGGCAGTTTCCCGAGATCTAAGAACCTTGATTACTTTCAACGGGCTTTTAAAGACGCTTTCGATCCTGAACAGGTGACACTTGATGCCAAAACGTTTCAAAAACTACATAAGTCTGGACACACGTCGGCACTACAAATAGGGCACGCCAAAGTAGACGTTCAATACAACGATCATAGCGATCCAGCGCTGTTCGTCTTGAATGCCCATGAACCGAAGGACCTGATTGACTTTTGGAATCTGAGAGCGGTTCGTCGGGAGGTAATGGCGATTCCGATGCAATGGTTGGACGAGGTCTCTGACTTCTGCAAGGGCCTTATTAAGCGAACGCATCGACCGCTGCCAGGGAATTTTCATGGCGTCATGATTCGCGCCACTGTGATGTTCTCGCGTTCTATCCCCGAGAGTCAGATTGAGTATTTGCATAAGAAGTACTTCTTGGTAGACCAGCAGGGGGCAAACGTGCTTCAACCTTGGTATCCTCCGATCTGGCGGCCTTCGCCTCGGTTCGTCGTGAGAACCACGCGCCCCATGCTGACAGCAGAGGAAAAGAGAACGGATGTACAAATAGCCGGTGACAAGGCAGAAATCCGATTCGAACCTCTTAATGTCGGTTTCGCGGCCAAGTACGGAAATGATTACCGATGGGCCAATGTGGTCCGGCTCCGTGCTTGGAGTTCGACTGACCGAGTTGCTACAACATTTCCCTGCAACTACAGAAATCCGTCGTTCCCACATTTAGGCCTCGGTGGCGAACATCTATTGCCGACGGCTGAAGGCTTGGTGTTTTTTCCGAAATATCACCGGGTCCACCAACATTGGACTTTGCCGGACGGGACCACCGCTATAAATGATTGGTTCAAAGCGAGCAAGATCTCGGCCCAGCTATCCGACTCAGGGCGAGCAACACAACAAATTATCCAGACCTTGGGCGGATTCTGGGGGGTGCGCAGTATTGCAAGTCTCGGCGTGATCGAATTACTAAACGAGATGACACGCAAGCCTATTTCGCGGAGCGCCCACTATGCAGAGTTCAAGAACAAGGTTCATAACGCAACAAGAGACGACGACCTTTGGCGAGGCAAGGAATATGAAACGCTCGTCGAGCGAAACGCTGTACAGCTTGGCTTGGAACTGAAATGCTCCAAGTGTGGTAGCTGGAGTTGGTACTCGGTAAAGCAGCTGGACTACATCCTCACGTGCGATCTATGCCTCAAGCAGTTCAATTTTCCGATCATCGACCCTGGTAGTAGCGAGAATTCCAAGTGGGCCTATCGCGTCATTGGGCCATTTGCTCTCCCCAACTATGCTGGTGGCGGGTACGGAGCTTCTCTCGCGATTAGATTCTTCTCTGAGGTCGTCGGCTCCTTTGATCGATCTGATGTCACCTGGTCATCCGGGCAGGAGCTGACGTTGCCGACAGGAAAAAAGGTTGAGGCTGATTTCATTCTCTGGTACCAGCGGAAGCAAATATTGGAACCAGACCACCCGACCGAGGTGGTTTTTGGTGAAGCAAAGAGCCTCGGCAAAGATGTGTTCAAAGACGATGACGTTGAACGCATGAAAGTATTGGCTGAGGCGTTCCCTGGCGCTGTGCTGGTATTTGCTACTTTGAAGGAGGCTGCTCAGCTCTCCAAGAATGAAGTATCGCGCATTCGCATATTAGCAGAATGGGGACGGCACTATGATCGTGCAAACCGCCGAACCCGCGCCCCTGTCATCTTGCTAACTGGTACGGAGCTTTTTACGCCTCACTCTTTGCAGGAATCTTGGAAAAGCAAAGGTGGCAAGCGAGCCGCTTTGATCGAATCTGGCCATGTCGATATCAGGCACCTACCAACGTTGGCTGATTTTACGCAGCAGGTCTATCTAGGTATGCCGAGCTATCACGAATGGTCGGAGGCAAGATGGAAGAAGCGCGGAGAGAGAAGAAAGCCGCGCGCGCCTCAACGCGAACGTTAGCAGTCATGAGCCATCCTATCTTGAAAGGAGCAACCGAGCCATGGGAAAGGGCTCGGGAGTCTTAATCCCTCATAAGCCTTCCCAAAATACTCCCAATCCCTCGTCCCCTTATATTCCTCCCGAGCGTTCCGTTCGCGGCTGAGTGATGGAGCGTTCAGCGTCTCAGTAATGGAAACGCAACTGCGCGGTCATGAGCGCATCCCCCTCTACGCGATAGACCATTCGATGCTCATCATTTATTCGACGTGACCAGTAGCCCGAAAGCGCATGTTTCAAGGGCTCAGGCTTACCCATTCCTGCGAAAGGCTCTCGTTGTGTCTCGCGTATCAGCTTATTGATTCTCTCAACCATACGTTTGTCTTGCTTTTGCCAATAGACGTAGTCGTCCCATGCATCGTCAGCGAAGATCAGTTTCACTTGGCTAGCTTCCGCTCAATGCCTTTGCCGGCGTTCAGTTGTGCCGCAGCTGCAAGAAGACGTTTGGCGTTAGCGGGAGTGCGCAAAAGGTAGGCGGTTTCTTCTAGCGATTTGTAGTCTTCCAGCGAGAGCATCACGACCGACTGTTCTCCATTGCGCGTAATGATCAGGGCTTCGTGGTCGTCGCACACGCGGTCCATTACGCTTGCGAGGTTTGCGCGAACGGTCGTGTACGTAATAGCATCCATAGTAGGCCTCCAGATATGTACATGTTACTGTACATCTTTGTTCGCTAATTGTCTAGTGTCACCGGACTCTGAGAATGGACGGAAATACGAGGTCAGGTGTGGCGGCCGCTGGTGGCCTTATGCGGCCGTGGTCGCGAGGATGGGCCATGGTTGAGATCGAGGAGGTGGATGGTGGCGGTGGTTCCCTCGTTCGCTCGGCTGAAGAGAGGCTAGATGTATGAAATATCGGCTGGCAATTTTTGACTTCGATGGAACTCTCGCGGACTCATTTCCATTTTTTGTTCGAGTCATCAATCAACTCGCTGAGCAACATGGCTTCAAGAAAGTTGATTTGGATTTGGTTCCCACCTATAGGCAGTACGGCGCTAAGCAGTTGATGGAGCAGGTAGGAATGCCTGCCTGGAAACTACCTTTTGTGGTCAAGAGCTTTATTTCTCTCATGAGGCAGAATGCGGCGAGCATCTCACTGTTTGAGCAGGTTGACGATCTGCTGTTGTATTTGGCTGATCATGACGTGACTCTTGCCATTGTTTCCTCAAACTCGCATGAGAATGTCCGTCGGATTCTAGGGCCTGCCAATACGAAGCTGATTAGCCAAGTTGAGTGCGGCGTGTCGATTTTTGGTAAACCAGCCAGAATACAGAAGGTGCTCAAAAAGACTGGCATTCCGTGTCGCGAAGTAATCTATATCGGCGATCAAGTTGCCGATCTGGAGGCAGCGCGCAAGGAACAAGTTGCTTTTGGAGCGGTGTCATGGGGGTACGAAACGATTGAATCTCTCAGGAAACATTTCCCTGAAGAGGAGTTTGATTGTGTTCACGCCATCAGAAGAATCGCCTAGCAGGCTGTTGATAAAGTCCGTCAGCATCGTTCTCGCTGCGCTCAGAGGCTCAACGTACCGAAGCGTACGCCTCGCCTCTTCACTTGCTGCGGCCTTGCACGCGGATCGGCGCGTCTTGGCGCGCCGGGGTTGGGCGGGTGAGACGTCTGGCCTTTCTGAACAGCCTGCGACATCGGAGCGCGTGTGGTTTCGATGTGCTTGAGTAGTTTGGCTCAAGTTACTGACTACCGTTCCACTGAATCAGCTGCCTCCTTCTATGTCGATCCATTGGGGAGGGCGGCACCCCGATGAACTTGATGTTGTCCTGAGCCATTCTGTCGAAAAAAGACCAAATGGATTCAAGTGCCACATGCCCCCGCTTTGCAGTGCGGATGCAACTATCGGAACCCGTGGCTTTGGCCTCGGATATGGATCGATACGGGTTCGGACTTCGATGATTTGGGTGAGTGGCACAACAGACGGCATTCCCGAAGGATGCTCAAAAAGCCCGTCCAGCAAGGCCGCAGCCGATGAAAGCACCGGAGGCGTAGCCTCTGGGCTACGTTGAGGATGCTTTTAAGGAGAGAACGACGCTGGCGGGATTTTTGAGCGCCCTGTGATGTTAGGCCGGGCGGCGTGCAGGTGGCCGGCGGCGGCCGCGCCCACGATAGGATGGACCGTGGCTGAGACCAGGGAGGCGGATGGTGACGGTGGTGCCTTCGCCGGGCGCGCTGCCGATGGTAATTGAGCCACCATGTTCTTCAATGATCTTCTTCACCGAAGCGAGGCCCAGACCGACGCCGGTACGCTTCGTGGTAAAAAATGGCTCAAAGACCTTGTCGACAATGTCCGCCGGGATGGGAGCCCCGTCGTTCTTGATGAGGATCTGATCTTCCACGCCGCGCCCCGCGCGATGTTGGGTGACCTGAATGTGCAGATGCCCACCGGGGTTCATCGCTTCACCTGCATTCTTGAAAATACTGAGAAAGACTTGCTGGAGCTTGCTTTCGTCGCCGCGGACCGGTGCGATCATCGTCGCATAGTCCTTTGTGACTTGTATTCTGGTGACTTCGAGGTCGGTTGCGATGACCGTGAGCGCGCTTTCAATCACTTCTGGGATGCGAAGGAGCCGGCGGGTCAGTTCGAGTGGTTTGGCAAAGTCCAAAATCTCGTTGAGGATGGCTTCGATTCTGATCATATCACGCATCGCGTTCTCGACGCGTGTCTGCGGGTCGAAGTCGAGGATGCCTTCCCCTGTGACTTCCTCCAATTGAGCGCGGATCGAGGCGAGCGGCTCACGCACTTCTGTGGCCAGAAACATACTGAATTCGCCGATCGCGGCCTGCCGCTCCTGTTTTCTGATGCTGGGCTCTGAAGGACCAGGGACAATGGCTGTCCCAGGTGCGCCGGCTGGTCCACTAGCGGGGGCTTGGCTCGTTGGCGCCGGTGTCGGCGCTTGGAGAATGTCTGCGATTTTGATAATCGTCGGTTCAAGCGTGCGGGCATCCGTCTGTTGGTAGCGTCCGGCTTCTTTTGAGGCCAGAGTGATGGTTCCACCCACTTGTCCCCGGACAAAGAACGGAATAACGAGCGACGAGAGCAGCCGATCCTTGAACAGATATTTGTGGTCGAGGAACCGCCCCTGCGTAGAGGCGAGATCATGATCCACCCGTGGCTTACGATGGCGGACTGCCCATCCGGAGGCTGAGCTATCGAGTGCAAGGCGGTGCCCTGGCTTGAGGTCTTTCTTCCCATCTTTCTGCTCGCCCTTTAGATCACCTGTCAGTCCCAGGACTTCGACATTCCCCGCGAGGGGGTCGTAGCGGCAGGCCCAGATGCGATCATAGGCGACGTATTGGTTGGCATCCGCCAATACGGCAATGATCTTGTCTTGGAACTCCGGTGTCAGTTGCGAAGCCGGGGTCGCAAACATCTCTGTCGGGGAAGGCGGTGGAGGGACGGGTTCGTGTGCGACAAACGGGCGGCTGAGCACGACGTTCATATCGAAAAGGCCTTCACGCTCCAGCGCTTTCGTCACGTCGTCGCTGGCCTGCTCCATCAAGCTCTTTTCTTTTTTCGCGAACGTGGCGCTCTCTTTTCGCCCAATAACGAGAAAGCCGTATGTTTTGTTGCGATAGTGGAGGGGGATCCCAAGCAACGACTTCGTCCCCGGTGTAATCAAGCGAAGACGAATGGTGTGGCCGCTCTCCTGGTCGTTTACAGGGGGGGGTGCCGCGATGGTCGATGCCGACAATGTTCTGAGGATGGCTTGAATGTCACGAGGGGTAAAGCCTCGTACGGCATGGCTGACCAGTGGTCCTTGGTCACGATGAAACAAGGCGGCGAGCGCTGCGTCAACCGGGAGCTCGTTGATCACGGATGTCAAGGTTCGTTGGAGATGCGTTTCAGGAAGAGGTTTGCTCTGTGGTGGAGATGTCTGTGTCATTCGTAGAATAGCCCGGTTAAAGGAGCGCATTGTAGCAATGCACGAGGGGCAATTCAATGAAAAGGCGAGGGCGCATTACTCATTGGGATTGATAATCTTCGGCGGCCGCTGGGGGAACGAACGATGTTCCGTCGGCCGGTTGTCAGAGGTCCACCAGTTCAGGACCATGGTGACGAAACTGATCACAATCGCGCCGCCAACGGCGGGCCAGAATCCTGTGACCGAGAATCCGCTGACCAAATAGGCCGTGAGCCCAAGAAGAATCGCGTTGACCACAATGAGAAAGAGTCCCATCGAGAGAACGATCAAGGGAAGGGTCAGCACAAAGAGAATGGGCCGGACCAAAAGGTTCAGAATTGTGAGCACGAGCCCCGCGGCGAGTCCGGCGGGGAGTGAGTCGACTTCTATGCCGGGCACAATCATCACCGCGAGAAATACGGCGATGGCCGTGAACACCACGCGAATCACGGCCGCGCGAATCCCACCGCCAAAAAAAGAGTGAGTGGGCTCAGATGTCATGTGAAGTGGCGGCATCGTTCATCCTCACAGGCTGTTGAAAAAGTCTGCCAGCTTCGTTCTCGCATCGCTCAGAGGCTCAACGCACCGAAGCGCACGCCTCGCCTCTTCGCTCGCTGTGGCCTTGCTGGGCAGCCCTTTTGATCAGCCTGCCCTCGATTCTGACCCTGAGTCAATGACCGTTTGCTGCCTTACACATTTCGACAGGGCAACAGTCGTCTGTCTGTAACCTGCTTATTGAACAGGAGCCGGCGGTGTGGGGGCCGGTACACGCTTGGCCGAGGAAAAATGAATGGCGGTGGCCGCTAGAACGTTGCCGCCTTTTTTTTCAATTTTTTCAGCCATGATGACGACTCGGTTGCCCACTTCGGGCATCATGACTTTTTTCGGGTTGCTCTCATCCTTGTACCGGGTTTTTTTGTCCACCTGCACATTCACCAATTGGCCCATGGCCGTTTTGATTTCGACATGGGTCGCGTCAATCGCCGTAATCGTCCCGAGCACATGTTGGTCGGCGCTGAGGGCGGCGTTTGGCGCCAACATGAAGAGACACGTGAGCGTGACAATCAGGCGTAACCACATGGTGAATCCTCTTCTCTCTCTCATCGTACCGTTGGTGCCGTAGTGATGATGACCACTTCTTTCAGGTCATTCTTTGGCTTGGGATTGAACGCCTTCATGGGGTCGAGTCCGTCCATTTTTCTTAGTGGCAGATGGCCGACTGGCCGCTCGCGTCCTCTGCACAGCGACCGCTATTCACTATACAAATTCTCTTGTCTGATTGCCACCGGGCTATCCCGATGAAGTGGCCACGCGCGGTCCTGCAAGACGATATAACAGCAATGCGATGACAGGGAGGTGCATCAGCAGCCCGCTCATGCCCATGAACGATTCACCGATCCAGAACGTCACGCTGAGATTAAAGGCGAGAACACCATAATAAAGGCCAATTCCCAGGAGGAGACGTGGTGTGACCGATGGAGGAAGCGAGAGAGCCGGGAGCCGGCGCTCAAGTGGAAAATAGATCGCGAGGGAGATGAGTCCGACGACGGCCCACCCGACATAATTCGCGAAGGGGACGCCGAAGTGAAAGCCTGGGTCGGGGTAATAATAAATCTTTCCCAGGAACCAGCGGTCGCCTCGGAGTGCCACCGGGTCGATCACCATATCGATGATAGCAAACAGAAATGCTGTGAGGGAAAGTACGGACCAGCTTGTTCGTGCGGTCATATCAAGATGGAGCGGTTTGAGCATCGGACGAGTGGCGGTAGAGGTCGGCCTGGTTGGAAGAAGGAGGCAGAGCGCAACGCAGTAGGCGGCGTAGAGCAGGAAGCTGAATGAGATCGAGTCCATGAATGGGACGTCGAAGAAGTAGAGTTCCTGGCCCACGGTCGAGCCGTTATAGTGATACCACCCGAATGGGATACCGGTACGTGTGGAAGAAAATTCGCAGACAAAGGCCGTGCCCCAGCTAATCATCCAGAATCGCCAGGTTCTCGGCCAGCCGATCAATTGGATTGCGGCGAACAAAAAGGCGGCAAGAAAGGCGAAGACGTAGGGGCGAAAGAGGATGGTCTTATAAAACAGAATGATCAGGTCCATCAGTTCTGAGTTCTGAGTTATGAGTTCTGAGTTAGCGGGGTCTCAGAAGGCGAATTTAGCAAGGTCTTGACAGTCAAAATATTGATTTGATTGGTGCATCGCACTCAGACCTCGAAGCGCATGCTTTGGAGCTGCTATTTTTCTGGCAACTCAAAACTCAGAACTTTTAACTCAGAACTTTCATGGTTATGCATAGCCGTGATCCCTGAACCACTTCACGGCTTTCCCCAGTGCGACCTCTGGCGGTGTTCGCGGGATGCCGAGTTCACGGATGGCTTTGCTGCAGTCGTAGTGCATCTTGTATTTTGCCATCTTTACCCCTTCCAGCGGAATACGGGGAGACTGGCCGGTGAGGTTGGCGATCCATAGATTGGCATAGGCTAACGGGAGAATTGCCAGTCTGGGCAGCTTGATCGTGGGCGCCTTCACACCGGTTAATCGACTCAAGATCTCAAACACTTCGTGTAGCATGAGGTTGGCGTTGCCCAGAATGTAGCGCTCGCCGATCCGGCCCTTCTCCATCGCGAGCAGATGGCCGGAGGCCACGTCATCGACGTCCACGATGTTCATCCCGGTTTCGATATAGGCGGGCATGCGGCCTTTCATGAAATCCACGATGACCTGTCCCGTCGGGGTCGGTTTCACATCCCCTTCGCCGACAGGGGCGCTCGGATTCACAATGACGACCGGTAGCCCTGCCTTCGCGAGCTTCATGACTTCTTGTTCAGCGAGGTACTTTGATCGTTTGTAGTGGCCGGCCATCTGGTCAAGCGAGACGGGTGTCTCTTCTGTGCCGAGACCTCCGCCGGGCGGAAGGCCGATGGCGCCGATGGTGCTGCAGTAGACAATCCGTTCGACGCCCACGTCACGGGCCGCCTCCAGCAGATTTTTCGTGCCGGTGACGTTGATGTCGTAAAAGATTGAGGGATCTTTGGCCCAGAGCGCATAGTGCGCCGCCACATGGTAGAGCTGTTGGCATCCGGTCAACGAGGCGCGTAACGAGGATGGATTGCGCAGATCGCCTTCGACCCGCTCGACGGTCAGTTTTTGAATATTCTGGAGGTCGGCTCCGGCTCGGGCTAGAACGCGAACATCAACGCCGTTATTGACCAATGCACGTACTACTGCGCCGCCGACGAACCCGGTTGCACCAGTGACGAGAGCTTTCATGGGAAGTGCTGAGTAACGAGTGCTGAGTGCTGAGTGAGGGGGGTTAAGACATGGTTGCAGTCTGAGTAGCGTATCCGGGTATATCGTCTCGTTTTTGTCTCAGCACTCATAGCTCAGCACTAATTTTTGCGTGAGGTGATATAGCGCGCAATTTCACGAAGCGGGTCTGCTCCTGGACCGAACAGAGAGAGGCTCGCGATGGCGCGGGCCACACAGTCATCTGCTAGTTTCCTGGCTCCGTCAGCCCCATAGAACGTCGGGTAGGTTTTCTTTCCTCGTTCTGCATCGGTGTTGGGATTCTTGCCTAGCTCCTCGCGCGTTCCCGTCACGTTGAGCACATCGTCCGCGATCTGAAAGGCCAGCCCAACATCCTCGGCGTAACGTGTGAGGTCGTCCAGTTGGCGATCGCCTGCGCCGGCGGCCAGGGCACCCATTCGCACTGCGGCGCGAATCAACATGCCGGTCTTATGTTTATGGATGTTCTGAAGCGTCGGAAGATCAATGTCCTTGTTTTCAGCCTGGATATCAAACACCTGACCACCCACCATCCCCATGTTCCCCGAGCCGTAGGCCAGTTCTTGAATCAAACGGACTTGGCGCGCCGGGTCGCAGCCCTTCATCAGATCCGGATGGCTGCAGAGATCGAACGCCATCGTCAGCAAGGCGTCGCCAGCCAGGATCGCCATCGCATCGCCGTAGACCTTGTGATTCGTGGGCTTACCGCGCCGGAAGTCGTCGTTGTCCATCGCGGGTAGGTCGTCGTGAATCAAAGAGTAGGTGTGGATCAGTTCCAACGAGCAGGCGATTGGCATCAATCCCGGCGCCGACTGACCCACTGCTTCTGCCGCGGCAATGGCCAGGATCGGGCGGACTCGCTTCCCGCCCGCCATGAGACTGTACCGCATGCTTTCGTGGAGGGTGGTAGGCGGTGTGAGTGTGCTGGGCATGACGGAATCGAGGAATCGATCCACGTCAACCCGCTTCTGTTCGAGGTAGTCTTTGATGTTCATGGGGGCTCGGTCTTGCCGACGATGGCGCCATCGGCGCGGAGCGTAGCAAACAGCCTTGGGGGGTGTCAAACCGTGAGATGTGTGGCGAGATGGGTTAGGCGTGAGGGGAGAGGAAGGACGACCTCCCCCCATTCGCGGACACGTGGTTGGTTGAGCCACAGCCGTCCCGCCCATTCCTTTTGGCGTTGGCTGCATCAATCTCCGCGACTCCGATCCGTCTCCTGCTCGGACCTTGGAGGGAGGAGTCGTTTGTGTGGCGGACGATTGAGGTGTCGGACGTAGGGGCGGCACATGAGCGGCTACTGCAACTCGGTCTGCCGATCGTCATCTCGCTCCGCAACGAAGCTCGGGGAGACGGCCATTTTTCCATTGTCGATCCGAGCAGGGTTTTGTATTGAATAATCCTAGGCCGTTCAGTCGATTCAACCGGAACGCGTGAGGGTTAAGCCCTACTTCTGCTCAACCCCATTCTTCTCTGCAATCACAGGCGCACCATCCCATTCCAATCCTGGTCTTGGAACCGCCGGAGCTACGCGAAGGTGATGCCGGAATGGCCGAAGGCCTCGATGAGAGCACATTCCCACTGTCTTGGCCGACGAGGTTGCCGGGAATGAAGAAGATGGAAGCGGGTAGAGAGAGCCATGCAGGCCCTCCCTCATGCCAAATGATAACGTTAATTTCCAGCGCTTCCGCTATTCAACCAAGGAAGAAGAGCACAGTGGAGGCACAAAAGTCCTGGAGTTTGTGTGGGGGGGGGCCGATCGCTTGATCCAGAGACCGTAATCGTCCCTGGCACCCTTCAAGATAGGCAATCTTCAGGTTGGGTCAGGACAGACGGTCTCATTGCCCAGAAATACGACTGACGTCAGGAGCTATTCCTTAAGTCGTCGGCGCGCCCTTCTCGAATAACCGTTGCACTCCCGCCGGCGAGGGCTAAGCACAGTAGCCCGACTCCAATCCACACCAACTCGCGGAACCGCCGGAGCAACGCGAAGGTGATGCCGGTGACATCGGAATAACCAAAGATACTCAGCAAGAGCATGTTCCCGCCGTCTTGGGCGCCGAGGCTGCCGGGGATGAAGAAGGTGCCGCCTTTAATAAAGACGGAGAGGGCGCCGATGGAGATGGCGGAGAGCGCCATGGCCGGACCGCCGAGGTAATAGATGATGACGTAGACTTCCAAGGCCTCCGCCATCCACCCAAGGAAGAACAGTCCGGTAGAGGAATAAAAGGCTGGACGATTGTGCCGGTAGAACTCCAAGATCGTTCGATCCAGCGACCGTAATTGTTCTTCACGCGCTTCGAGGTAGGCAATCTTCAGCCCGATCTTCCTCAGAAATCCCAATAACCACGTAAAGAGGCCTTGCCGTTGCACGAACAGGAAGGCCGCAGTCCCGAAGGCCAGCAATCCCACACTGACGAGTGCCGCGGCCACGGTCTGACCGGATGAATCGTTCCGGCCTAACAGCCACACGGCCAGCGCAATGCCGAGCAAAATAAACAACACCTCGGCAATTGTCATCGTCGTTTTTGCAATGATCACTGAGGCGAGCCCTTCCACTATCGGCACGTTCTGTTTTTTGAGGAGATAGGCTTTAAGCGGCTCGCCTCCGACGTAGGCGGTCGGCGTGGTCATGTTTACCACTTCACCGGCAGTCCGAATCGCAAGCACACGCCAGAATGGAATATCTTTCGCCGACGGCCCCAACGTGACTTTCCACCCGTACGCTTCCACGATATACATGATGACGGAGGGAATCAGCATCACGAGGAGTGCGATCGGCCCGAGTTGCGCCGCCGCATCGAAAATCTGTCCAGGGCCGATATGCCAGACGATGAGTACGAGGGTCAGGAGGCCGACAAAGAGGAAAAGGAGTTTAAACACGGATCCTGGCAGACGGTCTGATAACCCAGAGCATCAGAAGCGAAAACACCACAGAACCCATCGCAGCCATACCGAGAAACCAATCGAGCTTGCCGATGACGGCGAATATCAGCACGACGACGGAAAAATCTCGGCTCGCGACGTTCTTGAGCATGAAGTCAGACCAGGCGGCCTGTGTCGGGGTCTTCCATCCATTCGATGACTTGATTTTTTGCGCGCGGGTGACGAGCCAAAATGAGAGCCCATTTCCAAGGACCGCAGCCGAACCCAGTGCGAGAGGAATCCAGGCACCGTCGCTTCCAGCCATACGCAGGTAGGAGCCCACGGCAATGCCGGCAAAGATCGCCATGTGCACCACATTGTCCATTGTGATATCAAGCCAGGCTCCGAACGGCGATTCGGTGAACGTCAGCCTCGCGACTTCACCATCGCAGCAATCGATGATCGCTGCCAGTTGGAACAACAGCGCGGCTATGATACCGGCGCTATAGGTCCCGACGCCAAAACTGGCGGCTGCGACCAGCCCAACCAGGGTCGCCAGGACTGTAATCACATTCGGGGAGAAGCCTGCGGCGAGAAAGAGACGTGTGAACCAGTGGGAGACCTTCCGGTTGAAGAACCGGTCGACGAAGCCTTCGAACTCGCCCTTGAGAGAATTAAAAAGCTTTCTTTCAGCGACCTTGACATCCGAGGCATCGCGCACGTTCTGATACCAGTGGGACGGGTTTGTCTCCGTAGACAATACCCGTACATGCCCATCCACTGCAGCCCGTTCAAGCCATCGACGGATCGGTACTGTGCCGGTTTCGACCTCGACATGACCGGCCGAGCTCATTAAACCGGCAGGAAGCACCACCAAGTCTGTTGCCACCAATGCGGCATCATCCCCTTTTGAGGTAATCGAGAGGAGTCGCCCCGCCTGGACCTTCAGACGCAAGCTCGAACGGCCCGATGGTCGACTCCGTTCGTTATCGGCTCGTGCCACGACGATTGCCTGGCCTTCCTGCACCTCATGCCGCAGGCTCTCGATCAAGGGACTCGCAAACACTCCTTGTACACCGGACAGGAGACAGAACCCTCGAATTTCAGCTGCAAGTATGTCCCATGTGCGTGGATCATCCAACGGGAACTCTCGAATCGGCAACCAGCGCACGGGGATCGTTACCCGTGATCCTTTGCTCAATGCTTGCTTGAGCTGATCTTCCTCAGGCCCGACCAATACCATGAGCTGTCGAATGCCGGCACGTTGGAGCGTCAACACCGTCCGCTGGAACAGGCCGATGCCTACCACGCTGGTGAGCGGGCCAACTTCGTCGGTATACAATCCAGCCGGTTCGCCGAACAGGCTCACTGACGGCAAGAGAATTGCCGTACTCAACCCTTGGAGGCCTGTCTGTTTCTCAACGATACTCTCGCTCATGATCTACTCCGTCTCTCACCTCTTGAAACACCGGTCAGCAATGTGCAGACGACATCGCTATAGTTTTGGCAAGATATCTCGTTCCGCTTTCGTCACATCTTCAATAAAATCGATTTCTGTCCAAGGAAGGCCGCCGATCTTTTCGTGCCCCACTTTGACGTCGCGAAAAAACCCCACGAGCGCGTCCTCGTATTCCATGTGCCAGTCGTCGCGATCCACATGAGTCTTGAGCGACGCCACCACGTGTGGTGCATCGGCATGCCGGACCTTGAGGAACCCCACGCCTTCCCCGGCGTAGTCGTAGTGTAACGGCATCGTCTTTGTCAGCGCTATCACGCGCCCGCTTTCGACCACGACCATGCATTCCTCGCCAGTCTGCTTGACGGTCTCATCCATGAGCAGGGCGTTCTCATAGGGAGATTGTACCAAACGGCGCAAGATTTCTTGATGAAAAAGTACATCTGCATCCATGACGATTGCGTCGTCATCCAATGCCATGCGGGCGATCCAGAGTGAGGAAATACTGCCGCGATGGAACTGTTCATTCACAAGGAAATTCACGCGTATCCCACAATCGTTCGCTGCCACAGCCGTGCGAATCATCTCCTGTTTATAGCCCACGATCATATCCACGCAGTGAATGCCGACGCTTCGAAGCGTCGTGAGATAGCGGTGTATTAGGGTTTCCCCGCCGATCTCGATGAGGCACTTCGGGCGATGTTGCGTGACCTGCCATAGGCGTTTCCCGACCCCAGCTGCAAGAATGATGGCTTTCATGCTGTGCCGATGATTCGTTCGAATGCGTCGAGGAATCCGACCAACTGCGTCTCAGTCAGAGCGCCCATGTTCGCGACGCGGAATATTTGGCTCTGGAGTTGGCCTTGTCCCGCATAGATCACATAGCCCTCTTTCTTGAGTTGATCGTGCAATGACTGATAGGTCATGCCTTCTGGAAGATAATAGGCCGTAATTGTGTTCGATAGTTTGTCAGGAGTCAGGAGCGGCTTCACGCCGAGTTTCGCCATACGGTCTCGGATTAAGGTTGCGATTTTCTTGTACCGTAGGATCCGTTTGGCAACCCCTTCTTCCATCAGTTCATTCAAGGCTTCGTCGAACGCATAATAGACCTGGACAGCCGGCGTGAATGGAATGGTTCCACGACCCTGATCGTCCACGTATTGAGTGATGTGGAGATAGATCGATCGTCTGGGATAGCTACGCATCCGTTCCAGAAATCCCTTGCGGACGAGCACGAAGGACACACCCGGGAATCCCTGAATGCATTTTCCTGCCGTGCCCGCCAGCATGTAAATGTGCGACCCGGCGATATCCAGCGGTTCCCCGGCCAAGGCACTGACCGCGTCGAGAATGAACACCCGGTTCTGGCTATCGACGACATCCGCGATCTCCTTGACCGGATTGATAAGCCCTGTGGTCGTCTCATGATGGACCATGGCGACCGCATGCGCTTCCGGATGTTGTCGGAGTGCGAGTCGCAACCGCTCAGGGTCCGGCCTTGTCGTCCAATCATATTTGAGTTCGGATACGCCCAGACGATAGAGGCCGACCATCTGGGAAATGCGCTCGCCGTATACGCCGTTGTTGAGTACCAGCATCCGTTTGCCGTGGGGAAGCGCAGACATCACGGCGGATTCTACCGCTGCGGTCCCCGATCCAGTGAGCACCACTGCGG
>Ga0163150_10002650_pt1 | contig 26906 bp, 30 predicted proteins | sample OliLakLV19P2IB_FD_148628 | JGI IMG/M metagenome (GOLD analysis project Ga0163150, IMG submission 148628) | Freshwater microbial mat bacterial communities from Lake Vanda, McMurdo Dry Valleys, Antarctica - Oligotrophic Lake LV.19.P2.IB | ecosystem: Environmental > Aquatic > Freshwater > Lake >...
GTACGCTGCGAAGGCGAACGGATGCCGTACCATAGGCCGGCTATTCGATGAACCTACAGAGGCAGACAAAGTGAGGCGTTTATGAACCGAATCGATGATCAAGTGGCGATTGTTACGGGTGGAACGAAAGGCATTGGAAAAGCGATTGCCAGCAGCTTGCTGGAGCAGCGGGTCAAAGTGGTGATTTGTGCGAGAAACAAGGCGGACGTTGATCGCTGCGTTGAAGAATTGGCTGCAAATGCAAAAGATCGGATTGCAGGCACCGTTTGTGATGTCAGCAATCTGGAACAAGTGAGAAGCCTGGTTGCGTTTGCCGCAGAGCGTTTTGGCGGCATTGATATCCTCGTCAACAACGCAGCGATCGGCCTGTTTGCCGGCATCAGCGAGATCACTCCGGAACAGTGGCGGCAGGTGATCGATACGAACCTCACCGGGGTTTTCTATTGCTGCCATGCCGCCATCCCCCATCTAAAGCAACGCGGTGGCGGATACATCATCAATATCAGCAGCCTGGCCGGTAAGAACCCGTTCAAGGGGGGATCGGCGTACAACGCTTCGAAGTTTGGATTGAATGGGTTCAGCGAAGCCATCATGCAAGATCTGCGCTACGACAACATCCGTGTGAGTTACGTGATGCCGGGCAGTGTGAATACCCGCTTCGGACAGCATGAGGTATCTTCTGACAGTTCCTGGAAGCTGGCACCAGAAGATGTGGCTCAGGTGGTCGTGGGACTATTGCAGCACGACCCACGCTGTTTGCCGAGCGCAGTCGAGATGCGTCCGTCAAAGCCAAGGAAGTGAGAGCCAGGACTTGATCATTGACGATTGATCCATTGAAGGGTTGAGCGGTTGACGCAAAATGATGGCCGTTGCGGGTTACTTCAGTCTTCAGTGATCCAAGAATCAATGGGTCAATTGCCATCAGTGCTTGGGCAGGGCCGCAGCGGCCTGGGTGTGGGTGCGCTGATCCGTCGACGGTGCCTAGTCGCGAAGGCAAAATTTAATATTTAAGGGCTGACCCGAGTCCCCCTCCGAGTCCCCCTCGCCTTCGCGCCTCATCGACGAACTCCGAGACCAGGTCTACTCCCTCTCCGTGCCAACCAAACTCCTGGGCCAGTCGAATCAGCGCAGCACCCTTGCCACAGCCGAGATCGAGCACTCTCACGCTTCGACGCTTCGCCATACCGCACCGCTCGAGAAGTCTCAGCATCGGCTCGGGCGTGAAGCCGAGAGCACACAGGTCCTGGAGAAGCGCCGGCAGGAAAGGCAGCAGACGCTCATCGGCGTCAAGGGATTCAGAAACGTCCCGGCTCTCGTCGTTCATGGTGGTCCAAACCTCCCGCGAGCATGTCGCAACCCAGAATGATCTGCCCAACGATCAGGCATCAGCCGCCCGCCGCTGCTTTTGGCGACGGGTCGGCTGCATGCCCTTGTTGGGCGAAGTGCCTACAAACCGCGTGCGTCGAGCATGGAACTAAGGAGGCCTACGACGCGTCCTCGGATGTAATGCACTTGATCGGGTGTGGCCCTTTGCTCAAGTTTGTGCGTTCCGGTGTTGAGTAGCTCAAAGAGCTCAACAGCCGCCTTCATGTCTTTGTCGAAGAATCAGCGATAGCAGGGCCCGCGACTTCAGTAAAGATGAAGTTTAGACGCGCGCGCCGCGTAGGCCGCCCATTGTGGAGGTCGCCACCCTTGGCGTTCGGAAGAATCTTGTCGTCGGGCGCCAGAAGATGCAGAGCATGAGTACTCAGCTCTCGGAAAGAGACCATCGCGTGGCGCTGCCAGTCGGTTCCCCCGTTCTCAAGTGCTTCAATGCCGCCTCGGTACACGCCGACTAGATCTTGGTGAAGGGCAGCTAGGCGACTCTCAAGCGCATCGCCATCCTCATCGAGGATTACCTCCATCTCATCGTCCGGGTCCGGCAAATCCTCCTCCGGCAATGAGAATGCAGCCGAGGCTTGAGTGGCTGTATACAGTTCTACCGCCGGAGCACGTAGTAGGGGTATCGAAGTCGCGGATAAGAATGCGCTATCGACTCGAATCGAGTCCCAGGTGTTCTTGAGTGCTGACGAAATCTCGAGCACTCCCGCCTGAAGTGAGGCAATACGCGACGAAATCAGCTCAGTGCCGACGTCCGTACCAGCGATGGAGATTCTCGCCGCGCCGAGGAATCTGGAGTAGGACGTGTCGAGCGAGAATAGAGCGGCAGACGAGGCAAGGTATGGAGCCGCGATACTGCTTGATATGCGAAGGCTATCAGCGACTCCCAAATGGAACGCGGTGCCAGCGAGCGTTAGTTCGGGTTTGATCGACGTGGCAAGCTCCGACTGAGCAAGTATCGCGTTGATCCCGAGACCGATGTTGCCGGCGGATGCCAAAACGTTGAGGGTGTTCGCGTACGGATTGGCAAGCGTCAGGGACGTGAGGACTTCCATCGGTTGCCTCAGGCTCGCCAAGGACGAGATGGCGGAGGCTGCGTATCCCACAGGTACCACCGTTGTGCCGAGAAGATCTCGCGAGGGGGAAAGAATGCTGCGCAGTGCCGAGCCGGCATCAGCGGCGAGGCTCACACCGGACAGTGTATTGATGCGCGCCGCATCCACGGCACTGCTCAGGATGCTCCCGAAGCGCGCAGTGTCCACTAAGTGCGAACTCAAGATGAAGTCTTTCGGGTCGAGAGCCACTGATGTCCTCCTGCTGCCAGAGTGGGGTAAGCCTAACGGATCAAGCATCACCCGCCGCCCGCTTCTTGGGCGGTCGGGTGGATGCTTTTGTTAGACGGACAGAGTGACCTAATCGTCTCGAGTGGCGCTGCTACAATCTCTTGGCCATTACAAAGCCATTTGCGGTGACCCGAAAAAGGGTTCCTTCAACGTGTTCAACCAGCCCACGTCGACGTAGCAGTTGCAGGGCGTTCCAATAGGTCGCAAGCGACTCCATGTTGCTCTGATTGCCCACGGTCCTGCCACCTGGTTGTACAACTGGATAGAGGAGTTGATCTGTCTCCAGGACGTAGATCGTGCCGTCAGCGGAAGCCGCCTGGAGGATCTCTCTTTCGGCCTCCGACATCTGTCCACGGACTCTGTTACCGAGACGCTCTTCAAGGTCGGCTAGATCGCGCTGAATCAGGCCAAGCTTCGCCGGGTCGATAACTGTCCCGAACTGCTCCGAGATGATCCCCAGTTCCACAGCGCGGGAGCGAGCGAGCAACATCAAGAGTTCGTTCGCATCTGCGCTAACTTCCTCAAACTCGGCCGTCGCCCTGGAGAGATGGCGAAACCGCGTGCTCTCGCGGGGCCCCACGCGGCCGATGTGTTGCTCGATCGTTGTACAAGCCGCGCCCAGCGCAGCCTGAAGGTTTCCGCTATCGTGGGGCTGAAAGGTAGCCGTCGTGATGCCCGCGAGATCGGAGGGAAGTCTCGGTGGGTTAGTTCGGTCGGATACGATGAATGTCCGGTCGCGCCCAAGGCGTCCGATAAACAAGCCGAGTTCGAAAAGAACGTTGTCACGGGCGGAAGCATGGACTCCCCCTCGACTGACGAGCAGATCGTCCGCGGTCAGGACGAGAACCGCGAAGTCAAAACGATCTGCGGCTGATACGAGAGACTCAAGAGTACCTTGTGACAGTCCGAACACACCCTGACTCCACAGCTCGACCTCGCAGGACTCGTCCAGCGCCACCTGCATTGCTTTCGCGACGGAGGCACCCTCCTTTGAGGAACCAACGAATACTGACGGGCGGTCACTTCGCTTAGGCATGTCTTGCATGCTAATGCATCCTTTCGTCTAACGACTGAATTCACCGGCGTGCGCGGCTTTTCGCGCAGGTCCGGTGGAATGATGGGTTGGGCGTCGTCCTCAAAGTACACGTATTTTGGCTATGAAGTCATCGCAATCGCGATGCCGTTCAAAGTGATTCCACAAGGCGTGACCAGCGTGATCCCATTGTGGGTGTCCAGACTTCGGCTTTCGATACTCTGAGAATCGTCGGTGAATGAACGCCAGTACTTCCGGCCACACAAGCTGGGGAACCTCCGGGTATCGAGTCTTCACGTCGGGGTTGACCTCGCTCCCAAAGCACATGAGTGACACGTAGTAAAGCTGACTGGTGTAGTGTCCTTCGGTGTAGAGCGCCTGGGCCACCAATTCAGACTCTGGCCTGGGAAACGCGCCCACCGAGCGAAGCACGCGCAGCATGTTCTGGCGTTCAGGTTTGGTCCACGGCCCGTTCAGTGCACATGAGGAAGACTTGACTTCAGCGATGACAAGATATGACTTGTCTCTCTTGCGGATGAAGATGTCGTCGTCCCTCATCGGCCGGACCAGATTCTCGGCGCGATACGGGAAGCGGACTCCCAATACGTCAACGTCAGTCTCTTGGTTTGCACCTTGGTCAGGGTGAACCACGAAATTTGCGATCGTCAGGAACCCGTTCAGTCGCAGGTACCAGTAGGCCAAGCTTTCGGAGCTGATGTCCATGAGCAACGGTTCGACTACGACGCCCAACGACTCTCGGCTAAGCTGCCCGGCCTCCCACTGCTGTGGAGGCGGAGATGACTATGGAACTTCTCACTGCGGCTTCCAAAAGGAACGCGATGGCCGGGTCAGCTTGAGCCGACGGTTAGGCCCTCACGTTCAGTGCGCCGTGGCTTCAGCGGGAAGCCGTTGCGAATTTTTCTCTGGGCCTGCTCGCTCTGCCAGATGTCGGACTGCCATTGGGTGTTGGCTGACCTGAGCCGAAATCTCATGGGCACCACTGCGGTGTCTTTCGTGTGGCGCTGTGGCGGCTGCCGACCTCAGAGAATGGTCAGAGTGCCACTTTCCTCGTGGTAGCCGGTTGCATCGAGTCTAACCGACGAGCCGCTGGCTTGCCGACCCACACGTTTTCCCACTGCCGCCACCGTGTTGGGAAAAGCAAGTCGTTCGGAGTTTTCAAAGCCACAGCTTAACCCATTCTCCCTCAGAACAAGGGTGGCCATACCTTGGTTCCATCGACCATCAGCGGCTTCTCTTCTGGGACGGAAACTTTCCGTTTGAAAATCGTTCTCGTTACCGGTTCGCCTTCTTCTTTTTCTCCCCAGCTTCTCGCGATTTTCTTGGCTTGAAAAACATCATTCCCAGCCACTGTGAGGAAAGTGTTCTTGAGTCTATTCCTAAAACACACTCGAATTTCTACGGCTCTGCCGATCATAACCGTTCTCGATTTCTTCGTTGGGTTACCTCGAGAGGCCTAACGTTTGAGGTGAGCGGCAGCCAACGGCGCTACCGATCTTGACGGAGCGCGCAAACGTGCCCCGCCGTTGGATGTCCGCTCGACTGAAGGGTTAGCGCTCATTCGTTCCGGAAACTCGTCGCGCAGTTAGCAGGGAAGCCCTGAATCTACTGCTTGGGTGCGCAAGTTAATGCCAATCGTGCAGCGAGCGCTACTCGGGCCCTCTTCGATCCAACACACCGTACTACCAATCGTCTTCGAGGGACTCTTCCCATCGCAGACGAAGGGCTTGGGTTTGACAGGAAGCTCGCTGTAGAGCGCCACGGCCGACTGACCCTGCAACTGGAAGTACACATGGGTGTTCTTGGCTTCGCTTGGAGGTGGATCGACGACCGTCTTGCCAGCGAAGAAGTAGCTTCCTTCAATGGCTGCAGCATCCGTTGGGCCAGCCAAAACGGGCGAATAGAACGAGACAAGTACAACGGTGAACGCGAGGATTCTCATGAGCGCTAACGCCGAGTTGACCGGCGACCGGAGCGAAGCCCGGTCAACTCGGCGTTTGGTTATACGCCCGCTTCTTTCCGAGCGTTCAAACCACGATTGTGGTAGTGGTTCCAGAACGTCTCAGCCAGCATACGATCACTTGTTTGAACCCTTACAACGGACTGCGTCAGTGTTTCCTTGAGTCGAAGATGACCTGGCTTGAGTTGTTCAAGTTCATATTCCATCTTGTTTTCAAACAACCTGTGAAGTAAGGCGGTAACGTCGCCTACTGAATCGGTCACCATTGCCCCGACAGCAACCCCGGTATCAAACTCGATTAATCTACTCAACGGATGGACATCGCGATAGAACCTACTCCTTTTTTCCTGATCGCAGTAGAAAACCACTGGCTTTCCCAGACTCAGCGCCATTGCTGCCTCGGCATCTTTGCCATAACTCTCCTTTTCTCCGGCAGAATAAACAAGAACCCTGGCACATTTAACCATAAGACACTCGATCAAACCCTTGTCTTCATGGCCTGCCGCAGCACTAAGGGTAGGATCGAAATAGCGCAGTTGGAGATCTTTTAGTTTTTCATCTCCAAAGACCTTTTCGCAAAACGTCGCCATATTTCGGAAGTCCTGCCGGTTCCTCATACTGGTCGCAACGTAGACGTCCAACTCGCTAACCATCGACAAATAATACCGGGTGTTCGTGAGGGCTGCATCTCGGGCAGCGAAGAACGTCTTCGCGACTTTGTCGATTTTTGTGTCGAAGTCGGTTTGGCTCGTAATAGTGTCCTCAATAATTTCGTCTGAAGAAAACAAGAACTCGTCCTGCCGCGACGAATACGTCGCAGGCAATTGAGCACTTATTAGTTCGCGCCAAGTAATGCCTCTACCACCCTTGGCAATGTGCGCTTGGTAAGCTTGAAGTAGAGCGTTTCGCATTTCTCCCGGTGTTTCAGGTCGATCACCGAAGGACTTACAGGCCATTTCAGAAATCAAGTACCGATCATTTTTGGCGATTGCTTTCATCGGAAGTGCAGGGCCACGCTGCTTAATAGCAGCTGTATCGAACCGCTTCCGAGTAAAAAAGGCTGCGAGTTCGGTGCGCGTCAGGTCTCGAAGGTTTCTGTAGGCTGTCCGTACGTTTCCAAAGTAAAGGAGGCCATCGGTGAATAGGCGGTATAATCCCCACTTGAGGTGTTCCAGGGATTGTATGGTGTTTGAATTGAGCCAAGGCTCAAGGAATCCGGGCAGCTTTGAAACGGGGTAAGGATGTTCGCTTGGTGCCTCAAGCCAATAGTATCGAAAGAAGTCGTCAGAAACCGGGGCCTCGTTTCCGAAGACCAACAATTGGTTCAACTGAACTTTGCTCAATGGCTCCAGGTCTATGCGATCTAGGCGGCGGAATACCTCCTCGTCGGTGTTTTCCGTGAGCCAGGCGCCGATCCCATCGCCGCCCAGCGAAAAAAGGGCGAACTCCTTTAGGATGTTTTCCTTGGACATTTTGGTTAGCCTCCATCACCAGGCGAGACGTTTCGGCGTATAACCAGTTATTATCTAGATCCGGATAATTCCTACGCTAGTTCTTTCGTTTGAACAAGCTCAATCTTTAACCTCTTAAGATCTCGTTTTCACGAGCGGGATAACATGCCTATTGGGTATGATAGACAGAAAAGGGATAGCATCCGATGATTGCCATACCCCTGCAATCGCTGAGCCGTTCGACCAATTCTTGGATCAACAAAGGAAAGTGCTCAGGCATGAGGACATATCACACGAGCTCGAATCGCAGTTCGCTGCACAGCCGATTCAACGCCTCGACAAATTGGTTTTGAAACCGAAGAGAGTCGAACGGCCGAGTCCGACGATATGTGCTGGCAGTAAGGGAACGTAGATGGCCATCACAGAAGTGATGCTGTTTTGCCAGAGACCAAGCTTCCTCCACGTTGCAGAGCCGATTAGTAGGCGCCGATCTCCGAGTTTCGGATTCGCAGACATGCAAACACCGCACATGTCTGCGCCACCCCGCGACCCGCGCTGCCTGCCCAGCGTAGTCGAGATGTGGCCGTCAAATGACGTTTGCTTTATTGATGCTTTGCACTAAAGTCGAACGAAATCTTTCATTCGTCAATGTTGGAATCGTCAGTCATTCAATTCCCCATCAGTCTGTGTCGTACCGCTGTTCCTTCCAGGGATCGCCAACCATGTGATAGCCGTTCTGCTCCCAGAACCCGGCGCGGTCGTGATCGAGAAATTCGAGGCCACGAACCCACTTAACGCTTTTCCAGGCGTAGAGCTTTGGGACAACCAGGCGCAAGGGCCATCCATGTTCGGGAGCGAGATTCTCGCTGTTGTGTTTCCAGGCAAACAGAACGTTGGGCTCTTCCAGGTCAGCCAACGGAACATTTGCCGTGTAGCCCTGCTCGGCATGAACCGTGACGTAGCGTGCCTGCGGCTGGGGATTGGCGCGCTTGTGGATTTCGCTAAACGCAACCCCTTCCCAGAGGTTGTCAAACTTGCTCCAGTGCGTCACGCAATGAAAATCGGCCGTCACTTGGATTCGGGGCAGGTCCATGAACTCTAGATAGCTCAATTTGAACGGTTCCACCAAGCCCGTCACTTTGAACTCCCAGCCGGCCGGGTCAAAAGACGGAACGAATCCCTCGTGCAGCACCGGCCATTTCAGGGTTAGAGATTGCCCCGGCGGGAGGCGCTCTGGCGTTGCATTTCTGCCTGCAGTTGCTTGCGTTCGTCGTTGTTGTCAAATAATCCCATAGCCTGCTGTTGTCCCTTCCTTCAATTTTCGCTAGATTCCTCACACAATGTTCAATCCGGGAAACTCTCTTCAATATTCCGCAAGCAAGGAGGAAACATGGCGGGCTGGCTGTTAAAAACTGAACCCTCGGTTTATTCTTACGACGACTTGGAACACGATCAAAAAACCGTCTGGGATGGCGTTAGCAACAACCTGGCACTGAAGTATATCCGCCAGGTCCAAAAAGGTGACCTGGCGCTGGTCTACCATACGGGCGAGGAAAAAGCCATTGTAGGCATTGCTGAAGTGGCCAGTGCGGCCTATGCGGACCCAAAGCAAAACGACCCTAAGTTGGCCGTTTTTGAGCTTAAGCCCAAGCACAAGTTGGCTCGGGCGGTTGGATTGGCTGAAGTGAAAGCCAATGAGAAGTTGAAGGATTTCGAATTGGTGCGAATGGCCCGGCTTTCCGTGATGCCGGTTAGCGATGCAGTCTGGAAGGTTCTCATGAAAATGGCGGGGGAGAACTAGGCCGCCCTAGTATTGCGCACTCATTTCTGTGCGTTTCAGTACAACGTTCTCGCCAGCCGTTGGCGGTACGCGTCTGCCATGTCGCTGCGTTCTCCCACCAGACTGAAGATCGCCAGCATTGATTTTCTGGCTGTTTCGTCACGGAAGCGTTTGTCTTTCGCGACAATCGCGAGGAATTCTTCCAAAGCTTCCGGATATTTGCCTTCGGATGCGAGACACGAAGCCAGTCCCAGGCGCGCCTCCAGATCTTTGGCATTGGCGGCCAGTTTCTGGCGGCAGGCCGCTTCGCCCCCCGCTTCCTGGCACTGATCGTGAAATGCCAGCACTTCTTTGAGGCGGCTGGCTGCGTCGTATTCCGTGTCACTCATGGAAATGGCGTCCAGGTGATGGCGCGCCTCATCGATTTGCTTGCCGCCGATGAGAACCTTCGCCAAGGCCAGATGCGCAGCGGCGTGGCCTGGTTCAATTTTCAGCAGTTCCTCAAACAGCTTCCGTGCTTCTTCCGGCTTCCCGGATTGGAGCCGCTCTTCTGCGAGGGCGTAGAGCTTGTCGGCCTCGCTAGGGCAGTGAGGCGCCAGAAACTTTCGAATTGCCGGTTCAGGATAGGCGCCAACGAACTGATCCACCGGACGGCCATCTTTGAAGAGAATACAGTTTGGAATGCTTTGAATCCGAAACTCCATGGCCAGCTGCGGATTCTCCTCGGTGTTCACCTTCGCCAGTACGAATCCTCCCTGGTATTCGGCAGCCAATTTTTCCAGCAGAGGTCCCAGCGTCCGGCAAGGGCCGCACCAGGAGGCCCAAAAATCGACAAGCACGGGAACTGTTTTTGAAGCTTCCAGAACGTCACTTTGAAATGTTTCCTGGCTAACGATCTTGACCCAGGCGTTTTCGGCGCTTGCCATGTCTCCCTGTCCTCCGCGTGAAAGGTGAAGAATACAGCTCGAACTCGGATGTGACGATGAGCCTTGTTGAGTCCTGATGGAAGCTCCCTGATCCAGAGGCAGTCCCCAACGACTATGTTAAGCGAAAAGTTTTCCACGAGTCAGGCTCTTTTTCAGTAGTTCCTTCAGGAGGCCAGCGATTGCCAGGGCCCCGTGAAAGTCCCGAGGCCTCCCTAACGGTCGGGCTACTGAACAGATTCGAGGCCCAAGTCGGTAGCCCGCGCGTCAGCAAGGGCTCGGTCTCGACCCAACGACCTATGGAACTTTGATGGGATCCTGCAGCGGCTGCGAGTACCTTGTAAGGCCGAGACGGAGATGTTACGATTTGTTTGAATTCGAAAGATCCCAGAAGAACGAGGAAGGCGCTTATGAAAATGATCCCCTGCATCGGTTTGTTGGTGATGTTGGCTGGCGTCGAGACGATTCACGCGGCGGCGCCGCCGACGCTGTCCTACGACGGCCGAACCTTGAGTCTCTCGGCTGAGAATCAAACCTTTGGGCAGGTGATGGGATTGTTTCAACGTCAGATAGGACTGGAGCTGGACATTCCGGGCGACTTGAACGGCTTGCGGTTGCCACTGGTGGAGATCAAGAACCTGAGCATGCGAGAGGCTCTGCTGAAGGTGCTCGAAGGCAGCAACTATGACTTTATTCTGGTGGCGTCACCTGAACAGCCGGACCGCGTTCGCAAGCTGGTCGTGCCGGGCAAGTCGGCCCGGATTTCGGCGGTGGCCAGCGCTTTTCGTTCGACGAACCGCCCGGTGGAAGATCCGTTTGGCGGCGGCGTTGAAACGTCCTTCGAAGACAATGCCAATGTACAGCCCGAGCCGGTCCCTCCAGCCCAGATCGCTCCGGCCCAAGGGTTCGTACCCGGCCAGCCGGGAGTGCAGCCCGCTCCGGTCAACCCCAATCAACCCGGGCCTGTCGGCGTGGCTCCCCAACAAGCGCAGCCGCAAGGGCTTCAGCCTTTCAACCCCTTTGGGAATCAGAACAACCGGCGATCTCCGTATTGAGGACTCGTCGTCCAGCCAGGCCGCCGGCGGAAGGCGCGTCTATCAGTCTATCAAGTGATGGGCCATCGGTATAACCGTACGGGCGGCGACTGAGGTGTCGAGCTAGCTTGGCCATCGGCGCCGATACCGAAAGGGGGACCCAACATGGAAGACAAAGCAGCCAGCCTCAATCGGCAGGCCTACCACCATTACCACATACTCGAAACCTTTGAAGCTGGCATGGTGCTGCAAGGCACCGAAGTGAAGTCGATTCGCGAAGGCAAGGTCAACCTCAAGGACAGCTACGGCCTTGTGAAGAACGGAGAGATCTGGCTGTTGAATTGTCACATTAGTCCCTACAGTCATGGCAACCGGATGAATCACGATCCGCTGCGGACGCGGAAGTTGTTGCTGCATCGCAGTGAACTGCGCAAGCTGATCGGGAAAACAACGGAAAAAGGGCTGACGCTGGTTCCGACCAAAATCTATTTTCACAATGGTCTCGCAAAGTGCGAGATTGCATTGGCCAAAGGCAAGAAGCTTTTCGATAAGCGCGAAACAGAGAAGCGCAAGACAGCAGAAAAAGAAGCACGCCAGGCCGTGAAGGAGCGCCGCTAGCGTGGCGGAAAGGTTCGAACTCAGAACGAGGCATCAGTTTGCCGGACTTATTGAACGGCGGGACCGATGGGTTCGCATGAGAGACCAGCCTGAGGCGCTAGCACGCTTCGAGCAACTAACCGGCCCGGACTGGGCGCGACAAAACCACGATCTGGACGCAGTCTCCGATACAGTACTCTGGCAGGCTGAAACCCCCGATGCTTCGCGCGCTTCGCAGCTGCAGTGTCACTTTGCGGCGGTCCAGACACTGCTGTGCCTCGCTGATGAGAAGGAGTTTCTCGCTGCAGACGATCTGCTGGAGTTGCACCGCGTTCTGCTTTCAGGAGCGAATCCACAGGCTGGAGAGTTCCGCCAGCAGGAAGCGACCCCGTTGGCCCCAGGACACGAACCCACCGAAGCTGAACTGGTTGCTCCCGTGATCGACAACGCTCTGGGTTGGTTTCAGTCCGAAAGCTTCGCTCAAATGCACGAAGTCGAAAAATCGGCTTTGATGCTCATTAAGCTGCTGGATGTCCAACCCTTTGACGAGGCCAATGGACGAACCCTTCGGCTGTTTTGCAATTTTTTTCTACTCAAGGCAGGTTATCCACCGGCCGTTATCCCTGGCAGCCAATCCAGCCAGTATGTTCTGGCCATTCAGAGTTCACTACGTTTTGAAACCCAGCCTATTGTCGACCTGATTGCCGACGCAACGGACCGGAGCTTGCGGTGGTGTCTGGGCGAACCTCCGGCCCCACCCAAACTCAAGGTGTTGTCAGGTTGACTCGCCTGAACCCGATTTTGTGGTTTCGCTTTTTCCCATTTTCCAGTTGAATATCGCCGGCCTATGAGGTCCGATATCACCAGTTTGCACATCGTTCGGGTTCAATACCTCCTGGCTTGCATGCTTCTGGGCTTGCTGCCCGTCAAATACGCCGGCGCTCAGGGCGGTGTTCCAGTCTCAGATTCGGACGATGATTCCCAACTGTGGACTGCCGTTCAGTTTGCGCTGCCACTCCGGGAGCGAACTGAACTGATTCTGGCTGGTTCCTTTCGACAGGGCAGGGACTTCAGCCACCCTGTGTATGAGACCGGTGGGGCCGCTGTGCGGTTTCGGCTCGGTCGGTATTTCGCCTTGTCACCGAATCTACCAGTTCATCGCGACCCAGTACTATCCCGGGGTTCACATCCGCGAGAATCGGTTGTCCATCAATGGCGTGGTCAGTGTTCCAATCAAGGGGTTGGTTCTGGACAATATGCACCAATTTGAACAGCGTTTCCGCGAGCCTCAGAATTCAAATCGCTACCGAAGTCGCGTGCAGGTGGAATGGCCATTTCGGTTTCACGATGCCGACTATCGCCTGTTCGCTTGGGAGGAGGCGTATTACGACTGGATCCCCCACGCCTGGAGTCGTAATCGCTTTGCTGTCGGCGGTGGAAAACGCTTGAAGTCGAATCTTGCGATCGATCTCTTCTTTTTGAAACAGAACGCACGCTTTTCGCGGCCGCGCGATATCAATGCAATCGGCGTCACATTTCGAATCCAGCTTGACCGGGCGGTCCATCATCTGCCTTGATAAAGTCCTATGCCGTCACCAACCGCCACGCGAACCTTCATTTGCCTCGAGTTGCCCGAAACGATTCGGGCGCAGGCAGAGGCACTGCAGCGGGGATTGGCCGGCCTCGGCGGCAAGATTCGCTGGGTGAACCCGGCGAACCTGCATCTCACGCTGAGGTTTTTAGGTGAGATTTCACGATCTCAGGTCGAGACCATCTGCCTGGCCGTTCGCTGCGCTGCCGCGCGCGTAGATGCTTTTTCGATTCGACTTTCCGGAACCGGCTGCTTTCCATCTCAGCGCCGCCCCAGAGCGTTTTGGGTCGGAGTGGCCGAGGCGTCGGATCTAGTTCGTCTGTTTGAAGCCGTACAGAAGGAGCTGATCTGCGCCGGTTTTCCCCGAGAAGCGCGGCCTTTTTCTCCTCATTTAACGCTGGGGCGAGTCCGGGCTGATCAATCCAGTGCCAGGCTGGGAGAGGCTCTGGCGGCTGGGAAATTTGACGCAGCGCCATTTCTGGCCACGGAAGTAACGGTGATGAAGAGCGATTTGAGAAGCTCGGGTGCGGTTTACACTCCGATTGCCATGGTGAGGTTGCGAACGCGGGAGCTGTTGCAGACTGAGTAATGGAACTTAGGTGAACCATACCTGGCTCCGACAGCCTATTCTCTCTTGCCCTGAAACCCGCAGGCAGGAGGCACTGGCTTTGAATCCAAGGGCTGACAGGAGTGGATTTTGGATTGGCATGATATCCACTTGATTGGGAGCGATGAATGGACCGTTTAGAGGGTCTGAAACTGTTGGTTGAAGAGAGTCCGCAGGATCGATTTGCCCGGTATGGGTTGGCGATGGAGCTATCGAGCCAAGGTCGCCTCGAAGAGTCCTTGGGCGAGTTTCGGGCTCTGATGTTTTTGGATCCCGACTACGTGGCCAGTTATTTTCAAGCCGGCCAGACGCTGGAAAAACTGAACCGTGTGGAGGAAGCGCGGGAGGTTTACCGGAAGGGGATAGAGGTGGCTGCGCGCCGGGGCGATATGAAAACGCGCGGCGAGCTGGAGTCGGCTCTTGAGCTTCTCGACTAGCCCGCGACTAGCCCGAACGATCTATGAATCAGATCACGAGAAGTTGAACAGCGGGGAACCGAGCGCACGCGAGGTGTGAAACCATGCTCTGTTAATCCATGGGGAAAGGCGTAGCTCCCGGCCTCGGGGGACAACCTCTGGCCCAGCCCCCTTTATCCAAGGGATAAGCCTCGCAACCGCAGGTCAGGGCAGCTCTTTGATCGACAGATTTCGAAACTCGACCAGAGAACCATGTCCCAGAAAGCCGATGTGACCTCTGGTGCGAGCCAAACCAGGATGCTTCTTTAGTATCTCGGGATCTTTGACGTCGTCCAGATTCGCAGCCACGATCACCGTCCCGTTCAATTTCACCTGGATGCGGCGGCCGTTCGCAGTAATCTCCTGCTTGTTCCATTCTCCCGCTTTCTTCAGAAACCCGCGCTTGGCCGGAACCACGTCGTAGATCGAGCCGTGATACTGGGCCGGTTTGAGCGGCTTGTCATACGCCGTGTCGAGGATCTGAATCTCCATGCCTTGATAGGCGGCATCGCCGGTGAGCGGCGAGCGGATGCCCACACCGTTGTTGCCCGCTTGCTCGGTACGAAACTCGAAGCGAAAAACGAAGTTTGCGAATTCTTTAACGGTAAACAAATTTCCGCCGCCGTCTTTGGGGCACATTAGCTTCCCCTCTTCGACTAGGTACCCTGGACCTTTCTTTTCGACCAGCGTCCAGCCGCTCAGCGTCTTGCCATCGAACAGGGGAACAAATGCCGGTTCTGCCGCGGCCAGAGAGCTGGCGATCAGGAAAAAGCCAGCCAGGTTTGACACAGCGCCGCGTCGGATGCGGGAGACACAAGGGTTGAGGCGCATAAGGCTCCTTTAAGCAGTAGTCTTTCTGAACTCGGTCGAAAGCCTAATGCGCTGGGATTCACAAGTCAAATACAGATGTAAATGTGGGGAGGTGAGTCGTAACGCACCAAACCTGGATTCTTTAGCCTGAAATCCGAAGTTAGGCCTGCGAGTTCTCGCGCCCAGCAAAGTGAGGCAGGCTTTCGAGCCTGCCGGTTCGCCGGACTTTCCATTCCGCCCTCGGGCGACTGGAAAGCCGCCCCAACGGGCAGACACGAATGTCTGGCCCGCGCAAGCATCCTTGCAGATTCGCTGGCCAACTTCGGGATTCAGGTTTAGAGCTGAGCAACGGGGCCGCCGGAGGGCCGTGCTTCACTGGCTGCAGGAAATGTCACGCCGGGACACCATCGCTGCAGAACAGATCGCAGGACATCGCGCGTGACGGGCTTTGTCAGGTAGTCGTCCATGCCGGCCGCAAAACATTTGTCGCGATCCTGTTTCAAGGCACTGGCAGTGAGCGCGACAATTGGAACACGCTGCTCGCGGGATTCGCCTACGCGGATTTGCAGGGTCGCCTCATAGCCATCGAGTTCTGGCATGTGGCAATCCATCAGGATGAGATCGTAGGCAGTTGAACGTGCCATGTCGACCGCTTCCTGGCCGTTCCTGGCTACATCGGATTGGCAGCCGAGGATCTTCAACGTCTGAACGGTGACCTTCTCATGGATCACATTGTCCTCCGCGACGAGGACGCGAAGTGCGAGAGCTGAAGGCTCCGCTTCAGGTGCCTGAGGCTGCGGTTCAACCGGCGGAAGCGGAGCACTGAACACCGCTTTCTGTTCTGAATGCTGCCGCCACGCCTCGCTCACCATCTCCTCGAACCTGGAGGGGCGCAGTGGCCTGATGAGCAGTCCATCCACTCCTGCTTCTCGAAGCTGGGTAATGGCCATCTGTTTGTCGGGTGTGATCAAGGCGAGAAACAAGCTCTCGCTCAGCCGGGGTGTAGTCTTCAAGGTGCCGGCCAAGTTCTCTCCTCCCATGTCCGGCAGGCGGAAGTCAGTGAGGATGATGTGAAACGGATCCCCCGCGGCGCTCGCCTCACTCAACAGCCTCAACGCTTCCTCTCCGTTCCTGACGGTGACCTGACGGACGTTCCAGTGGAGCATTTGTTCAGCGAGGGTCCGCGACAAGAGGTTGCTTGGAGTGACCAGCAGCAGCCTCAATGCGCTCAGGATCGAAACGTGCGGGGGCGCAGAGTCAACGGCTGCAGGAATTGCCAGCCGCAAAGTCGCCAGGAATGCCGATCCCTCGCTGGGTTTGCTCTTCAGTATGAGCGAGCCGCCCATAAGTTCCACCAGGCGCTTGCTAATGGCCAGTCCGAGCCCGGTGCCGCCGTACTTTCGGGTGGTCGAGGAATCGGTTTGGGTGAAGTTCTTGAACAGCATCGGCTGCTTGTCGTGCGGAATGCCGATTCCCGTGTCCTGAACCGAGATGCTGAAGAGACTGTTCTCTGCAGCCCGGTTCAGACACTCGACTTCGACCAGCACATGACCCCGCTCCGTGAATTTGACGGCGTTCCCGACCAGGTTCAGCAGCACCTGGCGGACGCGTCCGGCATCTCCGATCACGCAACGGGGCATGTTTGGGGAATAGCAGACGGCGATTTCCAGACCTTTGGCATCGGCACGCGCTGCCAGCAGTTCCACCGCTTCTTCGACGACCAAGCCCAGGTCAAAAGGCGTCTGCTCAATGGTCAGCTTTCCAGCCTCCACCTTGGAGAAATCCAGGATGTCATTGATGATCGTCAGTAGCGCATCGGCGGATTGCTTCGCCATGCCTGCGTAGCTCGCCTGCTTGGCGTTCAAAGGGGTTTCCAGCAGCAGCTCCATCATGCCCATCACACCATTCATGGGCGTTCGGATTTCGTGGCTCATGGTGGCCAGAAACTCGCTCTTGGCCAGTGTCGCCTTCTCGGCTTGCTGCCTGGCAACCCGCCAGCGGTAGAGCAGCCAGAGGGTTAAACCCAGCAAGCCCGACAGTGCAACAATGCCGGTATGCAAGCGCTGGTTCCAGTCTTCCTTTTCCAGCAGGGCATAGATGGATTGAGTCTCACTCTTCGCGATCATGGACCATTTGGAGTAGATGCTCGACAGGGAGCCGTCGCGTGCCATCAGTCCAACTTCTTCGCGCAAAACGTCAGCAACCCCGGTGAACGCATACGTGGCTCCAATGCCCACCGCCACCTCGGCTGCTCCGACTCCCGTGTAGTTGAAAACGGCCTGTTCGCAGCCGGGCACTCGCTCCAACAGCAATGACTGCGCCATGGACGCGTCCAGGAAGCCGGCATCCACTTCGCCCGAGCAGACCGCCTGGAGAATGGGCGAGCGTCCGTTCACGGCAATGAACTGCGCGCCTGGCAGGTGGATTCGGGTGAGGTGGCGAGCTTGAGCAAGATCATTGTGGGCAACGAGGCGGCCCACCGTGTCCTCGGGTCGCGTAATGCCGCGGCCCTTCAGCGAAAGCAGGCAGTACTCGTTAATCATCCAGGGCTTGGTGAGATAGAAGTCTTTGGGCTTGGATTGAATGTCCGCGATAACCGGCCATAGATCGACGGTGCCTTGCTGCAGCGCCTGGATGGGTCCTGTTTTGAATGTCAGCCATTCAAGAGTGATGCCGCGCCGCCTGGCTGCCTCCTGAAAGACGTCAAACACGACGCCGCTGGCCGAGCCGTCCGGCTGTATGAGTTGGTAGGGCGGGGAATGGTGGACCCCAATCCGGGCCCTCTCCTGCAAGGGACTAAACCGAAAGAGACTGAAGCCGGCCGCAACGGCTGCCAAAAGTGCTGCGATCCCAAGGCCCGCTGCGAAACCACGCCAGCGGCTCCTGAAGCTTTCGGCGACTCGATGAAGCTCTCGCATGGTGCTGGAACTCTCGTTGGTAATTGACGACTTTGGCAAGGGCTGTCCTTCGACCACTGCTCTCGCTATCGGCAGGAACTAACTGACCCGTTAGGTTGCAAGGCACGAGAAGCCCGCGCGGGATGTGCGCCAGAAAGGCGAGGCCGGGTGTGTTGGCCGCAGAATTCCTGTTGTAAAACCCAACAAGGTTGTGCTGTCATGCCCGGCGACTGTCAACTTCATACTCACGGAGACGGAATGAAGAAACTTGAGAGGCTTGCGCTGCTCGCGCTTTCACTGGTGATGACCACAATCCCCGCCCATGCTGAACTCCTCCAGCCAGCGCACGTTTTTACCTTGCGTGATCTCAACAACGACGGCTCCGTTAAGGCTTTTGACGATGTGGTTCCACAAATCGGTGTGCCCAGCTTCTGGGGATTTGTTTCCCGCCTTCCGGCCTTTACCGACGAGACTTTTGTGGAGTTCAACATCAGCGGCCTGGGCGCTGCCAGCCAGGCAACCTTGAGTTTCACGATTAGCAACGGCGGGTCTAATCTTGGTGCTGCCGCGCTTCCCATAGCGGCGTACGCAGGCTCGGGAAAAACCAACACGTCGCTCTATCGAACGGCGGGCAGTCCGTGGCAGACGCTTCAAGTGGCTGCGGCCCAACCCGGAGTTTTCTGCTGCACCGTCAGCGTCGATGTCACCGGGCTTTAGAATCAGTTCAAGAACTCCGGCTTCACTCACTTGGGGTTTCGCCTGCATGATCCCTCCTGGAGCGGACTGACTTCGCAGGGCCAGGTTTTCTTTACCGGTTCCAGACTCGAAGTTTCGGCGTTGCCGGAATTGTCTGCGGATATCGACATCCGTCCGGGGACCCGCTCAAGCCCGCTCAACCCCAAAAGCAACGGCATCATTAGTGTGGCCATCCTGACGACCAGCCAGTTCGATGCGACCCTGGTGAACGCTTCCACAGTTCGCTTTGGCGTTACGGGAACGGAAGCCGCTAGCGTGCATACCGTGCTGGCGGATGCGGATCGCGATGGCGACATCGACATGGTTGTTCACGTGCGCAACCGGGACACACGGATTCCGTGCGGCGCCAGCTCGGCCGTGCTCAAGGGGCAAACGTTTTCAGGCGAAGATTTCCGAGGACAGGGCGGTCATCGTACGGTGGGTTGTCAAGACTAAGATCATTCAGTTTGCTGCGTCCGCCTGCCAAACCGGCCAACTCAATGCAACGCCTTCTCAATCGCAACGACTACGGTTTCACTTGCGGGGGCGTCTTTTGAGTCGAACCGCGCGGCGATGTTGCCCTGCTTGTCGATGAGGAACTTGTTGAAGTTCCATTTGATTTCCCCGGCGAACTTCGGGTTGGTCGTGGCGTCAGTGAGGTACTGATACAGAGGATGCTTGTCGGGTCCCTGCACGGAGATTTTGGAGAACATCGGGAACGTCACGTTGTAGCGGATAGAACAGAACGTTTTGATCTCTTGATCGGTGCCTGGTTCCTGGGCACCGAAATTGTTTGCCGGAAAGCCGAGCACCACCAGGCCACGATCTTTGTACTTCGCATAAATCTTCTGCAGCCCCTCATACTGCGGCGTATAACCACATTGGCTCGCAACATTGACGAGAAGCATGGCCTTCCCGCGATACTGCGACAAATTCACGTCCTTCCCGTCGATGCTCTTCAAGGCGAAGTTGTAAATCACAGCCTGCTTCCCTCCTTTTGCAATTTCATTGCCTGGCCATGCCTTGAGCGCCCCAGCGGCAACAAATAGCAGAGTTAGCATGACGCCGAGTCTTGCTTTCATAACATTGCCTCCTGAAATTCAGTTTGAGATTCCGCAGCCATCATTTTACAGTAACCAACGAATGTGGAGCCGTTCAACGCAGCAGTTGGAACATAAGCCTCCAGCGTCAGGCTGACATCGTCCACCCTGGCACACTCGATATCAGTCAAAGAATGGTGGCAAGAAGCAAGGGCAGCACAGAAACGATATGACTAGAGGGAGCATGGGCCCTTTGTGTCCTTTGGGAACTTGCCGTTCTGGCCGCGGCACACAGCACTAATCTTCCATTGCGGGCAAGAATCCCAGACCATTTGCGATCGTTTATTGGCCGCCGACTATTTTGTATTCTTGGAATCGAAGCTTTCTTGGGCTAACCAATGGACAATAACCAATCAATTTTAGCACTCGGCTGCAGCATTCTCTGATTTCTTGTCCTCAAGTTCTTCCCATTCCCTCAGCTCTGCCCCGGGCGCTCTGGCTCAACCGCGCAACCCGTCCAGCACGCCGCGCATGTAAGCAAACGACTGGATCATTCCGGGAAGTGGAGTCTCGGCATCAATTTCATATTCCAGATTGACCGTGCCCTGGTATTTCATCTTCTTCAGCTGCTTGAAAATTGCGACGACCGGCATGGCGCCTTCGCCAACGCGGCATTGGCTGTCTTTGTCGGACAGCGATTGCAGGTCTTTGATGTGCATGTCCAACAAGCGGGGGCCGGCTTCGGCAATCGATTGGACGACATCCACGCCGGTTCGTGCAGTGTGGCCGACATCGATGCACAGGCCTACGCGCGGATCCATGTTCTTCACCACTTTCATCGCATCCTGCGGGGCGGGGAAAAACTTGTCTTCCGGTCCATGGTTGTGAATCGCAGCTTTGATGTTGTATTCCTTCACGAAGCGCTCGATGCGCGGCATGGTTTGTTGTGTCGGCGCAATCACCATGAGTGGCATCCCGCTCTGCTTGGCGTATTCGAAATACTTTCGCACGTCTGCGTCGGAATCTTCCTTGAGACTGATCGTTCCACCGCCAACGATCTTCAAACCAGCGTCCTCAAACTCCCTCCGCCCTGCCGCCAGATCGGGTGGAGCGCTGTTGTAGAGCAGGTGAAACTCTTTGATGTTGAGATACGGTGTCTTGAGCTCTTTGAGCGCCGCGATTGCCTGCGCCCGGCTCAACTTGCGCAGGGAATAGCTGGCCACGCCGAGTTTGATGTCGCTCGAATGTGCCGAGTTCGCACCTGAAAAAGCTGTTGCTCCTTTCAGGCTGAGCAAGGCTCCGGCTGCGGTGATGAAGGTGCGACGGTTGAATGCGTAGTCCATTGAAATATCTCCTTGAAGTCAGAATGAATGATTCTGAAAGCAGCAGTAAAAGCCACCGCAGAGACGCTGAGTCGCGGAGAGGTTCTTGTGAGAACGGCCAGCTGTCAGGACTTCAGGGACGGTTGGCTTTCGGCGTTTGAACACAGAGTCGCCACATCTTCGTTCACCCTTTTGCTGAGAGGGAAAATGGAAGAACGTCATGCCTTATCCCTGTTTCTCTCTGCGTCTCCGCGTCACCGCGGTTGTTTCTCTCGCTCTCGGGTGCTCCTAGGCCGAGCGTCCGATGGCCGCAGCGACGGCGCGAAGCCTTGGCATCAGAGCCTGAAGCTGCCCGGGCGTAAGCGATTGCGCTCCGTCGGACAGGGCTTGGCGCGGATTCGGATGCATTTCCAGCATGATGCCGTCTGCCCCGGCCGCCACCGAAGCGAGGGCCATGGCTGGGACATGGCGACTGATGCCGATGCCGTGGCTGGGATCGGCAATCACCGGGAGATGGGAGATTTCTTTCAGCACGGGCACGGCGTTCAGGTCGAGCGTGTTCCGGGCGTAACTCCGGTCGAGAGGGTGGACCCCTCGCTCGCAGAGCAGCACCTTGGAATTGTTGTAATGCAGCAAGTACTCTGCAGCCAGCAAGAACTCGTCGAGCGTGGCGCTCGGCCCCCGCTTGAGCAAGACGGGATGACCCGATTTTCCCACTTCGATCAACAGCGGGAAATTCTGCATGTTCCGGGCGCCAATTTGCAGAATGTCCACATGGCTGGCAACCAGAGGCACGAGGTCGGGCTGCATCACTTCGGAAATAGTCAGCAACCCGTGTTCGCGGCCCACCTGTTGCAGGATCTTCAACCCCTTCTCCTGCAATCCCTGAAACGCGTAAGGCGACGTACGAGGTTTGAAGGCCCCTCCGCGCAGCACGCTGGCTCCTGCCGCCCGCGCGGCTTCAGCTGCGGCCTGCATTTGGTCGAGGCTTTCCACCGAGCAAGGGCCGGTCATGATCTGTATGTGCGGCCCGCCAAAGCGAACGCCCTTTATCTCGACAACCGTGTCGGCCCGATGAAACTCGCGCGAGGCCAGCTTATAAGGCCGGCTGACGTGGGCCACATGCGCAACACCGGAAAGCACGCTCAGAATCTGATACAGCGGCTCGCGCATATCCGGCGGAATGGCGCTCGGGATGCCCACGGCAACGCGATCGCCACCCGGCATCCGCAAAGCACTCAGCCCACGAGCTTCAATGGCGGAAATCACCTGCCCAACGTCTTCCTCGACAGCGGAGACGGACATGACGACGATCATAGGCGTGGACCGTGAATCGTGTTTCGTGAGACGTGAAAATCGCGTCTCACAGTTCACTCCTTCAACGTGTATTCGTATAGCGGCTACAGGGTCTTGTCGACGAAGGTCATTTTCAGCGACGATCGGTCGGCTTCCAGCATGGCAAATCCCAGTGCGCTCTCGGCGAACAAAGAGCGCGGCCCGCGACGGATGGGTCGCATCTTACCTCCAGTGCCAAACACGAAGAAATGAAGGTTGCCTTCTGGCTTCAGGTGTTGCATGTCGTGATCGTGGCTTGCCAGATACACGTCGGCGCGGCCTTTCAGGAAGGGCAACAGCTCGCGGATCAACCTTTGGCTGTCACCATGCTTTTCGTGCGAGTAAATGGGATGATGTCCGTAAACCACTTTCCACCGAAACTTGCTGGCAGTCAGTTCCTTCTGCAGCCATTCGAGCTGATAGGCTGTGATCACTTCAGCATCAATGGCAAAGAACTGGACCGAACCCGCCGTATATGTGTACTGTGTCGCCGGCATGCGCCAGCTCGGGCTCTTCTTTGAATAAAGGATCTCAGCTTCGGGGCTTTCCTGAAAGCCGTAGTCGTGGTTCCCCAAGGTTGCATCGAACTGAATGCCCAGCGGGTCGTAGAGCTGGTCCCACCAGGTTTTCCAGCGCGGATCGTCAACACCCTTCATCCCTGTAGAAGTTGTCTCCAAGGGTGATCGCAAAATCCAACCGCCGCTGCCGGTGATATTGCAGCATGGCCGCAGCCACTTCCTTTTGCCCCTGGCTGCCGTCGCCGAAATCGCCAAAGGCCAAAACCCGAATCGGCTCGCCGGCTGTCTTCAACGAGAACAATCCGGGTGCCACCTGCAGCTCGGGCCGCAGGTGAATTTTGATGCTTTCGGGCGGAATCTTGACCCCTTGCGGTTGGCCTGGAGAGCCGTACGTAACGAGACCGAGGATGGCAGCTGCCCAGAATCTTCGGGACATTCTAGTCTCCTTACAACAGACAGCGGGTAGTCTCTTCGTCAAACCACCGAATACTATCGAATCTTGATGCTTAAATTGATGTGGAGCGTTGGCTGGTGAGGCTGACCTCGGGAACAAAGACTTCAGAACGGGCCCGCTCCATTAATGGCGTGTTCAAGGTGAATTCTACTGCCGGCGTTAACCATTTCAATAGGGAAATGCAACAGCGCCGTATCGCTCCAAATCCTTCAGCTTCGTTTAAATAATTCCGCAGCGAGATGACGTTCCCAGTACAATGTCCCGGCAATTTGTTGTTCCGGCCTCGAAGTTCAACCAATGGAGTCTCATGAAGACATCCTTGTTACTATTTTCATCTGTTGCTGCCCTGTCTTTTCTCTTGTCTTGTTCTGTGCCACAGAACGAAGACCTCAGATTCGAGACTTTTGCCAAAGAATATCTCGAGAAGTTCTTAGAGAAGAACCCCGAGCTGGCGACAAGCCTCGGTGAGCACCGCTACGACGAGAGGTTGTCGGACTACAGCCAGGCTGGAATTCAGGCACAAGTCCAGTTTCACAGGCAGTCGGTGGAGCGGCTGGGTCAGATTGAGGTGTCCAAGCTGAGTGCTGTCAATCGTATCGATTTTGGGATTTTGCAATCGCAGATTCAGTCGGCGCTGTTTCAGCTTGAGAATCTGCGCGAGCACGAATGGAATCCTCTCTTTTACAACGTTGGGAATGCCGTCTATGGGTTGACAGCCCGTGGGTTTGCTCCGCTGAAAGACCGGTTAAAGAGTGTCAAGGCGCGGCTGAAAGCCATACCAGGGGTGCTGGAAGCCGCCCGGATGAACCTCAGAAATCCGCCAAGGGTCCATACCGAAACTGCCATCTTACAGAACAAGGGCAACGTCAGCCTGGTTCGCGAGGAACTGAAGATTTATCTCGACCAGGCACCGGAGCTGATTCCGGAGTTTGCCTCAGTTCAGTCTCAGGTGATTGCTGCGTTTGAGTCGTATGGCGTCTGGCTTGAAAAGGAGCTGCTGCCCAGGTCAAACGGAAACTTCAGAATTGGTGAAAACAAGTTTCGCGACAAGTTGCGTTACACCCTGGATTCAGATCTGTCGATGGAGGAGATTCTTCAGCGTGCCCAATCGGATCTCCAAAAGACTCAAAATGCTTTGTATGAGACAGCTCGGTCACTTTCAAAAAAAGAGGCCGCCGAGACGGACCCGACCGCACAAAGGAGAGTGATCAAGGCGGCTCTCGATCAACTGGCGGAATCGCGGCCGGCCAACGAAACAATCGTGGCCCTGGCGAAAGCGAACCTGGAGGAAGTGACCGAGTTTGTTCGACAGCAGGGACTGGTGACGGTGCCGCAAGAGCCCGTAAAGATCATCGTGATGCCCGAGTTTCAGCGTGGCGTGGCCGTTGCGTATTGCGATTCGCCCGGGCCACTGGAGAAGAACGGCGAGACCTTTTATGCGATTTCGCCGACGCCAGGTGATTGGCCTCAACAGCGCGTGACCTCGTTCTTCCGAGAATACAACAACTACATGCTTAAGAACTTGAACATCCACGAAGCCATGCCCGGGCATTACCTGCAACTTGCCCATTCCAACAAGTTCAAGGCTCCCACGCTGATTCGGGCTATCTTCACCAGCGGCGTCTTCACGGAAGGCTGGGCGACCTATGCGGAGCAGTTGATGGTTGAGAAAGGTTATGGGGGACCCGAAGTGAAGATGCAACAGCTCAAGATGCGGCTGCGTCTAATCATCAATGCCATTCTGGACCAGAAGATCCACACGGCCGGTATGAGCGAGAAGGAAGCGATGGACTTGATGATGAACGAAGGTTTTCAGGAAGAGGGTGAGGCCGCTGGCAAATGGCGCCGAGCCTGCCTGTCATCGACTCAGCTTTCGACCTACTACGTGGGTAACACAGAGATTAATGAGATTCGCAAGGCATGGGAAGCCAAGAAAGGCCCGATTTTGGATTTGAAGGCCTTTCATGACACTGTGCTGTCATTTGGCTCGCCTGCGCCGAAGCATGTAAGAGCACTTTTGGGGTTTTAGCAAGGACTTGTTTGTCTGGCGGGTCGGCGCAAGAAACCGGTGTCCCTGAGTGGAGCGAGCTTATGCAAAGGAGTGTTTCATGCCGTTGAGCGGTGCCACGACCTGTGAAATCGTCGTCGTCCTCAGCTTTTCTTCGAGGACGAGTACGAGCACGATTCTCATCGCAGTCAAAACGGCCCATCTGTAAGCACATTTTGTTTAAGTCCAATCACAGTTGAGAGGTATCTATGAAGGGAAGATTTGTTGTCATCGTGCTACTTGCAGCCTTCGTTTGCTTGGGGAGCCTGGAAGCGCAATCAACGATTGAGAAAGTCGGTAAGAAGGTTGAAACGGGGGCCAAACAGACGGGCAAAGCCACTGCCAAAGGCGCCAAGAAGGTGGGAAGGGTGACGGCCAATGAAAGCAAGGACGCTGGCAAGGTGACCGCCGAAAAATCCAAGGAAGCCGGGCAGCATGTCGGCAAGGGAGCCAAAGCAGCAGGAAAGGGCACTGCCAAAGGCGCCAAGAAGGTAGGAGAAGGAGCCGTGGATGGGACGGAGAAGGTCGGAAAGGGTGTTGGCAAAGGGGTGAAAAAGATTGGGGAGAAGTTCTAGAAAACTTGAGGTTGGGTTGTGCCGATTGTGCAATCCCAATCCATTAGGATAACTGACTTGGCGTGCCTGAGCGATAGGGCCTTCCCCAGTTACCTGGTTGCCCAATTGGAGCCAGCGTTCGCAGGCACTGTGCACTCAGGGAAAACCCCGGAACGAGTGCTGCCCTTTTTGGCTGTCCCGCAACTTGCTGCCAAGATTTTGTCAAGAGAGATAGAATTCCCTGTTGCGGATACAAAAACTTTCTGCTAAATTCCGAGTTTTGCCAACGGGCTGGCGTAGCTCAGTTGGTAGAGCAGCTGATTTGTAATCAGCAGGTCGGGGGTTCAAGTCCCTTCGCCAGCTCCAAAACGCCATTACCTCAAAAGAACTTGAGATTTGGTTTTTCATCGGAGAGATGGCCGAGTGGTTAATGGCAGCAGACTGTAAATCTGCCGCTCCTTGCGAGCTACGGAGGTTCGAATCCTCCTCTCTCCACCATGTGGAGGTTGTAGGCATTGTTGCAGAGACGGGCGCGAAAGGGTTGTTTGACTCAGTCCTGTCCCATGTCGACTGCCTAATACCCCTGGCGGGCGGGAGTAACTCAGTGGTAGAGTCACAGCCTTCCAAGCTGTTGGTCGCGGGTTCGATCCCCGTCTCCCGCTCCAAACTTGGGCCCATGTAGCTCAGTTGGTACGAGCGCGTCCTTGGTAAGGACGAGGTCACCAGTTCAATCCTGGTCGTGGGCTCCATTTTCTCTTTGACCTCGCAGGAGAAAGTCCCCGGTTACGTGATCATTCAGTTGAAATCAAAGTTCAGTTCATAGAGTGCTAGGCAATCAAGGAGACAGCGATGGCGAAGGAGAAATTTGACCGCAGCAAGCCCCACGTCAACATCGGGACGATAGGGCACATCGATCACGGGAAGACGACGCTGACGGCGGCGATCACGAAGGTCTTGGCGAAGAACAACCCGAAGGTGCAGTTTCGGAGCTTCGATTCGATTGACAACGCGCCGGAAGAGCG
>Ga0163150_10002651_pt1 | contig 26903 bp, 17 predicted proteins | sample OliLakLV19P2IB_FD_148628 | JGI IMG/M metagenome (GOLD analysis project Ga0163150, IMG submission 148628) | Freshwater microbial mat bacterial communities from Lake Vanda, McMurdo Dry Valleys, Antarctica - Oligotrophic Lake LV.19.P2.IB | ecosystem: Environmental > Aquatic > Freshwater > Lake >...
CTGCTGGGCCCGGCCAACTCGCGCGCCCCAACCTGAGGTCGTCCAATGGTTCCCCCCTTGTGTCCAGAAAAAAGCTGCGGGCAACGATTAGCTTGTCCAAGGGGGGACGAACCCGCCGGAAGCTTTCCTTGTGCAAAGTAAACATCCTGCGATAGTCATCGGTTGTCGCGCCTCATTGTCCGGCTGACTTACTCCCTCGCGACCGCAGCAACGCCACTCCTCTGCTGGGCCGTCGATTCAGAGCGTCCCCCCTTGGACAAGGGGGGACTACAGGGGGGTTTTGGATGCTCCAATACTCTTCTCGCAATCGAATCCAACACTGCGCTTAACTCCTCGAACACTTCGACATTTCGAAAACGCAGAAAATCAATACCGAAAGATTTGATGAATGCTTCACGCTCCCTGTCGTGCGATTGAGCGTCTGTTTGAAAATGACTGTCTCCGTCGACTTCGATAGCAAGTCGGAGTTCCGCACAGTAGAAATCAACAACGTAAGGGCCAACGCTGTATTGTCTGCGAAACTTGTAGCCCATCATCTGCCTTTTGCGCAACTTCGACCAGAGGACATATTCAGCGCTCGGCATCTCAGCCCGCAACGATTGACGGAGTGCCTTTTCCGAGTTGCGAGTGTAGATGTGAGGCACCGACCAAAACCCCCCTGAAGTCCCCCCTTGTCCAAGGGGGGACGATGCTGAATCAACCTTTCCAGAACCCTCACCTTGAAAGCCAGAATGCGGCAGGTTGCATCAAGTGATGCTCAATCCTAGGACTTTCCGTCTTTTATCCCTTGTGCTCGGCTAGCCCCCCCCCACTTCGATGAAAAGGACAACACCCCTATGCGGTGCCTTTGCTCCAAACCGTCCCCCCTTGGACAAGGGGGGACTTCAGGGGGGTTCTGGACTCCACCGACGCTTGCGATTCAATGATTCATAAACTCCTGCGAATTGAGCAATCCCCAGCAGAAGTCCTCCACCACCTGGCGGCGGGACTTCTTCGAGTTCATCTCAGAACGCATGGCCGCTTCAAGGGAGGACTTCTCCTCCTCGGTCGGAAAGCGGGAGAGGGCGCTAAGATAGAACTCTTCGATCATCTCCCGATCCGAAGCGCCTCTTGCCAGCAGCCGGTCAATGCGGCCACCCGGAGCCGCCAGTTTGTCGGTGTACGTCGTGCCTGCCAGCCGGTGCAGGGCCTGCCTCAAGCTGGGCTTCGAGTTTCGCTCCGGCACCATTTGCCGCGTCGGCCGATTGCAAACATCCAGGAACTGTGACGGGTACATATCCGGCTCTTTCAGATGAATCGCACGCGTTCCAGGCGGCGCCTGCCCGTTGCCGGCACGAAAAATCTCCGGGATTTCGGTCACCTGAGAAATCGCGTCCAACAGCACTTCGGCATCCAGCGGTCGTCCAGTCATTCGGGCAAAATTGCTGTGATCGTCCTTGTTCGTTTCATTGGGCGCAGCCGAGAGTTGATACGTCCGTGAGTGCACAATGCGGCGGATGAGCTGCTTCAAGTCGTAGCCGTTCATCCTGAAATCCCGGCCCAGAGCTTGCAACAACTCTGGATGGCTGGGTGGGTTGGTCGAGCGGAAGTCGTCCACCGGATTCACGATGCCCCTGCCGAAAAACAGGCTCCACATGCGATTTACAGCGGTCTCGGAAAATTCAGGCCGGGCCACCATCCACTTGGCCAGAGCCATTCTTGGGTCGCCCGCCTGGCTTGCAGGCAGAGGCGTTCCATCGAAGAAAGCGGGAACAATCTCTTTCTTGGTTCGCGGGTGAACCACCTTGCCCATATTCCCGCGACGGCTGTAGCCCTCACTGTCATCCAACACGATAGCTTCGGTTCCGACTTCTTCGAACCAATAAAATGTCAGCGGTTTGAAGAAGGCAGCCATGCCCCAGAACTGGTCCTGCGCCCAGTTTTCGAAGGGGTGGTTATGGCACTGCGCGCAATCAATACGCCGCCCGAGAAAAACCCTGACTTCTTCAGCAGCCGCGTCCTGTGGCAACGGTGGCTGCAGGATGGGAAGGTAATGGCGTGATGCCCCTTCGTAACCCTGGGCCGCGATCCGCTCCGTCGCGATTTGATCGTAAGGCTTGTTTTCCTCAATCCGGTTGCGCAACCATTCCCAATAAAACTGGCTGAACTTCGCGTTGCCTCCGCTGGGATGAAGCGCCACGCGAAAGAGATCGGCAAACCGGAAGGTCCAGTAGTCCACGTACTCGGGTGAAGCCAGAAGAATCTCCACCAGCTTCTCGCGTTTCTTCGGGTCCCGATCCGCCAAAAACTCACGCACGCGATGAGCGGGGGGCAAGGTACCCGTCACATCCAGACACATACGCCTCAGGAACTCGTCGTTGCTGGCAAGATCTGAGGGAACAATCTGAAACTTGCGCAGCTTGGCGAAGACCTGCTCGTCAATAAAGTTGCGTGGCACGATCTTCGGGTAGTTGAGGACCGGCTGCGAAACGACGCCGATACTGGTGCTCAGGTTATACCCGGGAGCGCGAATCAGAACAGCCGATTCGCCAGGCTTCACGGCCTCCACCAGCCCCTCTAAGGACACCTTGACAACATCGGAGTTGTTCGAGGCATAGAGGACCTCGTCGGTGATGTCTTCCTGACGTCCGTTCGAGAGGTGGGCCGTCACCAGCAACTGCTGCTTGCCCGCCGAATCCAAAACGGCTTCCTTGGGAAACACCTCAACCCGTTCAATCTTGTTAGCACTCTCACCTTCCGCACCATACGGCGCGCGGCTTTGTATCCACTCAAGGAGGGTCTGATACTCCGCGGATCCAACCTCAAAACGCGCGCCTCCTCCGTGAGGAACAGTCATGGTGGGCTTTGCCAAAAGCAGACTCATCTCGGCCTGTTTCAAATCGACCCGAGGAACCTTGGCACCCGAGGCATCATCCGTCAGAACCTGGTAGGTGCCTCCTTCAACAATCCATTTGTAATCGTCTCGGGGATAAGCCCCATTGAGAGACAGCTTGAAACCGCCCCGGCCTTTCACGCCACCGTGGCAATTGCTGTCATTGCAGCCGCGACGGGTCAGAATGCCCTCAACATCGCGCGCAAACGTCGGCTGCCTCACTTGCTTGGTTTCTTGAATGCTCAGCGTGCTCTCGGCGCGTTGTCCTTCCAATTCGACCGCAATCACACTTTCGCCATCGGCGCGAGCCGTGACGCGTCCCTGACTGCTCAGTGCCGCCAAGCTGGGATCCTTGACTGAGAAACGGCTGGCGCTGGTCACGTCTCGCTCCAAGCCATCGGAGTACTTTCCAAGTGCGATGAAACGCTGGCCGCCAGCGGCACCCCAGAGCGTCGCTTTTTGCGGGAACAGGCGCAACGAAACCAGCGACGGCTTTTTTTCACCGGAGTTCTTTGGGCGCGCGGCTAGTGCTTCTGATATCAGCATCGGACCGACAAGCAGCAGTGCAAAAGCAACGGCAGAGACGCAGAGACACAGAGAGTGCGATGGGCAGACTGCAAACCAAACGGATCTAAGGTTTCCTATTGTCGTATTCACCTGTTCAGCTCCCGCTGTGTCATTCCCGCGAAAGCGGAAATCTGGAAATTGGACGTTTTTTAAGAAGTGCAGCGGCAAGGAGGCCGCTGCTTCATCTTGCGAGCCCTGTAAGGGCGTCGGAAGGTAGCCCAGGGCAAGCGGGGGGCAGGAGCCCCTCGCGCCGCCCTGGGTCAGCGTTCCGACCAATTCTTCTCCTCTCCCCCCGAATCGCCCGCTTTTGGGCGATTCGGGGGGAGAGGTCAGGAGAGTGGGGCCATTTGTTATCGAGTGGCGAGTCTCGCGTTTCGTTGTTCTCCAAACATTTCTCGGCACGAAGTGTGATTTTCGCAAATGAGCCGGCTCTTCCCCCTCGCCCTAGCCCTCTCCCCCAACACAAAAAACGGGGACGGCGGTCCCGAGTTGGGGGAGAGGGAACAAATTGAGGGAACGCTGACCCAGGGCGGCACCAGCGGCTCCTGCCGCTTCACAAATGTCCAATCTCGAGATTCCCGCGAAAGCGGGAATCCAGCCCGTCGGAAGAATGGATCCCCTATTCGCGGGAATGAGCTGATTGGCTGCCCACTTTCCTCGTCGTTACCGCGCTGATGCACGACCAACAAAAAGCTTCACTTCTGCGTCTCCGTGCCTCCGCGGTCAGCTTTGTCAGTTAGTTTCTCCTCTGGTTTCACCACCATCACCGGAATCGTTTGCACTGCCAAAGCCTCTCCGCCCTTTCCGTTCACCACTGGCCGGGCTTTCACTCGTGTCAACTGCGGCAGGCGCGTCGGAGGCGCATCCAAAGCCGCCGCCAGCAGAACCGTGATTACCTGTTGTCCGGGACGAAACCGCTCCTTCTTGCCTTCGTCAAGCGGCCGGGCCCGCTCCGGCTCAACTTCCGCAGCCGGCAGCACCTCGACACCCGCCGGCAAATTCTCAAAGCTCAATGCCACCTGACCATCAAATCCTTCTTCGTGCTCGGTCAGGATGCTGACTTTCTTCGACTCGCCCGGAACGAGATTGAGCTGCAAAACCTCGGGGCCTCTGGTCATGGTCCCGTCGAACGTCCTGCCAAAGGAGGAACACACAGCCAGCCTCCCGACGTGGGGGATTTGAGGCCTGACGACGACGCGGTACTGGCAATCGGGGCCACCGTTCCGCGAGGTCAGATCGCGCACCTCAAGCAAATACTCTCCACCTCTTTCGAACTTGTAGGTCACCTTGGGCTCGTGAACCTTTTCGATAAACTCACCGCTGCCCTGGACGAATGCAAACACATTGCTCAGAATCTCATGACCATTCTCGTCGAAAAGACCGACGCGTGGAGTGAACAGCGGCGCCGGCTTCATGGGCGTTTCGATCTCGAACACCAGCCGCGCTCCATCTTCCACGCGAAACTTGAAGCGGTCCGCGTCGCCCGGCGAATCAATCTTCCCGTCAATTAATGCAGGCAGCGTGATCGCCAAGGATTCGTGGGTGGATGGTTTCGGCTCCTGCTCAGCGGTCAGAACCAACTCCGTAGCCGGGGCGGCGCGGCGGTTCGCGGTCACGGGTTGGACTTCGAGCGGAGCCGCTGAGGCTGCGCTCCCTGCCTTGGACTCGTCCAACACACCGGTTTTCAGATCAGCCATTTCAACAGCTCTGGATTTCAACGCCTTGAGTCGATCCAACCGCAGTTCCCGAGCGAAGCTGCGCTCCTGCCAGCGCCCGTCGACTTCGTGAGCTAGTTTCGGGCCGCTCATCGCAAATTTCTGTTGGGTTGAGGGAACGATCCTCAACTGATAAGAACTTTCGGGCCCGCCGCGTCCGAGGAAACCCGTCACCGTTACCAGAAAGGATCCCTTGCGCGCGAAGCGGTATGTTAGCGCCGGACTCAAGTTCTTCGAAGCAGTGTTGGTCTCGTCATTAAACGCCAGGCGTCGAAGCGCTTTCGAGTCAAACCAGCTTCCGGATTTTTCGTAAATGGCAATCTGCGGATCGGTTCGACCGGAATGGAGCACTTCGAAAAAGAGCTCCTGAGCTGCCTCTGCGTCGAACGAGTAAGAATCCACCTCGCCACTGGTTCCCAGTGTTCCGCTTAACACAGCGGGTAAGGTTTTGATGCGCCTGGCGGCTGGCGAGCCATCCAGGGGCAAGTCGCCCTCAACCATCACCGGCTCCTGGTAAACGAAGAACGGCAGTGGATTGGAGATGCCGCGCGGCCCAATGATTCGAAATGTGTGCTGTCCTACCTTAGTGTCGGGGGCCACCACAAGTTCCGCCACGATCTGGAACACCGCCTGCCCTGTCGCAGCCTTTCCGTCACCCTCAGGTTTGACGGGATCGATCGATTTGATTTCTGCGGTGATCGCAGCGCAGTCGGACCACAAGGCGTAGGCGTTTTCGAGGTTTTGCCCTCGCAACTCAACCCGCACACGGGCTCCTTGGGCGGCACCGATTGGGAACGCGGAGGAGAGTTGCGGCTCCGGCCGGGGCTTGGGGCTCGCCTGGCCAGCAGCCGGTTCAACGGACCAACCTGCAGCCAGACACAACGCGCAAGTGATAAGCCAGTGACGCTTCATGTTTCCGCTCCGGCCTCGCTCGGAATTCGCAGTTCTTGCTCACACTTTCTCGATTTCCTCTTGCTCCCGAGAACGATTGCAGGTCGTTCATGGTTCAATGCCAAGATCCTCGGTCAAGGGGACGACTTGGCGGTGTGAGGTGGGCAGCTACACGTGTCATAAAGGTAGCAGCCGGGCCAGTCGCGGTTCAAGGCTTATTTGATCGGTGTCCACTATTCTGAACATGATTCTCAAGCACTCTTCCATTCTGAAGGACGGACAACCTAAAGAAGGCTGCCAGCGGCGTTCGAAGCATCAACCTGCCTCAATACATAATCTATGCGCGTCCACATGTACCGTAGAATCCAAGGATTGCTCCGTCTCTGCGACCGGCTCCGTATCCTGAGTCTGTGTAACCAGAATTTCCGCGGCGAGAACCTCACGAAAGATCGTCTAGAATGCTGGACGGCTTTTCTCGTCAGCAAATGGCTCAGCGGCACGCTTGGGTCAACAGGCATCCGCGCGGTTGCCTGTGTTATCATACGAAACTTGCTTGCCCCAAAGGGAGTCGCCGGTTTAGCCATGTCCACACAGTCAAGCGCCGCCTTGGTCTCAGCGTTTCTGCTACTGCTGGTTCTTCCCGCCTCGCGAAATTTGTTCTCCCAGGAGAAAACCATTCCGACTCGGGTCAACTTTGTTGACGTGCTGGAAGACTCCGGAATTGATTTTCGCCATCACTTTTTTCCGAGCGAGCAAGGCGAAAACTATCGCATGAATCAGTACGACCACGGTTCCGGAGTTCTGGTTGCGGACGTGAACAACGACGGGCGTATGGACATCTATCTGCTGGATTTCCTGGGTCCTAACGCGCTCTACATCAACAAAGGAAACTTCAAGTTTGAAGAGACAGCTCGAAGGGCTGGCGTGGACCTGCCCGAAGACGTGTCTGTTGGCGGGTCTTTTGGTGACTATGACAACGACGGCGATTCGGACCTCTACGTGACAACATATCGAACGGGAAATCATCTTTTCCGAAATCGCGGTGATGGAACGTTTGAGGATGTCTCCAAAAAGGCTGGGGTCGGCCACAATGGCCATTCGAGTGCCGCGCTCTGGTTCGATTACGATCTTGATGGAAACTTGGACCTTTATCTCTCTAACATCGGGCCGTTCACTACAGCTGAAACGAGTCCCGATGCGGCCTATGCCCGCCGCGGGATCAATCTTCCGCTCAATTACATTGTGGCCAATCCCGAAGCCGATCACGGGGGCGAGCCAGATATCCTCTTCAAGAACAACGGTGACGGCACTTTCACCGACGTTACAAAGCAGTCGGGCATCAACTCAAATCAATGGAACGGCGATGTATCAGTTGGTGACTAAGATCGCGACGGATACCCCGATCTGTACACGTCCAACATGTTTGGAGCCAATAATCTTTTCCACAACAACCACGACGGGACCTTCACAAACCTAACCCAGAAGGTGCTGGGCAGAACCTCGTGGGGCGGTATGGGAGCATTGTTCTTTGACGCAACGAACGACGGTTATCCTGAACTCTATGTCGTCGATATGCACTCCGACATGTGGACCCACCACGATCCCACCAGCGTGGTCGATCCTGGAGCCAAGTATGATACGCCCCGGGGGGAAATGGCCAAAGGTTGGAAGGTAGTGAAACAGCCTGAAGATGCCCAAGCCAAGTGGGTTCTCTTCGGCAATACCTATTTTCTCAACCGCGGGAACGGAACCTTCGTTGAGCGCTCGCAAGCCGCAGGCCTGGAAAACTTCTGGCCCTGGGGAATTGTGGCGGAAGACTTTGACAGCGACGGCTGGTTGGACCTCTTTGTACCAGCCGGCATGGGTTATCCCTTTGTCTATTGGCCTAACCTGCTGATGATGAACACTGCAAAAGGACTTCACTTCACCGAGAGTGCAGAAGCCGCCGGCGTCGAGCCACCGGCGCGAGGCAAAGCCATTGCTGGGTTCAAGATCAAAGGCGAGGCTTGCTTCCGAAGCTCACGAGCCGCTGCCGCAGCGGACTTTGACGGCGACGGAGACGTGGACTTGGTAACAAACAACTTCAATCATGAACCCTATCTCTTCCGTAACGACAGTTCGAAGCGGCATTATCTGCAGGTTCGCCTGCGCGGTAAGAAGTCTAATCGCGACGGTTTCGGCGCCCGAGTGAAAGTGGTCGCAGGCGACCTCGTTCAATATCGCGAGGCTCATTCCAGTGGTGGATATCTCACCCAAAGCAGCCCCGTGCTGCACTTTGGCTTGCGAGACAAGGCCAAAGTGGATCGTGTTGAGGTCTTGTGGCCAGGATCCAAAGCCCCGCAACTCGAAGTCGATCCCAAGACCGACGGCGTTCTCGTGATCGAGCAGAAGTGATACGAAGACCAAACTCGATGCTCCCCGGTATGCTCGCAAAAGCTCTCTTAAGGACAAGATCGTGTAGCGCAGACCTCCTGCTTCTCAAGGAGGTCTGCGGCTTTGGGCCAATTCGGAGACAAAAAGCCGCAGACCGCAGAAAGCACGGTCTGCGCTACATGATGTTTGTTTTTGTGGGCCGTGGCGCGCACCCAACATTTTCATTCTCAATGGCGCAGCCGAAGCCAACATGGCGACCTCCTCTGATTCTGGCTTTCGGCTTGACATTGACTGTGGGCCTTGTCTTGGCCACTGAGGCGCCGAAGTTTCGCACCCTCCAAGCCAAGGCGCACTACGAAAAGGCAATCGAGTTTTCAGAAAAATCAGACTGGAATGGGGCAGTTCTGGAGTTGAACCGGGCTTTTGGCCATGAACCGGCGAACCTGCAGATTCTGATCGAACTGGGTATCGCTTACGGCGAACTCAAAGAATGGCAGCAAGCTGTTCGTCTGCACACGAAAGCCGTGGGGCTGGCACCCAGCTCCGCAAGAGCTCACTACAATCTCGGAGTGACCCTCGATCGCTCAAAACCCGGCAAGGGGTTGGGCAGCGAAGAATACCGGAAGGCCTTGCAGCTCAATGCCAAGGATGTGAACTCGCTCGTCAATCTGGCCGTGAACCTTGGCGACCAGGAGAGCGCTCAAGCGAGAAAGCTGCTCGAAGAAGCCCTGCAACTGGATCCCAAGAATCCAGAAGCTCATCTTAATCTGGGACTGTTGCACCGGAACGCCCGCGAGCATAAGAGTGCCGTTGCGTCTTTCGAACGCGCGATTGAGTTGAATCCCAAGGCGCTGGAGCCAAGGCGACAACTGGTTTCGATTTTGGTCCTCGATGAAAGATGGGATGAAGCTTCGAAACAGTGCGAGCAGATCTTGAGCCAGGCACCAGAAGATCCGGACATCCGGTACACCTACGGGCAGACCTTGATCCGCAAGGGGCTGACTGTGGAAGGACGAGAAGAGCTTCAAAAGTCCCAGGCAAGCCGCCAGAAACGCCAACGCTCAGAAGAGATCGATAAACTCGTTAGCCAAGGAGTTTCCAGTCTCAAGAAAGGAGACATCCAGAACAGTTTAGAGCGCCTCAACGAGGCTTTGGCAAAGGATGCCAGTCACGCGGCTGCCCAAATGTACAGTGGATTGGCTCTGGCCTCCAAAGGTGATTTGCCTCAAGCGATTGAAGCTTTGTCGAAGGCTGTTCAACTGGAGCCAGGGAATGCAAGAGCCCACCACAACCTGGGCACAGTGCTGCTTCAAACGGGCAACACCGATGCAGCCCTCCAGGAGTTTGAGACTGCCCTTCAGCTGGACCCGTATTTTCCGGAGACACACAACAACATCGGACTTGTCCTTTCCGGAAGCCAGCAGGTCGAAAAAGCAGTCGAGCACTTTGAGAGGGCTGCGGAATTGAATCCTCAATACGTCGAAGCAATCTTCAACATGGGACTTGCGCTTCGTTCCAGCAATCGGATTGATGAAGCGCTGCGAGCCTTCCGTCGAGCCGCTCGCCTGGCGCCTCGGAATCCTCAAGTCCAGTTGGCGATGGGCATGACCCTGAAAGACAAGGGTGATCTGAAAGGTTCCCAAGAGGCTCTGGCTCGCGCCAAAGCACTCCAGAAAAGCCAGCCCTCTGACCCGCGCACGCCCCAATGAGATCAGTCGAATGCCATTGAAGTGTCCCTCCAAGGCCCTCCTTTCGGAAATGCGGCAACTTCCCCGGTTTTCCCTGCAGTTGCTTTCTTTTGGGCTTCTCGCGGCCATAGTGGTTCTTGGCACCGACAAGGACCCATTGCAGAGTGGCTCGGGAGAGATTCTGTTCCGAGAGATCAGCAGTAAAGCGGGACTCAATGGGATCACCCGGTCCGGAAGCTTGCAAAAGACTGCGGTCATCGAGATCAATGGCAGTGGTCTTTGCTGGTTGGACTATGACAATGACGGATTCCTCGACCTTTACGTAGTCAATGGATCCACGGTGGAGGAATTGAGGTCCAGTGGCACAGCACCGCATCGTGGAACGCAAAATTATCTCTATAGAAACAATGGCAACCGTACCTTTACCGAAGTCGGCGAGAATGCCGGCGTCTCGTCGAAAGCCTGGGGAACGGGTTGCGCCGCTGCCGACTACAACAACGACGGCTTCGTCGATTTGTTTGTGACCAATGTGGGGGAGTGCCGCCTATTCAAGAATAGAGGGGATGGCACCTTCGAAGACGTTGCCAAACAAGCAAAAGTGAATGGCCAATTCAGTTGGTACACGGGCGCAACCTTTGGAGATTACGACAACGACGGGTATCTTGATTTGTTTGTAACCGGGTACCTTGTTCCCACACAAATCATGGAGGCGCCAAAGGAGTGCAATTGGAAGGGATTCTCAGGCTCAGTCTACTGTGGGCCGACTGGAATGAAGGGCGCCCCCGACGTCCTGTACCGCAACAACGGCAATGGGACCTTCACTGAGGTCACTGCCATTGCTGGAGTTGCCGACAAGGATCTCCTTTTCGGATTCACAGCCACTTTCGAGGACTTCGATAACGACGGCAACCTGGACCTGTTTGTCGCCAATGACCGGTCACGGAACTATCTCTACCATAACAAAGGCGGAGGAAACTTCGAAGAAGTAGGGGAAATTTGGGGCGTGGCTTATCCAATCGAAGGAATCGCTCAGGCGAATATGGGCGTGGCTGTTGGTGACTACGATGCCAACGGGTTCATGGACGTCCTGGTGACGACTTTTGCACAAGAACACTACACCCTGTACAAAAACGCTGGACGGCAACTTTTCATGGATGTGTCCACTGAGAGCCGCCTCGCTATGCCCACCACTCCTTTCTTAGGATGGGGAGCTTTCTTTGCAGACTTGGACAACGACGGGCGGCTGGACTTGTTCACCGCAAACGGCCACGTCTATCCTGAGGCTGACAAAGTAGCTAACCTCCGAGAGAAGTATTCCCAGCGTCCTTTGGTTTTTCGCCAGGCTACTGCAGGAACGTTTACCGAGATCGGCCAGCAGTGCCTGCCTGTGCTCAAGACTCATTCCTCGCGAGGGGCAGCCTACGCTGATTTCGACAATGACGGCGATCTGGACATTGCCTATACAAACATGGACGCAGCACCTACTCTTCTGGAGAACGTCTCAACCAGCGGCAACCGGTGGCTTTCGATCAAGACGGTCGGTCGATCCAGCAACCGGGACGCGATTGGCGCCCGGTTGCGGATAAAGGCGGGAAGCCGGCAGCAGTACGCGACGGTGCGTTCCGGCGAAAGCTATTTATCTGGCAATGATCCGCGAGTCCATTTCGGACTAGGCCCTGCCGACGAGGTGGCAGAGTTGCAGGTACGCTGGCCAAGCGGCAAAGAAGAGGTCTTCACGAAAATTCGGGCTAATCAGGTTTTGATCCTGGAAGAAGGAAAAGGGGGCAGTCCTCGATAAGCTTGACCCTCGGACAGAACCTCCCAGTTTGCGGTGTGGGCGTCACGCCTGCATGCACTCGGCGGGTTGATGACAGCTCCCCGGTCGCTCTTGGGTAAATGCTGAACCGCGAATCACCTCCAAAAAGAAAGAGCTTGGTATTTGTTGAACAAGCGTAGGGTGCGTCTCGCCTTCCGACGCACCACCTCGCAGCCTGTTGCCTTGGTGCGTTGAAAAGCTCAACGCACCCTACCGGGAGATCGAGGGTCCAGCCCTTGGCTAGTTTAACCAGGTAGCTACGTAGCGGCCGAGTCCCGAATCATCTCCAAAAAAGAAAAAGCCTGGCATTTGTTGAGCAAATGCCAGGCTAAGGTTTTCCGGCAAGCGCGCCGGGGTCAGAAGACGAACTTCAACCCGAGCTGCATCGAGCGTGCGCCACTGGCAGTACTGAAGATTTTTCCCGTGGCCGCCTGCCCAATGGTGGTTCCCGGATTGGCAAGGTTCACATGGTTAGGCATGTTAAACATCTCCCAGCGGAACTGCAGATATCGCCGCTCTGAAACGTAGAAGCTCTTGGATAGGCTGGTGTCCAGAACGTGGCTGCCAGGCCCGTCAAATATCCCGATACCTGAATTCCCAAACGTGAACTGCGCGGGTGCCGACAGAGCCGCCGCATTGAACCAGCCGCTGGCACCCGGGTTGCTCACATCCAGACTTCCAGAGACATTGGCTCGAGTATTCCAGCCGTTCCCCAGCGTTGCTCCAGGAACGGTGAAGCTGAGCGGTCCTCCGGAGACAAAATTGTAGATTCCTGAAATCTGCCATCCGCCCAAAATGGCGTTGCCCACCGGATGAATGTTCGTCAGGTGCTTGCGCCCCTTTCCGAAAGGCAACTCATAGACCGTGTTGACTGCCAGAATGTGTCTTCGATCGAATCCAGCCCGCCCTTTGTTGTACCCCTCGGGCGCAAAGGGAGTCGGCGTGTCCCAAATGCCCTCTCCGCCGTCCTCATCGGTCTGTTTGGAGAGAGAGTAGGAGAGCAAGTAGGAAAGGCCGCCACTAAAGCGCTTCTCCCATTTCAACTGCAACCCGTCGTACTTGGATTTGCCTTTGTTGTCGTAAAGGTTGATGTCCCCAAATACTGGATAGGGCTTGGCGGCCTGCAGATTCGTGTAAAGTCCCGGCTTAACGTTGTTGTAGTTATACTGAGCGATGCCGTCAACGAGCTTGTTCCCAATGTAAGAAACAGTCAACGCAGACGCTCCCGGCGTCGCCATCTGAACCGAAATATTCCACTGGTGGTACTTGTTCGCTGTCGAATTGATCACCGGCGCCGTGACGGACGGCGATACAAATGCCGTTGGGTCACTTGGCCAGGCGGTCTCCCAACGCTGCAACTGGGCCGCACTCCAGCCTTGCGTTTCAAAGGTCCAGTAGGGCGGACCGATGAGGGCTGAGGCAATGGTGTTGCCGCGGATTTGACTCGTGAAAATTCCATACCCGCCGCGGACGACCAAATCGCTTCCTCCCTTCGGCCGCCAGGCAAAACCCAACCGGGGAGACACGTACCCGTCGCCGTTGAACAGCCCCCTCGGGTAACCGGCTTGAGAAGCTGGGACCCAGTAGTCTTTCGTGGCAGCTGCCAGAAAGGGCGCCACGGGCTGAGAAGTGAGATCAACTTTGCCGTTCTTGTCCTCTCCCGCGATCGCCTTGCCAAGCTTCAAATCGAACGAGGCATGATTTCCTCGAACGGCCGCCCGCTTATGCCAATAGTCGATACGAGCCCCCAAGTTTAGCGTGAGGTTGGGGGAGACTTTCCAGAAGTCCTGAATGTAAATTCCGGAGTAGGGCGCGTTGGCCATTCCGAAAGTCTGGAGCGGATAGTTTCTCGAAGAGTTCTGGGGGTAACCTAACAAGTAATCCGCGAATCCGTCTCCCGTATACTGGCCATTGAAACCAAACGATCCCCTCGAGTTCCCAGAGCCATGCCGGCCCATGGTTGTGCGATCCTGAAGTTCATAGCCGATGTTCAGCGAATGCGCGCCCCGAATCAGGTTAACGCTGGCTTTGCCCCCATGCGATTCAAACCACAGTCTGCCGGGTGTACCCCAGGGAGCTGCAAACCCCTGGTAGCCGGCGAAACTCACTCCCGGTAATCCGATCCAATCTTCGCGACCTGCGGTTGGAAATCCCTGGATCCCAGCCAACTGCGTCAAGTTCTCCTTCCCAGCCACAGGGGTGACGAAGGTGTTCAAATTTCTAAGATAGTTCGCTCCGAATGTAAACAAGGTCGTAGGCGTGATGGCGTACGAATAGTTCACTCCCAAGCTTTGTCCCCTGATATCGTCTGTTCGCGTCACGTCTGGTTTGTAATCACGGCCGAGACCCTGAAAGTCGCTGATGACATACCGACCATAGATCTGCTGCTTGTTCGTCAGTTGCTGGTCAATTCGAACTGTAAACTCCCCGTTGTCCGACGGCACGGATCCCACAGAGCGGAACCGGTCAGCGCCGGAGTTCGGTAGCAGGATGTTGGGGAACAGAAACTTCGATGCTGGGCTGAACTGGCTCTCCGGAATGATGTTGCCAGGGTATGGCAGGCCGGTGACCGGGTTCTTGAGTTGCTTGCCGGGCAGCAACGCCGAGAAGTCTCCCTTCAGCATCTCTGGTCGAATCGTCACCGAATTATAGATGCGCTCCTGCCGGATTTTTAGCCCTTCGTAGCTGGTGAAGAAGAATGTCTTGTCTTTGATGATGGGTCCGCCCGCGCTAAAGCCAAACTGATTGCGAATCAGCTTGGGCTTCGTCGCTGCAAAGGTATTCTTGGCGTCCAGCTTGTTGTTGCGGTGAAATTCCCACAAGGTCCCATGGAAGCCGTTCGTGCCGGCCTTTGTGACTGCCAGAATCTGCAGCGGGTTGCGACCATGTTCAGCGCTGAAGTTCGACGTCTCGACATTGAACTCGGCGATCGTGTCGACATTGGGAATCCCGAAACCTCCCTCGTCCATGCCGGCGTTGGCGTTCAAACCGTCGAGTTGGAACTCCGCGCCATCGTCCCGGCTGCCGAGTCCCTGCACCAAGGATGCCCTCTCGGTCCCGCCCTGCTGACCCAAATAACGCATCCCAGGAATCAGCCGAACCAACTCGACTGGATTCCGTCCATTCAGAGGCAGTTCCACGATCTGCTTCTGTTCGATAGTCGATTCGACTGATCCCTTTTCGGTCTGCACCAGCTCCGTCACAGCTTCGACCTCGACACGCTGCGAGATCTCACCAACTTCCAACGCCGGCGAAAGCCGGAGGAGCTGGCCAACTCCCAGGTCGGTCCGTGCGACTGTCCAAGTCTTGAATCCTGTGAACGAGGCCGACACCGAGTAACTGCCGCGCGGCAAAGCCCGGATTTCAAAGTTGCCGCTTGAGTCGCTGGTGGCGCTGCGTTTCAGATTTGTGTCAATGTTCGTGGCCGTCACCTCAGCGCCGGCAACCACCGCACCCGAGGCGTCGCGGACGACCCCGAGAATGACACCTTCCGTTCCGACCTGAGCGGAAAGGGTGGCCGTAAAGGCCAGAAAAGCGAGCAGAAAAATTCCTGCTGTCGTTACCGAACAGTACTGCTTGTTCATACAAACCTCCTCGCGCTGTTTAGTTTCGAATTGGTTGAAGAGCATTAAGTGAACTGTCAACCGCCCGAACGGATTCTGGGGGCCGGGCTTGCGTCACGGCGCTTCAGCGCTGCTGCTTCCTATCTGCGCTGATTTCCATTCCGAGAATCGAATCGCTGGGTCTGTTAGGTCCAAGTCTGATTGGGCTGACCAGATCTCTGACATGGAGTCTGTTTTAATGTGTCTTTTGTAAATCCTCCAGCGATCTCAGTCAAGCGCTAATTCTGTTTCGTCCAGAATAGTGGAAATAATCTTAGAGCTGTGAAACGGACCTATTGGTTCAATTCTCAAACAATCAGGCGATACCCGCGATCGCACGCACTGTTTTGTGCCCTTCAAAATCAGCAAGTTCGGCTTCCTGGAATTGAAATCGACAGGCTTGGGGAACGGAGTGACTTCAGTGTGCCATGAAACCTGATTGACATTTCTTCAAGCGTTCGTCCACAATCTTGGACGATCCCTGCACACGGAGATTTGCCATGCCACTCGCCTTGAAGCCGGACGCCCCGTCGATTGAAAGGGCCGTGGCGATTCTGGAGAGCAGATGGAACACCGCGAGCGTGGAAGATTTCAGAGATCAGCCGCAGACGCACTTTTTGCGACCATGACGGACTACCTCAACTGGTACCGTCAGAAGATTTGAGTTCCTCAGCCAGATCATTATCTGTTTCCGTTTGGAAGGTCCGGACGTTCGAATCCGACCAAACCCACAACTAATTAGTTTCTGTCGCGAAACTCGGAAAGTCTTGCGTTGTGGGGCTTTGAGCCGACCTCTCAAACAATGTCGGCTCCCCTCGCCCCAACGAGGGAGAGGGGCTGGGGGTGAGGGGGATTACCACGCTGTGAAGGAATGTGCTTGTCTTTTCGCATCTGGCGACGATCTTCGGGCTCGGCTCGGGAATCACTGCGGCGTGCCCTGCCCCCTCACCCCCTACCCCTGAAGCTGTGAAAAAATTCAATGGTAGGGACGCGCTGCTGCGCGTCCGCAAAAGGAAACCCAATCCGGACGCGGGGCACCGCGTCCCTACCGGATGGGGTCTATACGCCGAATCGAATTTTTTCACAGCTCCCCTCTCCCCGCTGGGGCGAGGGGAGCCGAACGGATGAAGAGCGCTCACGAATTGCGCCAGGCGTGGTCTTGCAAGTTTCGCGACAGAAACTAACTAGCTTCAAAATTGCATGGCAGAATCTTAAGTGCAAGACTGGGATTGCAGTCCGCTTTCAAGATCGGCGACAGACTTGCGGCACCAAGCTCACGCGCTATTCTCACCTTACATTAGAACCGAGCATAAGCGACCCGCATTGGACGCTATCGCACGCCCTACCCTCTGAAGGACGGTTAAGACGGGCCGAGGGTGAGGGTGAGAGTGAATCTGCCACAGTTTTTGCTACATTCAGCCGGTTGGCAGGACAAGAAGACTAAAATCCGAGAAGCAAATTATTGAAGGATTGGCTCCTCAGGTAGGACTCGAACCTACAACCCTCCGGTTAACAGCCGGATGCTCTGCCATTGAGCTACTGAGGATCACGGGTGGCAAACAAGGTGCGTATTATAGACGAATGACTAGGTGTGTCAATCGTCGTTTTGGGGCGTTTGGCAAGCTAGATCAATTGGGAGAGTGGGAGCCGCTGTCCTCAGCGGCGACACCCTGCCGACTGCGTTCGCCGTTGAGCAGAGCGACTCCCACATTCAATCTTATTCCCGGAACACGAAGTCGACGGTTGTTAGATCAGGGACAAGCGGCTTTTTTGGCGGGGCCCTGCCGGACGGCCTGGAATCCCAGCAGAGCAGAGGGATTGCCGCGAGAGCCTCACACCTGCTGGCGGGCTGTGTCGCTAGCGTCTCTTTCGTTGAGCGGCTTTCAAAATATAAGCCTCTGCATCCGGAGTCTGGCAGCTCGTTTCTCCGTGATCCACTTTCACCTTGCCAATCTTCCTGGCTGCCAGAATCGCCTTCTCCTGCAACTTTGGATTGCGCATTCCGATCGCAATCAGCGCACCGTTCATGGCATGCCGCACACGGTTTGGGCGCGAATGAATCTGCTGCCCAATTGGCTCCAAGTACGCTTCAAAGAAGCCATCGGGCAGTTCTTGGTCCTTCATGGCGAGATGCGCGAGAAGATTCCAGCCCGCTTGACCGATGAAGTCCTGGCTTGACCCAATCCACTGTTCCATCTTCTCGCGGGCCCTGGCAGTTTGGCTGACCAGGCCGGAAAAAATATCGACGACACAATCATTGCCAAGGCTTTTCGCCCAGGCGTCCATCTGTCTGGAGGTCAGCTTTGCCGGATCTGCGATCTTGAGGGCGAGCACCTGCGCGTCATGGTTGCCGGTCGCCCAGAGCTCGGCGGCAAGGGCGTGATCCATCTTGATCTTCTTTTTCAGCTTGTCGAGATTGGCATAGCTCACACCAAACATCTCATTCGTCACACCGTGCCTGGCATAGATCTTTCGATTCTGTTCGGTGCCCAACAATTTCAATTCGCGCAGGGTTTCTTGCAGAGTCATTCAGGATGCCCTCGAAAATCTTCCTCGTCGTCGTGCTCGTCCTCGCTCCTGTTGTGATCTTGGAACCCACACCGAGGCACAGCAGTTTCATTCAAGCCCGCTGTGCATGCGTGGTCCCGCAGGTTGGCTGGCCATGATTCGCCCCTCATCCTGCACCAGCTCGCGCCAGCGCACTTCCACGGCCCGTTCCGGAACAATGTCGCGGGCCAGTTGCAAAAACACCGCGTAGTGACCAAACTCGGATCCCCACAAGCTCCGGTAGAACTGAGCTAACTCCACATCCTGGCATGCCCGGGAGAGAACTTCGAAACGCTCGCACGAACGGGCCTCAATGAGCGCCGACACCAGCAGGCGGTCGAGCAATTCCCGGACACCCGCACCTTTGCGGACCAGCCGGCGAAGATCGTGTGCATACGGATTCTTATGAAGGCGCTCCAATTTTCCTCCGCGCTGTGAGAGCAACCGGGTAACCGAATTGAGGTGGGCTGCTTCATCGCGAGCCACGGATGCCAGCGTAGTCACCCAGCCTTCGGGGCATACCGGTTCAGGCCATCGATTCATCAGCTCCAGTGCGTTCGAAGCCGCTTTCTTCTCGAGGTACGCATGGTCGCTGAGCAGGGCTAGAGGATGACGGAGCACCTGTTCCGCCCATCGGTCAGGCGTTCGGTACTCGAGCGGAAGTTCTAATGTGGGCGATTGCGCGTTCATGATTTGTATCGGTTCGGAGATTGATATGGAATCGGTCCGGCCCTGCCATAAGGCAGCTCTATTCAGCAAAACAGGCAGTATGGCAAGCCAGTCGCGAGGGGAGTTTCTGGGGTCAGTTATAACCTGAAACAGGGCCGGCTCTCAGTCCACTCCGACAATCTCCAGTTCTTCGACGCCATCGCAAATTCGAAACGCGCGGACTTGCGGCGAACCAGGGTTCTTAAGAGAGACAATGAAATAAGCACAGCCGGGATAAAACGACTCACGCACGTCGGTTTCCGAGGGATAGGCCACCGTGGCAGGGTGAGAATGGTAGATGCCCAGATGTTTCTGATTGGCTGTGCGGAGATCCTTGAAGAACCGAAACAACGCCTGAGGCTCCATCGCGTAACGGACATTGCTTGCCAGCACATTCTGCATAGGCCGCTGGCGGTTGATGATCTCGCCTTCTCCCATCAGCAGGCCGCAGCACTCCAGCGGTGATTCCTCTTGCGCGTGCCGGACGATGGCTTCCAGAATCTCTCTCTTGATTTGAATCGCCGCCATAAGAACAAAAGGCCAACCCCAGGAAAGGGTTGGCCCGACCACACCATGCATTCCCAGGAAACGATCCTCGCACAACGCCCTGGCGCAGTCCGGAGCAGAGAGCGACTCCACTCGCAGCTAATCCGCCATCTTTCTTCGCAGGAAGGCTGGAACCTCGAGATCGTTCCTGTTGAAGGCACTGGATGGCGGCGAAAGAGTCTCTTGCATAGGGACCACAACCGAGTTGCCATTCGCTTTGGCCGCTTGGACGAAAGCCGCGGGCTCGGGTCGAACTTCAGGAGCGCGTGCTTCGACTTTTGGAGATGCGGCTTCAAAGGCTGGCCGCGCTTCTTTCTTGTCGAAGCCGGTTGCGATCACCGTGATCTTGATTTCCTCCCCCATGTCTTCATCCAGCACGGTTCCAAAAATAATGTTCGCCTCTTCGTCGGCGGCCCGCTGGATGATCTTGGCCGCCTCATCCACCTCGTGAATTTCAAGGCGGCTGGAACCGGTAATGTTCATGAGCACACCGCGGGCGCCCTGGATCGAAGCTTCCTCCAGCAGGGGTGATGAGATCGCTTTCTGAGCAGCTTCCACGGCGCGGTTTTCGCCGCGAGCAGTTCCTGTGCCCATCAAGGCCATTCCCATGCCTTGCATGATGGCTTTCACATCCGCGAAGTCTACGTTCACGATGCCCGGTATCTGGATAATGTCGGAAATACCCTGCACGCCCTGGCGCAGGATATCGTCGGCAATGCGAAATGCCTCCTGAAGGCTGGTGCCGCGCTGAACAGTTTGCAGCAGCCGTTCATTAGGGATGGTGATCACCGTGTCGACACATTCTTTCAATTCCGCAAGTCCCTGTTCGGCCTGCATGCGCCGTTTCTTGCCTTCGAAACCGAAGGGCTTGGTCACGACGGCCACGGTGAGGGCACCCAGTTCAGCTGCCAGGCTGGCAAGGATCGGGGCTGCCCCGGTGCCCGTTCCGCCACCCAGACCGGCAGTGACAAACACCATGTCGGCGCCCTCCAGTGTTTCGATGATCTTCTCCGTGTCTTCAAGAGCGGCTTTGCGGCCGACCTCTGGATTTGCGCCAGCGCCGAGTCCGCCGGTCAACTTCTGTCCAATTTGGATCTTCACCGGAGCGTTCGACATCTTCAGAGCCTGCAAGTCGGTGTTGACCACGATGAACTCGACGCCCTGCACCTCGGCAGCGATCATGCGATTCACCGCGTTGCTACCGGCTCCGCCAACACCGATGACCTTGATGACGGCTCCATGGGGGGGGCCTTCCTCCAGCAGGTATTTCACAGATTGATTTGAGATTTCTACTTTCATTGCCATTGCGGACTCCTTTTCTGAAAACCCTGAACCCCCAAGCCCAGGATCAACGCCCCCGACGACATAACCGACCCAAAGTTACCTGGAAACCCAGGAACGACGCCACTTTCCAGCCAGTGGCCCGATTTTCGTGCTCTGTTTGCTTCTCAGCCACAAGATAATGTGTGAAAACCTAAAACTCAAGGGAAAAATGCACAATATTTTGTGTTTCGTGGAAAAAAAACCGACCCAAGCACCGGCGAAGGAGAATTTGAGCAATGGGAGCGGATTTTCAAGTCCGACTGGGCGGGTGTCCCTTGAAAATCGTCTTGCGCTCATCGCCCCAAGAGGAGCCGTGGAAAAATTCAGCGGTAGGGACGCGCTGCCACGCGTCCGCAACCGGAAATGGAAGGCGGACGCGGAGCACCGCGTCCCTACCGGAGCAACCTGGAAACGCCCAGGGTAGAAATCTACGGGTTCACTACATTCTGCGCCTTGCCGGCGAGAAACGCCTTCGCATTGTCGACCGCCAGGGTCATAAGCCGGCCACGCGCTTCTTTCGTTGCCCAGGAAATGTGCGGCGTCACCAGGCAGTTTTTAGCCGTCAGCAACGGATTGCTCGCCGGGGGTGGTTCTACCGAGAGAACATCCACGCCGGCGCCGGCCAGCCTGCCTGCGTTGAGCGCATCGGCCAGGTCTTGGTCCACGATGAGCGGTCCGCGCGAGTTATTGATGAGGAACGCGGACGGCTTCATCAAAGCCAGCCGTTGAGCGTTCATCAAGCCTTGCGTTTCCGGGAAGAGCGGGCAGTGCAGGCTGACAACGTCCGAGTTGCGCAACAACTCCTCCACGCCTGCCCAGCGGAAACCCTCATAGGCCGGTGGGTTGGTCTGCACACTGTCATGCGCGATCACGCGCATTCCCATGGCGTCCGCAATCTTCCCAACCTCACGCCCAATCCGGCCAAAACCGACAACGCCCATGGTTTTTCCGGCCAACTCGACAAGCGGAGTCTTCCAGAAGCACCAATCCTTGTTGCTAGTCCACTCGCCGGCCCGCGCTGCATCGCTGTGCAGTTTCACGTTGTGGCAAAGTTCCAGCAGCAAAGCAAATGCAAACTGTGCGACTGACGCCGTACCGTAGGTGGGAATGTTAGAAACCGGAATGCCCAGTTCTTTGGCAGCCTTCACATCCACAATGTTATAGCCTGTGGCCAATACACCAATGTAACGAAGGCTTTTCAGCTGCTTGAGCGTTTCGGCAGTGAGCGGGGTCTTGTTCGTGAGCGCCAACTCCGCACCTTGCGCGCGCTCCAAGATCAGCGACGCTTCGGTTCGGTCGTAAACCTGCAGCGTTCCCAGCTCCTCTAGACCTCGCCAACTCAAGTCTCCCGGGTTAAGCGTGTACCCATCGAGCACGACGATTTTCATATCCAGACGTCTCCCTGAAAAGTCGGTTAATCACCCCAACCTATCCTGACTCAGCCAAAACCAAAAAGACCACGGGGAACACGGGGAAAATGGCCGCGGATGGACACAATGAATGAGGTCCTTTGAAAAGTCGAACCTGTGAGTTGGATCGTCGTTAGGCTGCCGTAGCTTTCTTGACAATTCGTGTTCATTCGCGCTTATTCGCGGTTGCCTTTCCCCGTGTTCCCCGTGGTCCATTTTGGCTCCGGCTTGTCCGGCTTAGGTTGCGGCGAGACGATTACGTCCACCAATTTCGAATCCACGACATCCCGCTGGAAAGCAAGCTTCCATTGGTCTGGGCTTTGGCCCAACGTTGCGGGTGTGTTCGATACCCATAGAGCACAAGCCCTATGACTGTTGAATAAGCTGGCGTAGTCAGCGCCCCGCCCATTTTTGCCACTCCAGCCGGCACTCCACGACGCACAGGCAGGTCAAAGATCTGCTCGGCCACTTCAAAAAGACCTTCCAATAGAACAGTGCCCCCCGTGAGCACGACACCGCCACCGATCGCTTTTTCCAGGCCGGCCTGTTTGATGTCTTCCTTCACCAGGCTGACGATCTCTTCCACGCGCGGCTGGATAATCTCACACAGAATCTTCTTGCTGATGGACTTCGGCTGGCGGCCGCCAACACTCGGCACGTCGAACGACACATCCTCTTCGATGAGAGTGGAACACGCACAGCCAAACTGCCGCTTTATTTTTTCGGCCTCGGGAATGGTGGTCCTCAGTCCTACTGCAATATCGTTGGTGATCTGATCGCCGCCTAGGGGCAGGATGGACGTGTGGCGGATGGCGCCCTGAGTGTAAACCGCCAGGTCGGTCGTGCCGCCGCCGATGTCCACACAGGCCACGCCCAATTCTTTGTCATCTGAGGTCAGCGTGCTCTCGGCGGCTGCGAGCTGCTGCAGAACCGTGTCGGCGACGATAATGCCGCTGCGATTGACCGCGGTGACAATGTTCTGCGCAGCCGTCGTTGAGCTCGTGACGATATGGCAATTGACCTCCAGCCGCGTGCCCAGCAGCCCAAGCGGATCGCCAATGCCGTCCTGGCCGTCAACGACAAATTCCTGGGGCAAGACGTGAACAATTTCACGGTCAGTCGGCAGCGACACCGCCTTCGCCGTTTCAATCACCCGTCGAATATCTTCCTTGCCAATCTCACGGTTGTGCCCGTTAACAGCCACCGCGCCGCGGCTGTTAAAACTTTTCACATGCACGCCGGAAAGGCCCACAAACACCGACTCGACGGCAGTGCCCGCACCCTTCTCAGCATCTTCGACAGCCTTTTTGATGGAACTGACCGCAGCATCGAGGTTGACCACGACTCCTTTTCGCAAACCCTTCGACTCCGCCAAACCCATCCCTAAGACTTCAAGTTGTTGCCGATCATTCAGCTCGCAAATGATCGCGCACGTCTTGGTTGTTCCGACATCAAGCCCCACAACGTACTTATTCTTCTTGGCCAACTTCCCCTCCGCATACCCCGGTTAAGCAGGCCGGATTATAGCCGAAGGCTTTCACGCCTGTCACTGACGTTCCACCCTTGGGAAACCAACTTAGATCCCTTGAGAATGACAGCAGCGCGCGCCAGCTCTGTCGAGAGACAAGGATAGTGGAATGACCAATGACTAAGCTCGAATGTCTAAGGAACCTCAAAATCCGAATGACAGAACAGAGAACCCGACCGTCCGTCTTATCTGCGTTTGTCTGCATCCACCTGCGTCCCACTTTCTCTCCGCGTCTCAGCGTCTCTGCGGTTCGCTCTCTGTGCCAGTCAGTTCCCCGAGCTCGACGCGATCTTCTCGTTCGCCGCGTTCACCACGACTTGATTCTCAAAACGGAGATCGACCGATTCGAGCAATCGGTACTTCTGTTTGATTTCGCGGCTCATTGCGAGATAGCGCCGAAATCTCTCCTGAAAATGATCGGCGCCGATATGCACCAACACCGTGTCGTCGTTCAGAACAATGGAGACGCTGCCAGCATCCTGCAAGTGAACTTCAGAAAGATCACGGCTCAAGCCGGCGCCGTTTTCGTCCAGTTCTCTCATCAACCGCCGATAGAGCTCGATCCGTTTTCGGTTGCGCTCCAGCAGTTCAGTCTCGAACCCAGACTCAAGGCCCATTAGTACGGGAAAATCAAAATGAGGAAAGCCCTCGCTTTTGGATTCCAGCAGCACGCCGTCTTCATCCACCAACTGGGTCGAGTCATCGATCCTTGAAAACGCAATGGGAACGCGCTCCGTCACCTGAATCATCAGCCGGTCTGGCCAGACCCGCTGAACGGTAGCGGTTCTCACCCAAGGTAAGAGCTCTACTGACTTGCGCAACCGCTCAAGATCAAGAGCGAAGAGATTCCGATCCTGTTCCTCAATCTCCTTGAGCTTCATCAGCACCTGGCTTTCGCTTAGGTGCCGCAAGCCCTGGATCTCCTTAATACCGATGTCAAACTTGGGAGAGCGCAACAAGTAGCTCCGAAAGCTCGCCAGGAGGGAGAGCCCGACTAGCAACACCAGGATGGCCGCGCCGATCTTGCACGTGAGCCAAGCGATCTCGCGCAGACTTCTTGCTTTCTTGAAATCGAGCGTCTTCTGCTGCCCGAGTGTCGGGCGGGCGCGGGATGAGGCGTATTGCGTGAGATTTCTTTCCATGTTCGTTGGTTAGTTGAGAGTTGTCAGTTGTTACGTGGTCAGGGAATCGCTGATCCAAGGCGCCAGGCTCCGCCATTCGTGCTTCCCATCTCAGCTCAGCCTCTCCAGTAGTTCGTCGCCTACTTTCCAAACATTTCCAGCGCCCATGGTGATCACCAGGTCGCCAGCTTTCAACTCCGGCTCCAGGACCGCAGCAATGCCGGACAGATCAGCCACATGACGCGCGTTCTTATGGCCATGCGTTTTGATGGCATCCACCAAACGTTCGGAGTTGATGCCTTCGATCGGCTCCTCACCTGCAGGATAGATGTCGGAGATGACGAGCACATCCGCCTGATAGAAGGCGCGTGAAAATTCCTCAAAGCAGTACTGCGTGCGGGAAAAGCGATGCGGCTGAAACACCACCACAACGCGATGATCTCCGGATTGCCGGGCTGCATCAAGCGTGGCCCGCACTTCGGTGGGGTGGTGCCCATAATCGTCAATCACCGTGATGCCTCGGGCGTGGCCCTTGACCTGAAAGCGGCGGTCGGCACCGCGAAATCCTTCCAACGCCGTCTGGAGCGTTCGGGCAGGAATACCGAGATCAAGCCCGACAGCGATCGCTGCAGTGGCGTTCAAGATATTGTGCCGGCCTGGAATGCTCAGGTGGAATTCACCCAAAGACTCTCCGCGATACCGCAGTTGATATTGAGATTGAAATCCCCGGTACACCGGATTCACGATATTCAGGTCTGCCTGGCCGCTGAATCCATAGCTCACGATGCGCCGCTTGATACGCGGGATGAGCGACTGCAAGTTCGGCTCGTCCAGGCAAAGAATGACCGCGCCATAGAACGGCACCTTGTTCACGAATCGGACGAAGGCCTCCTTCAGATCGTCCAGGCTCCCATAACTCTCCATGTGGTCTTCGTCGATGTTGGTGACAATCGCCAGGGTCGGGGAAAGCATCAGAAACGACCGGTCGCTCTCGTCGGCTTCAACCACCATGAAATCTCCGGTGCCCATGCGAGCATTGCTGCCCAGCGCATTGAGCCGTCCGCCGACCACCACGGTCGGATCCATGCCCGCTTCCTGCAACAGCACCGCAACCATGGAGGTTGTTGTCGTCTTTCCGTGCGTACCCGCCACGGTGATGCCGTACTTCATGCGCATCAACTCAGCGAGCATCTCCGCCCGCGGGATTATGGGAATCTGGCGGCGCTGCGCCTCGAGCACTTCTGGATTGTCCGGCCGCACGGCCGATGAGATCACCACAACATCCACCGCTTCGAGGTGCTCGCTCCGGTGGCCCTCAAAGACCCGCGCACCCAATGAAGCCAGGCGCTCGGTGGTTGCAGACAGCTTGAGGTCCGATCCGCTGACCGCGTAGCCCTGATTCAGCAAAACTTCAGCGATGCCGCTCATACCGATGCCGCCGATGCCCACGAAATGAATGTTTTGAATCTTCTTGAACATGGTGTTTTTCCAATAGGAGTCGCGAGCGACCTCAGACCAACCAGGGTTGCGCCTTCTTTGGCTGCTGCCCCCTCACCCGGCCTTTGCGACCGCGTGAAGTTTTCTCAAGACTACACCTTCGGCCTGTCGCGAGAATGACGCACCTCAGGCGCCGAATTCTAGCTACTAGTTTCTGTCGCGAAACTCGGCTTTAAGGCTTTCCTCCTTGGATAACGAGGGGAACTGGAGATTGGACGTTTGTGAAGCGGCAGGAGGCCGCTTCTTCCCTAAAGAGCCCCAGCGGGGCGTCAGACGATAGCCCAGGGCAGTGTTCCCACAATTTTTTCCCTCTCCCCCAGCACGTTTTTTGTGTTGGGGGAGAGGGCTAGGTTGAGGGGGAAGACCCCCGTCACTTGCGAGAATCACGCTTCGTGCGGAGACCTGTTTGGCGAACAACGAAACGCGAGACTCGCTACTCGGTAACAAATGGCCCCCCTCTCCCGACCTCTCCCCCCGAATCACCCAAAAGCGGGTGATTCGGGGGGAGAGGAGAAGAATTGGTCGGAACGCTGACCCAGGGCGGCGCGAGGGGGGACGGCGGTCCCGAGCTCCTGCCCTCGCTTGCCCTTATAGGTATTCAGAGCACGCTAGTGCGAACTGAATACTTGTCAGCAGTAGTAGTAGCCTTTCTTTCTTTTTTGCTTCTTTTTTCTTTCTTTGTGGAAGCTGTGAATTCTGT
>Ga0163150_10002652_pt1 | contig 26882 bp, 19 predicted proteins | sample OliLakLV19P2IB_FD_148628 | JGI IMG/M metagenome (GOLD analysis project Ga0163150, IMG submission 148628) | Freshwater microbial mat bacterial communities from Lake Vanda, McMurdo Dry Valleys, Antarctica - Oligotrophic Lake LV.19.P2.IB | ecosystem: Environmental > Aquatic > Freshwater > Lake >...
GGGTGGCTGAGCGCACAGCGGAGCTGGAACAAGCCAACAAACAGTTACGCGAGAGCGAGCACCGGCTGCGGTCGATTCTGGACAGTTCGCCGACGCTGGTTTATCTAAAGGACGTCGAGGGGCGATTTCAGTTCGTAAACCGGCAGTTTGAGCGGCTGTTTGGCCTGGCTCGCGAGGAAATGATCGGCAAGACCGATTTCGATGTCTTTCCCAGAACGGCGGCGGAAATGTATATTCATTCCGACAACGAAGTTCTTCGAACGGGCGAGGCGAATGAATTCGAGGAACTCGGCATTGTGGCGGGTCATGCGAGGACGTTTAATTCGATTAAGTTCCCGCTGACGGAAGAGGGTTCGGGCCGAGTTTACGCGCTGTGTGGAATATCCAGCGACATAACGGATCGCAAGAATTCCGAAGAGGCACTGCGGCGGTACAACAATGAGCTGGAGCAGTTCGCCTATGTCGCGTCGCACGATTTACAGGAGCCGCTTCGCACGGTTAAGAGCTACACGCAGCTGATTGAGCGGCGGTACCGGGATCAGCTGGACCCGACCGGCAAGGGCTTCATCGACTTTGTGATCAGCGGGGTGAACCGAATGCAGACGCTGATCTCCGGACTGCAGTCGTGGTCTCAGATCCACCGGGATCACGAGAACATGGCCGAAGTGGATACCGCCGGAGCGCTTGAGGAGACGCTGCAGGCCCTGGCGAGCAGCATTGAGGAGTCCGGCGCAACAATTAATATCGATAAATTGCCGGTTGTTCAGATGCGCCGCGTTCACCTGCAGCAGGTTTTCCAGAACCTGATCAGCAATGCGATCAAGTACCGCTCCTCCGAACCGCCGGTGATTCACATCAGTGCGCGGAAGACGTCGGGTTTCTGCGAGTTTGTGGTGTCAGACAACGGCATCGGACTGCAAATGCATTATGCGGAGCAGATCTTCGGCGTGTTCCAGCGGCTGCACGGCCGCGAGGTGCCGGGCGCGGGGATCGGCCTGGCGATCTGTAAAAAAACGGTGGAGACATACGGTGGGCGAATCTGGGTGGTATCGGAACCCGGCAAGGGCGCTGCGTTTCACTTTACGCTGCCTTGTTGGTTGTAGCGAGGCGGCTCTGGGGACCCGCCGCAGGCCTGGGGGCCTGCCCCCCCATGTCAAATTTCATCTGAAGCAGTAGAGTGCGCCGCGGGTCCGAATGTAGATCGCGTCGCCGACGATGGCCGGGGTGGCATAAGCCTCGTCCTCAAAGTCGGCTGAGGCAACGACTTCCCATTCCGGTCCAGCCTTCAGCACTGTCAGCTTTCCGGGCTGGCTGATCAGGTATACGTGCCCGGCTGCCGCGACAGGCGAGGCGTAGTAGGTGTCGAGCGCACCGGGCAGGCGGGCCTGCTTCAGCATTTTGCCAGACCTCGCGTCGACCGCGGTAAGAATGCCGCCGTCTTTGATGAGGTACAACACGCCTTCGTAGAGCAGGGGCGAGGGCACGTTTGGCAGGTACTTCTGCATGCGCCAGAGGATGTTCGGCGAGTCAGTGAGGTCGCCTCTTGCACCGGCCGGACGGACGGCGAGCAGCGCGTTTCTTGCCGATCGGCGGGCGCTGTAAGCACTCCAGTCGCGTTCGTCCAGATAGCCGTCGGTGCCGAGGTCGTTGTTCGCAAAGCCGCGGGTAAGAGGTGCGTCGGACGCAACTTCCGCCTTTGACAGACGCCCGTCCTTGTCCGTGTCGTACTTTGCCAGAAGCGTCGAGAACTCGGGCGTGACGGCTACGGTTTCGTTCTCGCCGCCGTTCTCCCACCAGTGCGCATACAGAGTGTCACCGTCGATGATCGGGGTCGATTTCGGCTGCCAGGAGAGACCGCCGATCCACCACAGCTTTTCTCCGGTCTTCGCATCGTAAGCCGTGAGCATGTGGGCGCCGGGCACGATGAGCTCGGTTTGACCGGAGGCGGTTCGCATCACGCCAGGTGTGGAGTAGGAGCGGGTGACTTCGGGCCTCGGCGTCTTCCAGCGGGTCTTGCCGGTCTTTGCATCGACGGCGATCAGATAGGAATCGGTGTCCTGATCGCAGAGCAGCACCACCATGCCATCGACGAGTACTGGCGAGGAACCGTGCCCGTTCTGGTTGTTGAATGGCCCAAGGGGCACGCGCCAGGTTTCTTTGCCGTTGAAGTCGTAGGCAAGCAGCCCGAAGTCGCCGAAGAAGACGTAGACGCGGGTGCCGTCGGTGACCGGGCTGGGGGAGGCTGGGGAGTTGGTGGGCTGGTACATCTCGAGGCGAGGCCGCGGGACCTCGCGCTGCCACAGGATTTTGCCGGTCTTGCGGTCGAGGCAGATGGTGAAGAGCTTGCCGCCCTCGTCGACCATCTTGGCGAGAGGGGCGTCTTTCCTGGTCCCTGGCTGACTGGCGGTGAGGAAGATGCGGTCGCCCGCGATGACCGGCGAGGAGTGCCCGGGGAGCAGGGTTGTCTTCCAGGCCACCTTGTCGCGAGGGCCGAACTGTACGGGCGGCTTCGCGGACGGAGCGGCCACGCCGAGTCCAGCCGGCCCTCGGAATTGCGGCCACTCCTGAGCGGTGGCCGCGGTCAGCATTACGGCCGCAAGGGCGAGTTGTCTCATGCCTCTGTTTACTTCTTCGCGGCGGCTTCGAGGGGCGAGCGTTCGACCGTGTCCTTTGGGTCGACCGAGACTGGGGTGGCATCGCGCCATAACCAGCGCATCATTTCCGGCATTACGGTGGCCAGCATCTTCTGACCATGCCGGTTGACGCCCCAGCTGTAGTTCACATCGTAGCCTTTGGCGGTGAGGGACTTCACCATGCGGACGTTCTGCAGGAACCAGTCGCGGGTGGCGTCGTACTCACCCTCCTTGCGGACTCCGCGGTTGTCGTTGCGGCCATCGACGAGGAAGATGCGGATTGGCTTCTTTGCCTCTTTTGCGATGATGTCGGGCCACTCGTGGCCACTGCGGATGTTGGTGAACGAACCCACGTTGCTGAGCACTTTTCGGAACTCTCCGGGCCTGTGCCAGGCGACGCCCCAGGCGGCAATGGCGCCTGAGCTGGATCCGCCGATACCCCGCATTTCGGGGTCCTTGCTGATGTTGTATTCCTTCTTTAGCACCGGCAGCAGTTCGTCGCAAATGACTTTCGCGTATTTATCGTCGAGCGCGTTGTATTCCTGGCCCCGGTTGGTGAAGCCGTCGCCCCAGCCTCGCTGCGGGCTCGGTTCTTCCTGCTGGGGAGTGCGGCCTGGGTTGATGAAGACGCCGATCATGACCGGGATCTCGCGCCGGTAGATCAGGTTGTCCATGATGTTGTGTGCCCGCATATCGCCGCTGGGATTCATGAACGCCTGGCCGTCCTGATAGATCATCAACGCGGCGGGTTTCGACGAATCGTACTGCGCCGGCACGTATACCCAGTAGGTATGCTGCGTGCCTGCATAGGCCTGGCTGGGCAAGGTGAATGGTCCCTTGATCTCGCCCTTCGGCACGCCGTCGACCGGCATCGCGTCGGGGCTGAGCTTGTAGAACGTATCGGGATTCGGCCCTGCCGGCTGGGGCGGAGCCTGAGCCATGAGGATAAGCCCCGTGGCCAGGATAGCGGCGAGAATCGGAAAGAAGCGCATTCGGACACAATATGAGAGATCACCCCGAAAGCGCAAGTGGCGACGTCCGTATGCTCGTAATCAGACCGCAACATATTGTGCCCTGTGTAGTTCGGAAGCACCACTTGTGGCTCGCAGCCAAAAAAGTGCTAAAATGTTCTTTCGTGGTGGAGGTGAGTCTTCCCCAGTCGATGGCCAGAACTAAGTAAGCCTTTTATCGACGCCTCCGCGCTGCGGTCTTTCCTGACAGCAGTGCCGTTCAACCTTGTCTTCCCGGAAGACTGCCAGATCTGCGAAGCGCCCCTGACTCACTGCTCCCGAATCCCGGTTTGCGACTCCTGTTTGCGCGCACCCCAGCCGATGGTTGCCGAGTTTTTCTGCGCGCAATGCAGCACTCCGTTCCTGAACTCCTCGCCGCTTGATTCGGAAGGCGTGTGCCGGCTCTGCCGGTCGGGCCTGGCTGGATTCCAGCACGCCTGGTCGTTTGGCGAGTATGACGGACCGTTGCGGCGGCTGATTCACCTGTTCAAGTACCGCAAATGCTATCCACTGGCGGAACCGCTGGGGGCGATGCTGTCTCTGGCGCTTCCGCGGGATATTGCGTTCGACGTGATTGTGCCGATGCCGATGCACTGGTTCCGGCTGTGGAGACGCGGATTCAATCAGGCTGCGATGCTCGCCTCTGTGCTGGGCAGGCGGACCGGAATCCCGGTGGCTGGCAATGCCATGACGCGACAGAAAGCGACTGCGCCACAAGCCGGGCTGACGGGTGCGCAACGGCGCCTGAACGTCAGGGCCGCATTCGCGGTGAAGCGAAGACATCTCATAGAAGGCCGCCGTATCCTGCTGGTCGACGATGTATTCACGACCGGGGCCACGGCGGGTACCTGCGCTGCTGTGCTCCAAAGGGCGGGCGCGAGCGAGGTCTCAGTCCTGACACTGGCCAGGGCTGACCGGAGAAGAGGGATTTCCGGACGGTCGATCTCCTGAGTTCACGCCCCACGCAGGGCGGACCAGACGAGAGCGGGCGATCCGGGGATGGAGACGATCAGGGAGGAAAAACTCCAGGATGAACGGTCCGGACCGCCTGCAAAAACCTGTCCTCGTTCTGAATGCCAGCTATGAGCCGATCAATGTGTGCGCCGCCCGGCGTGCACTGGTGCTGGTGTTAAAGGGCGTGGCAACGATGGAGGAGCATGCGCCGTTCGCGGTGCATTCCTCCCGTCAGAATCTGCGCCTTCCGTCGGTGATTCGACTGCTGGAATATCGACGAATTCCGCAGCAAACCCGAGCGCTGTCCCGCAAGAACATTCTCATGCGCGACCGCTACACCTGCCAGTACTGCCTGAAGTGCCCTCCGGCAGTGGAGCTGACGCTGGACCACGTGATCCCGCGCTCGCGCCACGGGGAGAGCACATGGGAGAACCTTGTTGCGTGCTGTCATTCCTGCAACAACAAGAAGGGAAACCGGACGCCGGAGGAAGCGGGGTTCCGTTTGGCGCGCGCCCCCCGGCCTTTCAGCCTGCATACAAGCCGGCATTTGATGCGTCTGCTGGGTAAGAGCGACGATCAGTGGCGTAAATATTTGTTTTATTAGTCGGTCGGGCGGAAGCCGTCGTGATTGCGGAGCTGGTGCAGGCACCGTCGCCAGCCCCGTCGTTCACAAGAACGCAATGTACCTGTCCGTGACGTGCTTCTAAGCGCGAGTCGCCAAGCATGCCGCTCGACCGCCGGTGATGCTGCTGCCGGTTGCGGTACTTGCCGTTCCGCATCGTCTTCAGAGAGCGGTGATCTTGCTCCGGCTATGGCATGCACTTTCCAACTGCCGACCCAGGGTCGAAAGCCAGAGGACAGTCCTGGTGCAGACAGAGAAAAACCGCGCTGGTTCTCCGAGCCGCCACCCGTCCGCTACTGACGTTAGCCGTTGTGAAGAGATCCACAGACACCCGGATATGCGAGATGCGGACACACCCTCTGCGGACTTCACCGCTGTGCTAACCTCCGGACATGTCGGATAGCAGACTCACGAAGTAATGCTGCCTCAAGAGGAGGGAGAACGGACACGGTACATAGCCGCTCGGAAGGCCAACCCAATTCGCAGCACTCTAAATGAAAAGGGACTCTATCACAGTATGCAGCTACCGAATGGCCGTGTTTTGCAGGGTGTGATGGATCTCGAGTTTCAGAAAGCGCGATGGGATTCGTTTCGCTTGCCAGCCGATCTTACCGGGCGTACTCTGCTAGACATCGGTCCCTGGGATGGCTTTTTCACGTTTGAAGCGGAACGACGGGGTGCGGCTGTTACTGCGATTGACTATGTCGATTTAGATACGTTCCGTGAATTGCATCGATTGATGACTTCAAATGCGCGTTATCTGCGTCTAGAAGTGTACGACCTTTCACCCCAAGTCACCGGGACCTTTGATATTGTCCTTTGTCTGGGTGTTCTCTATCATCTAAAGCATCCCCTGCTTGCTCTTGAAAGGATATGTTCGGTTACGACCGACTTATGTGTGATCGATACTTTTGTAACAGACGCTGAGGCATATCGTACCGGCGTCCATGCACCTCTTCCTTCTATAGAATTCTATGAGCGGGATGAACTCGCTGGACAACTCGATAACTGGTGTGGTCCATCTGTTTCAGCGGTGTGCGCCCTGGCAAGATCGGCGGGATTCGCATTTGTCGAACCTCTGAGTTTTACAGAATCTACTGCGCGGTTTGTATGTTGGCGAAAGTGGCCATTGCAAGCGGACGCAACTCGCTCTGTCGAGATCGTCAACGTAAGCAGCCACCAAAATGCTGGCAAAAGCTTCCGCAGCACTAATGAAGAGTACATTCAACTGTGGTTTCGACACGGGACAGCCGTTCCGAGTATTGGGTTGTCTGATGTTTTCCCAGCTGTGGATGGGTTTGGAGTCCCCCCTCTGGTTTGCTATGCCGATGCGGGTGTCTTCCAGGTAAATTTCCGACTGCCTCCCGGCCTGGAGCCAGGTACGCACCTGGTCACAGTCAGTACACGTTGGTCGGCATCGTCCCAGCCAATTGAAATCTTCGTGGATCTTGCTGCCAGCTACACCCCTGTCATTCTCAACAGCTATCAAGACGGAGTGAACTGGGATAACACCGAAGTAAGTTGGGAAAACGGCGGATGGATAACCCTATGGGTTACAGGTTTGACAGAGCAAGCAGATCCTGGCAACACTGTTGTGTTGATTTCCGGCATCCCCCACGCACCCGTGCTTGTCGATTCGAAGTCGGGGCAGATTAATGTACGTCTTCGCCCGTTGATAGGTGCCGGATGTCACCAGGCAGCCATTGCACACCGAAGCCAGGTGTCGAACGATCTGTCAATCATCGTTTCTGGAACAGCTCCTCGTCTGCGTGGATTTGCAGAGGCCTACGACTGAAATCCTTGCCCGTGTGGCAATGGACTCCTCTTCACGGATTCACGATCCAAAACTTATGCTCCTGGCCGTTCACCTTCCCATCGAACAAGTCCAGGACTGACTTGCCACTGCTTAGGCCATTCGCGACTTCGTTAAACTCTGCCTGGTTCGGATCGCGCATCAAGATAGTAGCGTGCAAGATGAAGGCCGTAAGCCGGGGTCCTGTTCCTATGGCAAATTCCTGTGACAGCAGAAAGTTCAGAGCCAGTTGCTCGCGTGACGTGCCAGACTGCAATGCCGATGCCTGAAAGTCTACCTCGGCCTGGCCTGGCTCTCGCAACAAGATGTTGCGATACATGATCCGCACAAACTCTGGGTCCGACGGATAACCGAACTTAAGATGAAACTCTGCAGAATTAAGGAAATTTGACACCAGCGTAATCTGGGGAAGTCCCTGAAGGGCATCACGCTGAAACAGCCACCCAGCGTATTCCGCGTCTCTGCCCAGGATACCAACATACAACCCAGCAGCAAAGCGGCCTTTAGCATTAAATTCCTGCGAGTTGAAGAAGCTCGTGGCGAGTTGCGCTGGAGTGAAGCCAGGTGGATAACTGACCCGCAATTTCCTGGGCAGCCGGTACGCGTCCAAGAAAACTGTAATATAAAAGCTTAACGTACCGTTCCATCGGAGCACCAGTTGCTGAGGACTGTGCCACAGTACCTCGCACAGCGCCGTTTACGGTCAGGAACGCCAGCCGGGACCGAGACAGGAAGTTAGGACTGAGATTGTAACCAACAGTGTCGGAGCCGATGCCATGTTGACTCGCGGCGCCCGATATCAGCGTGATCCAGCTGTCCGAAGAGTGGACGTCCCATTCGCAGCCGGCAGGCGCCGAGAGCGGGTTTGTGCCGCGCTGAATTACGCCTTCAGGCACGGTTGTCGGAATAGAGGGAAACGTAATCGAGGAAGAGCAACTACTGACTGGAGAAATGCCTCGTCCGACTTTTAGGCCCTTGACCTCCATAATCACGTCGTTCAGCAGGAGTTGTGGTACTTGTTGACAGCTGGGAGCCGTTGGCCGTTGATTTTCAGGTAACGTTTCGCAGACCGCTCCGTCAACCACTGGCCACGTGCCCACCTGCATGTTTGCTGTCACATAGCCCCCGGTAGCGCCTCCCGCGCCCGGCGAAAGGACAAACCAGGCGGGTAAGGCCACATCCGTCGCGTACACGACCTCGTATTGCGGAGTAAGAACTCGCAAACTGGCAAACCACTGACCATTTGAGTGGTTATAAAAGTACGCTGAGTATACTCTGTCTGGCGCCGGGTTGCCTTCCCATGACAGTGGCAGGGTGAAACTGAAGTTGAGCTCCCTCACGGCCGCGCTGGAGATGGTGTTACCGGAATAGCAGAATGAAGGCGTTTGGCCCGACTGGCAGTTTGCGTTCGCTTGAACGTAGAACTTAATTAGGCCCGCTTTGAGTTCGAAACTCCAGCCATATTCCGGCCCGCCAGCATAACACTTTTGCTGATTGAAGAACACGTTCGCAGTAGATGCAACAGTGGGTCGGCTCCCAGTAATTTGGATTTGGGCTTCTATCCCATTGAATGGAGCAACCGTATAATTTGCGGTACGCGCAACAGAATATGGATACGCGTACGTCGCCCCTCCCGGCGCGATGTATCCTTTGCCCACTGGGCCACCGAAGAAATAAGGGTACGCGAACGGGTAAGTGCAGGCTCCGGAGGAAAGATCAAGATCGCGAGTAAGTGGAAAGCCATCTTTCAACATCGTCCCGCCTCCGACCAGCCTGAGCTTGGCGCCTCCACTGGACTGTATTCCCGGAGATATGGATGGAGACGTGGCACCCACATCTGCAAATGTAGACAGTGGCACTGACGTCCACGCCGGGGTTTGCCCTTGCCCCTGCAGATCCGACCCCACTAAACTCGCCAGCAATGCTGCAACAGCAACGTGCCTCATTGCAGAAAACGCGGTCCATTTCTGAAGCGAGATTAGCAAGCGCATGAACAATGCTCCTTATAAGGCACGCTTTCTGATGAGCTGAGCAGCACACCATCCGCAAATGAGCCCGAAAATGGGAGCGATCAGGCTGCCGGAGTACTGAGGTAATTATATGGCGCTTTCACTTACAATACAAACGTTGTTTTTTCGATATGGTGTTTCGTGATTCGACTACACGAGATTATTATCGTTCTGGAGTGTTGCATTGCACACACTGCGAGACCGGACGAGAATTTCTGTAGACAGGAAGCTGGGGAGGTTCGTGAAGAGAGATGCCGTATGCACCGTCACTAAACCTAAAGGTCGCAACGCTTGCTTCTCTCTAGCCAAAACGCACTATTTCTGAAATGCTCGAACGGGTGCGCCATAAACGCCATGGTGGTTGTCCCGGTATCGCAAGCGAACTCCATTCCAGGAAACATCATCTGGATCGAGAACGACCGCCTTGGAAGCGACGGAAGACAACGCACGAGTGGCCGCATAGCTCATTTACTCCAGAAACAATATCCCGGCCGATCAGTGCCGGTCCGTCCGAGATTATGGTAATGAAGACCGAAGAGCGCTACCCTACGAAGCGATTCGGCCTTTGCTACATCAACTGGACAACGCGCGTCGGGCGCTGCAATCAGAACTCGAGGCGCGCCCCGAGGGTCATGGTGCGATTGTTCTTCGAGCGGCTGATGGTTCCGCCGCTCACGATGTCCACCCGGTTCTCGGGCAGATTCAGATTCGGATGATTCGGCAGGTTGAGCGCGTCCAGACGGAGTTGCAGCGCAGCCTTTTCTGAGATCCGAATTTTGCGCGAGACGGAACCGTTCACCGAGACAGTTCCTGGGCCGTCGAGGATGTTGCGCCCCGAGGAGCCGAAACGGAACGAACCCGCCGCGACGGGTGGGAACGCTGTACGGTCAAACCATTGGTCCACCGTCGGGTTATCCAGCTTGCCGCTGGCGATACGGTCCGGACGGCTGGCGCCACCGGCGTTGTAGTCGAACGTGCCGAGCTTGGGCGTGAAGGGCTGACCGGTGTAGAGGATGCTGGTGCCGGAAAGTTGCCAGCCCTTCAGGAACCTGTTCCGGGAGAACGAAGGCGAATAAATCGCGCTGGCAGAGAAGGAGTGGCCGATGTCGAAATCGGAACGGCCCCGTTCGCTCCTGAGGTTACGCGAGTCCTGCGCGTTAGAGAAGTTGTACTGGACGGTGCCGCCGGTGTTCGAGCTTTCGTCGATGGACTTGGAGTAGGTGTAGGCCGCGCGCACAAACAACTGCTGGCTGAATCGACGCCGCAGGGTGATGGTGCCCGCGTTGTAGATGGAGTTCGAGCTGTCGGAGATGATGTTGATGCCGCCGAACGCCGGATACGGGCGCACGGTGCGCAACTCCTGCTGGCGGAAGGGCTGGTTGATGTCGTAGCGGCGCTGCAGGTGGGTTCCCTTTGAGCCGGAGTACGAGGTTTCGACGACGTTGCCGTGGCCGATCTCCTTTTCCAGCGTCATGTTCCAGGACTGGAGGTACTGATTCTTCGGGGAGGACGAAGCCTGGCCCGTGGTGCTGGTGACGCCGCTGGGCGCATTGACGCGGTTCGTCGGGAACGGGTTGGACGCGGTCACCAGAAGCGGGTTGGCGCCGCTGACGGAGAACGTCTCGGTAATGGAGAACGGGTAGGTGTCGGCGTACTCATCCATGCGGTACAGGGAACTGGTGCCGTAGAAGATGCCGTAGCCACCCCGCAATACAGTGCGGCTGAAGGGACGCCAGGCGAAGCCGAACCGCGGTGCGAAGTTGTTGTTGTCGTCTTTCGTGATGGTGGACGGAAGACCGGCATCTTTCGCCATAATGATGCTGGAGGATCCGACAATGGCGATGCGCTTGTCGAACTCTTCCTTTGAGAGGTTGCCGTAGCTGGAGATCACCTGCTTGCCGAGCTCCGGCATGAACATGGACCACGCACCGAACTTCTCGCGTGGCTGCTTCATCAGGTCGTAGCGCACGCCGAGGTTCAGTGTCAGGGAGCTGGTGACCTTATAGTCGTCCTGCACGAAGCCGGAGTAGTTCGTCACCAGGTGATAGGGACCGGCGGCGTCGAGCTGGCGGCGGGAGTTGCTGGCCCAGCCGAGCAGCATGTCCGCCATTGTGTTTCCGCTGAAGCGGCCGTTGAATGCGAGGCGTCCACGGGTATCGCCGAAGCTGCGCGAGAAGTACTGATAGCGGAGGAGATCGCCACCGTATTTCATGGTGTGCCGACCTTTAATCCACGTCATACTTCCGGTGTATTGATAGTTATTATACGTCCAGATTTTCGGAACATCGTACGCTGGCCCGAGAATTATATAGCCAGTGGCTTCAAATTGCGGCAATCCGCGGGCGACGGGGCTGGTGGTGCCCCCGAGGAAACCGATTTCCGAGGCCCAGTCCTTCTCCGCGCTGAGCGGCCACACCTGATTGTTCGTTTTGCGCGAGAACGAGGCGTTGAACTCCAGGAACATGGTCGGCGTCAGGGTGCGCAGGTATCGCAGGTAGGAGAGCAGGTCCAGTGTGTTGTTGCTCAGGCCAAAAATGGGCAGCGGGGAGCGGCCGTTGACCACGGGATCGAACGTCGCATTGGGTCGCCATGACACGTTGGCCGTGAGACGGTCCTTCGCGGTCAGAGAGTGGTCGATCTTGATGCCGAGGTTGTTGTTGCGGGTTGTGCCGTTGCCCTGCGAGATGAAATTATTGGCCGAGCCAGTGAGATTAGGCGCCGGATAATAGGCTGCCATTTTCAACGAAACCGGGTCGAGCCGGTCCAGCGGGATCTGATTGTTCGGAAATGGCGCACGGGCGAGGGTGTCGGTAACTGCCTGTGGTCTGCCGAATGCGTCGACGGCGCGGGAGAAATCGCCACGCAGCATTTCCGGCCACGGCACGATGCCACGCTGGGTTTTCCCGTCGACGGCGCGAATCGCGTCCCAGGTCACCATGAAAAACGTCTTATTTCGGCCATCGTAGAGCTTTGGAATAAAGACCGGACCTGACACGGTGGTGCCGAACTGATTGCGGCGCAGCTTCGATTTGGTCCCGTCGAAATAGCCGGTGGCGTCAAGGGCGTCGTTACGAAGAAACTCGTAGAGAACCCCGCGCAGGCGGTTGGTGCCGCTCTTGGTGGCTACGCTGATCATTCCGCCCGCGTACCGGCCGTACTCAGCCGCAAAGCCCGAGGTGAGCAGCTTGAATTCCTGCACGCTCTCCAGAGGAGGGCTGATCATGGCGCCAGTGTTGCGGCGCTGTGTGTTGTTGACGCCGTCCATCATGAAGCCGAAGTTGTCGGCGCGGGCGCCGTTCACAGCGTACGCCCCGTCGCCACCGTCGCCTTTGGGGATCACGCCGCCGGTCAGGTAAGCCAGATCGGAGAAGTTCCGGCCGTCGAGGGGAAGCTGTTCGATCTCACGCGTGGTGGTGACTTCACCTCGCGAGCCACTGTCCGTGTTGAGGGCTGGAGGGGTGTCAGTAACGGTGACGGTCTCCGTGGTGGCGCCGAGTTCGAGTCTGACGTCGAGGCGCAGCACCTGTTCCACTTCGAGTCCGAACTCCGACTGCTTCCATGACCGAAAGCCTTCCGACTTTGCTTCCATGATGTAGCGGCCTGGCTGGAGATAGGGGATGGTGAAATCGCCAACCTCACTGGAACTGGCTTTCCACGCCTGATTGGTTCCGATGTTGGTGATGGTGATGGCGACGCCGGGAATGACGCCGCCGGTGGGATCTGTGATCTTGCCGACGACGCTTGCCGATGAAGTCTGAGCGGCGAGGCTCACTGCGCTCAGTAACAGGGCGGTAAGAACGGATAAAACTCTCTGCACAACTCCCCTTTCAAGCAGACAGAGACCGCCACGCGTGTGACGGTTCTGACTGCTTCCTTAAGGGAATTGTATCTGGAAACTGCCGCTGGCGCTGACGCTATTGAGTCGGCGGCGGCGGAGCCTGAGGACCGGAGGGACCGCCGGGACCGCGGGTTTCCTTCGACTCCTTTGGTTCCTTCTTCTCGGCCTTTTCCGCTTTTTTAACGGGACTGATGATCATGTGAGCGTTTCGGCCTTCCAGCTTGGGCTGGGCTTCGATGGTCCCGTAGGGCAGCAGATCCTCAGCGAACCGGAGAAGAAGCTTTTTGCCGAGGTCGACGTGAGCGATCTCGCGTCCGCGGAACTGTACCACCGCCTTCACGCGGTTGCCTTCGCCGAGGAACCGGATGGCGTGGTTCTTCTTGAAGTCGTAGTCGTGGTCATCCGTGTTGGGACGGAACTTCAGTTCCTTCACCTGGATGATGTGTTGTTTCTTTCGGGCGTCGTGCTGTTTCTTCTTGTTTTCGTACTGCCACTGGCCGTAATCCATCGCCTTGGCGACGGGCGGTTCGGCTGTGGGGGCGATCAGAATCAAATCAAGCCCGAGTTCCTGCGCTCTCCGCACCGCGGCGAGCGTCGGCATTACCTCGACGCTTCCGTCAGGAAAGACAGCCCGGACTTCACGGGCACGGATCGCTTCATTTACGTTTTCGCGGACTCTGGGGCGGCGCGGAGGGAAATTTCTGGGTGGCAGCATTCAGTTACGAGCGGAAGGGAGTTCCAGCCATACGACGATATTACCAAATCTGGCAAGTGCTGTGCGCGTGCGGGGTGTGCGTCAAATTTGAGGGTCGAAGTTACGGGGGCTCTTTTTTTTACCTATAGCTTCGATTTCTCGCGGAATGTGAACAATCCCCTGGATTCGGGCCACCCGTTCGCGAACGGCCTGCTGGGCGTATTCTCCACCTATCAGGAGCCGACGGCGAAGCCCTTCAAGACGATGTGGAACTCGGTATTCGAGTGGTTCGTCCAGGACAACTGGAAGGTGAAACGCAGACTGACGACAGACGTGGGTGCGCGGTTCTACTGGATCGGGGCCCGGGTGCAGCGCGGCGACCTGATTTCGGGGTTTGATCCGTCACGATTTGACCGGTCGAAAATGGCGGCCCTGATCCAACCGGCGCTGGTGGGCGGACGCCGGGTGGGAGTGCATCCCCGGACGGGCGAGGTATATCCGGCGGCGGCGATTGGCGCGCTGGCTCCGGGGGTGGGCATCCCGGCCAACGGCATGGTGGTTCCGGGGCGTGACCAGACAATCCCGCGCGGGCTGTACAACACGCCGGGCATTGCGACGGCACCTCGCTTCGGCTTTGCGTACGATCCGTTCGGCAAAGGAAAGACTGCCCTCCGCGGCGGCTTTGGCATGTTCTACACCCGGAACGACAGTTCGGCCGGGCCGTTCATCCAGTTACCACTGGTGAGCACGCCAACGCTGTTTTACGGGACGCTGCCGACGTTCCGGTCCTCGGGCGGACTGGAGTTTCCTCAGGGGGTAAATGGCATCGACCGGAATTGTCGATGTCGGGTATGTGGGGAATCTGGGGCGAAATCTATTGTGGCGGCGCAATCTGAATCCGGTGCCGTTCGGGGCGAATTTCCAGGCGGCGAACGCGGATCCGACGAATCCGCAGGTACCGCTGCCGCAGCCGTTTTTGCGGCCGATGATCGGCTACACGGACGTGAACATGGTGGAGTGGGCGTCGTCGTCGAATTACCACTCGCTGCAGGTGACGGCGAACCGGCGATTTACGCGGGGTTTGGACTTCGGGCTGGCGTACACGTGGTCAAAGGCGCTGAACTATCAGGACGACGACGACGCGACGATTTCGGCGCTGTTATCTCCGGCGGATTGGCAATTACGGGCTGGCGGGGTATGACCGGGCGCATGTGCTGAAGCTGAACTTCCTGTGGACGGTTCCGCAATCGCCGTGGACGAATCCGGCGGCGCGCTTTGCGTTGCGGGACTGGAACCTCTCCGGCATCGCGACGATGTCGAGCGGCGCGCCGACGGCCATTTCGTACAGCTTCGTAAACCCGGTGGATATCACGGGGACGGCGTCACAGGGGGCTCGGATTGCGCAAACGGGCAATGCGAATTTGCCGGGGAGCGAAAAGACATTTGCGCGGAATTTCCGGACGGAAGTTTTCGAGGCTCCGAAGGTTGGCACGATTGGCAGCGCGGGACGGACCTCGGTGCGGTTGCCGGGGTTTCAGAACTGGGATCTGACGGCGGCGAAGGCGTTCCCGGTGACGGAGAAGGCGCGGCTGCAATTCCGGGCGGAGTTTTACAACGCCTTCAACCACACCCAGTTCTCGGGGTTTGATACGGCGGCGCGGTTCGATGCCCAGAGGAGGCAAGTGAACGCTCGGTTCGGGGAGATGACCGGAGCCCGGGCACCGCGTCTGATTCAACTGGCGTTGCGGCTGACTTTCTGATTCCGGTGCCAGGGGGCTATTTTTTTGGGGTGGGCCGGAGATCGGGATAGAACCGGCTGACGTCGGCGGACCGGATCAACTGAAGCTGGGAGACGGGGTCCTTTGACGAGCGGGCACCTGGGGCGAGGAGCTCGCGTCCATCGGGCATGGCGGCGCGGAGCACGGGATAGCCGTTGGGCGTCTGATGGCTGGAGACCACGGCCGACTTCGGGATGAGCGTTTGCACCGGGGCTGGCTGATCGAAATGCCGGGTGGCGCTGACGAGGCGGTCCTGGTCGCGGCCGAAGTAGAAGACCCACTGGGGAGACTCGTCACAACCGGGAGCATGGGCTCCGCCATGGAAGGACAGAACGCGGTGGTTCTGGCTGGCCACCTGGTGGGGCGTTTCATGGAACAGGGCTCGGATCTGGGCCACGGTCTCCGACATGGTGAGCCGGTTGAGCGCGGGTGGTGCCTGGGCGGCGGGCAGAGCCGCGACGAGCGTAATGAAACCAATCAGCCGTTTCATTTGCCAAAGGTCCGGGGATAACGGGGATTGAGCAGGACTTTCTCAACAAATGCGTCGCCTTCGACGGTATCTCCGGAAAGAGACACCGCCATTTTGAACGTGAGGTCGGTCTGGTCCATGTAGCCGGTGAAGAGGAAGGCTCCGGGGCCTTCGGCGGTGACGGGGACGCTGGATCCGGTGTGGTTTCCGGTGCGGAAGCCGACGGCCATGCGCATTCGGCCCTTGCCGCGCACTTCGCGGTTTTCGGGGTATCCGTCGCCATTGTCATCGATGTAGTCAGGGAATCCGTCGGTGGCGTAGATGGCGGAGCGCCGCTGTCCGGGAGGCCCTTCGATGCCTGAGGTATTGGGATCGCCACCGGAGTTGAAGTAGCCGTAGGATGCGCGGACGTTGGTATTGGCGTCGGGATAGAGGCGCATGTTCTGGTTGCCGAGAGGGCTTTGGAGTTGGAGGCTGAGGGGCGCGCCGCGGTCAGTGAGTTCGCGATCGGACATATCTGTGAGTCCGATGATGCTCATGGACTGATCGTGGTCGGCGGTGACGACGATGAGGGTGTCTTTTTCGCTGCGGGCGGCGGCCCAGCGTCTGGCCCATCCGACGGTCTTGTCGAGTTCGATGACCTCCCAGATGGTACCGGCGGCGTGGTTGGGATGAGACTGCTTGTCGATTTGCCCACCCTCAATCATGAGGATGAATGGCTGGTCGCCGTTGGGTCCGGCGAGGGCCTGAATGGCCTTTTCCGCCATCAGATCGAGGAAGGGTTGGTCAGTCCATGTGCCGAAGTTGGGGGTCGGTTCGGAGCCGGGCCGGGTGAGGCCGAGCTTGTCGTAAACCGGCTCAAGGTTGCCATTGGCGGTGGCGCGGATGCCGCTGGAGTGGCGAGCGACGGTGTTGGGCCGGCGAAAGAGTCCGAGCAGTGGCAGGGTGGAAGGGCCGACGGCGCGGAGTTCGGTGGCGGTGGAGACGAAGGCGTAGCCCTTATCGCGGAACTCGCGGACAAGGTCTCGGCCATCGGCGCGGATGTCGGGGTCGAAATCCTCTTTACCACCGCCGAGCATCACATCGTAGGCTGGCTGGCCGTTGAGGAAGGGGTTTTCGAGGAACTGGCGGGCGACCTCAAAGCGGGCTTCGCGGGCGGCGGTGTGGGCACCTTCGGCGGCGGGAGTGGCGTCGGTGATGTAGGTATTGGTGACGACTCCGGTGCGGTAGCCGTACTTGCGCTTCATGTACTCCCAGAGAGTTTCCACGCGGGGATTATCGAGCATGGCGGGCTGGGTGGCGAGGCTCATTCCGGCGAGCCAGCGGCAGTCGGTGCCGTCGGGGAGGACACTGAGGGCTCCGTCGAAGGTCTTATTGCCGGTGGTCCATGCGGAAGCGGTGTTGGCCGAATCGGGCACGAGGCGGTCCGAGGCGTAGGTCATGGACATGCCGGAGATGGGCATCTGGTCCATTTCGAGGAGCTTGTCGAAGAAGCCCTCGCGGAAGCCAGCGACTCCGGGGACGGTCTCCACGCTGCGGGCCACGATGCGGCCGGCGTCGCGATAGCTGTTGCCCATGGCGTCGCCAATGAACAGGATGACGTTGCGCTTTTTCTGTGCGAGGGAGAAGGGGTAAACGAGGACGTCCTTGATGCTGCGGAGGGGACCGCCGGGGGCAGGTAGTTCGGCGATGAGGCGGACCCAGCCTGGGGTATCGAAACCGTAGCGATCGGCTCGAATGACGGTGTCGGTGGTGGTGTTGCAGTCCAGATCGGTCTGATAGGTGGTGGTGAAACGAGAGGTGATGTCCAGGCCGTTGGCGGTGACGCGGAGGCCCGTTGTGCTGGTGGTGTTGCGGAGTTCGATGACGAGGTCCACGCGCTGGTCCACCAGCAGGCGGGTTCGTTCGAGCAGGGCGATGTCCACGCCGGTTTGCGCGAACAGGGCGGTGTGCAGGGCAAAAACGGCGAACAACAACAGGGTTGAGGGTCTGATCATGGACTGGAGCTCTCTGGGAATATACTACACGGAAGGCCCGCAGTCCATGTGAGGCGGAACCGGTGGGTAAATTGACTCCGGGTCTGACAGGTTGTTATGCTGTCAGCTCTGGCTACCGGACGTCTTTGCGGGCGAGCGTAAAGGTAAAGGTGCTGCCCTGGCCGGGCCGGGTCTCGGCCCAGATTGTACCGCCATGCCGCTCGACGATGCGTTTGCAGATCGCGAGTCCGATGCCGCTCCCGGTGACGGCTTTGTCGGCTCCGGCACCGCGGCGGAACAGGTCGAAGATGGCCTTCTCGTCGGCCGGGTCGAAGCCGCGGCCATTGTCCGACACCGAGACTTGCCAGTGGGTTGGAGTCGCGGTGGCCTCGATTCGAACGGTGGGACGGTCGTTACCGCGGTACTTGATGGCGTTTCCGATGAGGTTCTGGAACAACTGCACCAGCTGGACGTGATCGGCTGTGACGGCAGGGAGATCTTCGGCGATCACCTCGGCATCGTTTTCCCGGATGCGTTCGAGCAGATTCTGCGTGGCCCAGCTGATGGCATTGCGCAGGCGCACCTCAGAAAAGACGCCGGTGCTCGCATTGACGGCGTTGGAGTAGGCGAGCAGGTCGCGGATCATCGAAACCATCCGTTTGCCGCCGCTGGCAATGAAGTCGAGGCACTCCTCTGCTTTCGGGTCGTGGACGCCGATGGATGAGTAGTGCCGCTGCAGCAACTGGGAGAAGGCCGTCATGTTGCGGAGCGGTTCCTGGAGGTCGTGCCCGACGGTGTAGGCGAACGCGGCGAGCTCGCGATTGGTGATTTCCAGGTCGCGGGCGGTGCGGCGGAGCTCGTCTTCGAGGTCTTGCGTTCCGCCATATCACGGAACACGAGCACTGCTCCGACGATTTGCTTCTGTTTGGGGCCGCGAATGGGCGCGCCGCTGTCGTCGATGGAGATTTCGCGCCCGTCCCGCGAGACCAGCAGGGTGTGATTGGCGAGGCCCATGATGGTACCTTCTTCGAGCACCCGGCGGATGGGGTTGGTGGCTGGCTGGCGGGTGTACTCATTGACAATGACGAACACCTCGGCGATGTCCTTCCCGCGAGCTTCGGCGAATGTCCAGCCGGTGAGGCGTTCGGCCACCTCGTTGAGGAAAGTGACGCACCCGTCGACATCGGTGCAGATGACACCGTCGCCGATGCTGGACAGTGTGTCGGCCGCCCACCGTTTGTATTCGGCGGAACCCCGTTCGGCCTCTTCCATGCTCTGGAAGCGCTGCGTCATCCCGGCGAGCTGGCGCGTGGTGTCGGCCGCGGTGGCCATCGCTTTGCGGCGGCCCTGCTCCCGGCGCTCATTCAGCCAGACGAGCAGAATCGATGACGCCATAAAGACGCCGAGGGTGAGGGCGTCGGCCGGGGATTCGACATCGAAGGACAGGACGGGAACAATGAAGAGGAACTGCACGATGAGTGCGGCGAGTCCGGTGACCAGCAGGCCTGGGCCGAGGCCGCCGTACCACGACGCGAGGATCACGGCCGGGTAATAGGTGATGAAGGGCACCACAGTAGGTCCGAGCACGGCACCGATTGCACCCCGGAGCACCGTAGCAGCGGCCAGGCAGGCGACAGCAAAACCGTATCGTGCGGCGGGACTGGTAATCATTTCCTTGCTCATGGTGAGTTTATCCTGGATGGCCCGGACGCTCAATGCCAAGCTTTTTCATGCGGAACTGTAGTGTCGACCGCTTTAATCCGAGGCGCGCAGCGGCGCCGAAGGGTCCGGCGAGAACCCATTTGGTTGCTTCGAGGGCGTGCAAAATGTGGTCTCGCTCCGCCTTTTTGAGAGTTCCTTCATCCGCGGAGGCTGACAGCGGCTGGCGCAGTTCTCCGGCGGGAATCTGTAAAACGCTGCCTTGCGTGACGATTACGGCGCGCTCGATGAGGTTTTGCAGTTCGCGCACGTTGCCGGGCCAGTCATAGCGCGTCAGTAAGTCGAGAGATTCGGCGGAAATCGAAGTAATTTCGCGGCGCATTCTACGCGCATGTAACTGGACAAAATGGCGAACGAGGATGGGGATATCGTCCCGGCGGTCGCGCAGTGGCGGCACGAACAGCGGGAAGACGTTGAGCCGATAGTAGAGGTCGTCACGAAAGCGGCGTTCGCGGACCATCTGCATGAGGTCGCGGTTGGTGGCTGCGACGACTCGCACGTCCACCTTCATGGTGTGGCTGGAGCCGAGGCGTTCGAACTCGCGCTCCTGCAGAACGCGCAGCAGTTTGGGCTGGAGGTCGAGCGGAATCTCGCCGATTTCGTCGAGGAAGAGCGTGCCTCCGTGGGCGAGTTCGAAGCGGCCGATGCGTCGCGCGATGGCTCCGGTGAAGGCGCCGCGTTCGTGGCCGAAGAGCTCGCTTTCCAGCAGTCCGCCGGGGATAGCTGCGCAGTTGATTTTGACGAATGTCCGGTTGCGGCGCTCGCTGAGGTCGTGGATAGCGCGGGCGATCAGTTCTTTGCCGGTGCCTGTTTCACCGCAAATCACGACGGCCGAATCAGACGGCGCGACGGTTTCCACCTGGCGCAGGACTGAGAGCAGGGCGGGGCTCCGGCCGATGATCTCCTCAAACCCGAACTGGCTGCGGATCTCATCCTGAAGGTACAGCTTCTCTTCGGCGAGGCGGGCGTTGAGTTCCGCGATCTGGCGGTAGGAGAGGGCGTTATCGAGGGCGATGGCGATCTGCCCGGCCACTTCAGACAGCAGTTGGATGTGGGCTTCGGAGAACGTCTCCTCAGGAGCCGGGCTGGTGAGGCTAAGGGTTCCGAGGGCGCGGTCGCGGAAGACCAGTGGGACGACGCACTGATTGCCGTTCCGGATTTGCGGCTTGCGGCTGGCGGCGGAACCGGCGGGGATTTCGATGGCGACATCGTCGAGGCGGAAGTGCTTGCGGAGGCACTCGCTGACGGTGGCGATGAGCGACGGGGTGTCGAGGTGGGTGACCACGGCGTTGTTGATGTCGAGGAGCAGGCGGAGGTGGTCGCGTTCCGTGGCGAGCTGCGCCTGGTAGCTGAGCATTGCGTCGTGATGCATGGCGTTCTCGACGGCGATGGCGACGGGGCGGGCGGCCTGGGCGAGGAAGGCGAGGTCTTCGTCGGAGTAGGCGCTTGGCTGGAGAGCGCCGAAATTCAGAGTTCCCAGAATGCGGTTACGCGCGGTGCTGAGCGGGAAAATGGCGAAGCTGCGGACCCCTGCGTCACGGAGCATCCGCTGGATCTCCGGAGCGAATGCCGAGGAGTCTTCGAGGGCGATATCGCGGGCGTAATACGGTTGTCCCGTTTCGATGACGACAGCCGCGGGAGTCCTGTTGACGGGGAGGATGAGTCCGGCTTTGACGGGTGTTTCTTTGGCAGCGTTGATGGCGAGCAGCCGGATGGTCTGGGTCCGCGGGTCGTAGAGCGTGATGCTCATGCCGTGGAAGGCGACGATACGGCCCATTGCTTCGCGGAGTTGTCCGAGAAGCTCGTGGAACTGCTGCTGGGAGACGATGGACTCAGTTACTTCCAGCAGCGTCTGGTAACGCGCTGCGGCGGAAGGGCTCAGCATGGATTGTTCCCCATTGTAGACGCGCGCCGCGCATTAACCATGGTAAAGTAGAACGCATGAAGGTGCGTTGTCTCTTTCTGGTAACTGTGCTTAGCGTTGTTACATTCGCGCAGATGACTGCTGTTGTGCGTGGCATGGTTAGCGATGCCCAGGGTCTGGCCGTTGGCGGTGTGGAAGTCCTGGTACGCAATGTGATTACCGGGTTCGAATCCCGTGCGGAGACAGACGAAGCGGGGCACTTTCAGGTGGCGAACATTCCGCTGCAGACCTATGTTGTTTCCCTGCGGAAATCCGGGTTTCAGGGTGTGACACGGACTATGGTGCTGCGCTCGAACGTCCCGGCGGTGCTGGACCTGGTGCTTGAGCCCGCGGCGGTGTCGACGCGGGTGGAAGTGACTGAAGGCGAGTCGGTGCAACTGGTGGACGTGGAGAGCACCGGCACTCGTACGGAGTTGAATCGCCCGACGATGGAGCGGATGCCGGTGGCTCCGGGGAGTCGTGGGCTGGAATCGATGCTGCTGAGCATGCCGGGATTCGCCGCGAATGCCAATGGCGCCATTCACCCTCGAGGCGCGCACAACCAGATGACCTATGTGGTGGACGGCATGCCGATCAGCGATCAGCTTACCGGCGCGTTTGGGAATGCGATTGATGCTTCTGTTGTGCAGTCGATTGAATTGTTTACGGGCAATGTACCGGCCGAGTTTGGCAACAAGGTTTCGGGCGTGGCGGTGGTGACGACGCGCACGGGGCTGGGGAGCGGACGCAGGTTCAGCGGGTCGACTCAGGCGATTGCCGGCGAGTTCGACACGTTTGGCAACATTACGCAGGCGGCGGGCGGGTCGGATAAATGGGGCTATTTCGTTTCCTTTAACGCTCTGAAATCGAATCGGTATCTGGACCAGGTGGCGCTCGAGAATCTGCATAATGGCGGGAATTCCGAGCGGAGTTTTGGGCGGTTCGACTACCAGATTTCGCCGCTGGATCAGCTCCGGGTGAGTTTTATGGCTGGCCGGTCGTCTTTGCAACTGGCGAATTTGCCTTCCCAGCATGCCGCGGGTCAGGGTCAGCGGCAGTACTTCCGGGACTGGTCGGGCTCCGCGGGCTGGCTTCGGACGCTGGATTCGTACTCGACGATTGACACCACGGTTTCTTATCGATCCGGTACGGCCCGGCTGCTGCCGAGTGTTTTCGACACTCCCGTGACGGCTGAGCAGGACCGTCAACTGGCGACGTTTACCGCGGGGTCTCGGTGGAACCGGGTTGCGGGGCGGCACACGTTTCGTATTGGCGGCGACGTGCAGCGGTATCCGGTGCGGGAGTACTTCCGTGTCGGGGAGACATTTCCGGTTCGGGGTCCGGAGCGGGAGTTTCGCGGCGAAGCCACGGGTGCGATGTATTCGGGATTCTTTCAGGATGCCGTGCGGCTGGGCGATTTGCAGGTGAGCCTGGGAGTTCGGTATGACAATTACCGGTTCCTGGTGAATGGCGCGCAGTGGCAGCCTCGGATTGGTATGGCGTACAAAATAGGTTTCACTGGTACGGTTTTGCGTGCATCGTACAATCGCACTTACCAGACGCCGCCGAACGAGAATTTGCTGCTGTCGAACCTGGGTTTGGCGGGTGGGAGCCGGCCGCTGGAGCGGATCCGGCCTGAGAAACAGAATGTCTATGAGGTTGGACTGCAGCAGGGCGTTGGGCGGTATGTCAGTGTGAATGCTGCGTTTTATCATAAGAATTCTGTTGATTTGCAGGATAACGATAATTTCCTGAATACAGGAATCATTTTTCCGATTACGCTGGCGAAGTCCCGGACGAACGGACTGGAGTCGAGGGTGACCCTGGTTCCGGTGCACGGGTTATCGGGATCGCTGAGCGTGACGCATCTGAGAACGATCGTGACTCCGCCGTTCTCCGGGGGGCTGTTTCAGGGCTCGGACCCGGCTGCTGTGTTCGGGACGGCGGCGTTTGTGATCGATCATGATCAGCCGCTGTCGGTGCATGGGTTGCTGCAGTATGCAGTTTCGAAGCGGGTTTGGGTTAGCGGGTCCGTGCGGTATGACAGCGGGCTGGTTTCGAATCCTTCGGATCCGGCGGATGTGGCGGCAGATCCTGATTATCGGGATCTGCTGCCTTATGTGGATTTGGTGGCCGATACGCCTCGCGTTCGGCCCCGGACGGTTGCGGATGTCGCCGTTGGTTTCGATGGGTATCGGGGGGACCGCCGGCGCTGGGATGTTGTGGCGCAGGTGGCTAATGTTGCCAATGTCACGGCGCTTTATAATTTTCAGTCGGTGTTTGTGGGCACTCGGCTGGTGCAGCCCCGGACTATGTCGGTGAAGCTGCGGTTTTGGTTTTAGATGTGGCGGGTCTGGGGACCCGCCGCAGCTCTGGGGAGCTGCCCCCCTTTATGCGGCAGGCCCTTGGTTTAGTGGGCAGCTGTGTAGCCGGTGGGCTGCCTGTGTAGCCGGTGGGCTGCTGTGCAGCCAGTGGGCAGCTGTGCAGTCAGTGGGCAGCTGTGCAGTCAGTGGGCAGCTGTGCAGTCAGTGGGCAGATGTGGAGCCCAGTGGGCAGCTGTGTAGCCAGTGGGCAGCTGTGTAGCCGGTGGGCTGCCTGTGCAGTCAGTGGGCAGCTGTGCAGCCGGTGGGCTGCTGTGTAGCCGGTGGGCTGCCTGTGTAGCCGGTGGGCAGCTGTGTAGCCGGTGGGCAGATGTGGAGCCCGGTGGGCAGATGTGGAGCCCGGTGGGCAGTTGTGTAGCCGGTGGGCAGATGTGGAGCCCAGTGGGCAGCTGTGTAGCCGGTGGGCTGCTGTGTAGCCGGGGGTAGCTGTGCAGCCGGCTAGGCGGCGGGCTTTTGCGAAACAAAGCCGAGGTGGCGTTTGAAGAGCTCGGCGCTTAGGCTCCAGGACTCGTTTTCGATGCGCATGATTTCGTCTGTGTCCTCTTTGCTGAGGATGTTGATGCCGAGATTCATTTTTGTGCGGATGAAGGTGTCGCGGGCTTCGAAGTTTGCCAGGTACTGGGCGACTACCAGGTCCGTTGATGTGGCTTTGCGGATGCTGGGCCTTGCGTAGGTGTCGTGGCTGAGGTCGAAAGTCGCGGCGTCGTCGGGCAGGAAGAGGACTCGCATTTCGTCGTGGGGCGAGACTTCGCGCAGGGTGTTGTCGCTGAGGCGCACGACGGCGTGGTGTTCGGCTTCAATGAACGCATCGGGCCATTCCCAGATGATCCAACCGGTTTGCTGTTTGCCGCCTGAGAGGCTGGTGAAGCGATCTACATTCTCGAACGCATCGAGGGCTTTGGCTCCGCGAAACGGGCGGACCTGCAGGTAGACCGGACGGGCGGTGGGACAGACTTCGCGACAGAAGTCGAGTACTGCTTTTGAGATAGCTACGGGCGTGGTGACCATTGTATTTTCCTTGCTGCTTTGCGCTCGGCGCGTTCACGGGCTCGGCGCTCTGTGCGGGTTTCGGGTTGTTGGTTGCGGCGGGCGGTGACGGGGCGGCGCTGTGCGCGTTCGGACGTTTCCATGCCTGCGTGGCGGGCTTTGATGACACGGGAGAGGGAGTCGGCTGTAGTTCTGACTGCTCGCTCAGCCGCACGGATGTAGCGCAGGATGAGGCTGAGGCGGCGCGTGTTGTCGGTGTTGTGGATGGAGTTGGCGAGGATGTCGGCGGCGCTGGCGTTCTGGATGTAGCGCGACTCGTCGGCCTCGATGGTCATGGCGAGGAAGGAATCGTGGACGCGCCATGCACGGGCAGCGCGCCATTCCGCAGTGGCGAGGTCGACTACGAGGCCCGTTTCCGGGCGGGTTTGGATGTCGTAACGCGCGGCGACGGTCTGGCAGAGCGCCTCGAAGTCTTCCTTGCTCTCTCCTGGCAGGAGGAGGCGGGTGGACGTGAGTCCATGGCTGATGGCGTTGCTGCTGACTTTCTCTTTTCCAACGGCCGAGACGGGTCCGGTGGAGTGCGCTGCGTTAGCCTTGCTGGCGGCGATTTGTGCTGCTGATGTGGCCACGGTGGAATTGGCTCCCTTCGCGAAGCAGTGTGGCACACGGGTGGTTGTGTTCCTGGACTTTGTGACGCAAAGTCTATGAAAACACGGCAAATCGAGTTGTAAAATTTCTCAAACGTCCCTGGCGGAGTGGCTGAAAATCAGGCATTCGATCCAGCGTCGCTTGCGCTCAGGACGCGGAAGATTTGAGCGCCGTACTTTTCTACCAGCTTCGGCCCCAGGCCGGGTACTTCCAGGAGTTGGGTGAGGTTGCGTGGCTGGCGCTCGACGATTGCTTCCAGCACTTTGTCGCTGAGGATGCGGAAGGCGGGTACGGATCCTCGCCTGGCTTCCTGGAGGCGCCATGCTTTTAAGGCGGCCTCTGCTGTAGTTGTGGCTGCGGTCTTTTTCTTTGGCTTCGGTTCGGGTGCGGCGGCGGCTGAAGCTGCGGATGCCGCGGCTCTCTTCTTTCCCTTTTTCGCGGCTGCTTTGCCCTTGCGTCGCGTGACCTTCGACTCCACCTCCACTGGCACGCGGACTTCGGCTGCGACGTTGTCCTCGCGGCCGGCGGGGGAGATGTTGATCTTACGGAAATCGATGCGCTTGCCGTCCTTTTCAAAGGACGCGTCTACCACGTCGGCCAGACCGGCCCGGGCGATGGCTCGCAGGAGGTCTTCGAAGTTGCGTCGCTCCAGCGGGACGCGTGTCCCGAGTTGCTGGTGCAGCTTGCCGGTCGACACCGCGCCTGTGGTTTTCAGCTCTTCGAGGATGGTCTCCACCATCTCCGTCTCATGATTGGTGAGCGGGCGCGTGGTTTGGGCTACGGTGCCTGAAGGATCGCAGAAATCGCATGTGCCGCACTTGCGCAGACCGTCCGCCATGTCGCCGAAGTACCGCACCAGTGACTGCATGCGGCAGGCAGAACTTTCGCACCAGGAGAGCACTTTTTCAAACTGGCCGATCTTGTAATCGCGCTGCTCGAGGTATGAATCTTCCCAGCCGTCGCGCCCTTTGGAAATATTTTCGGCGTAATCCACCACTGCGCCGCCGTGAATCCACAGCTTTTCGAGCGCAATATCGAAGATTTCCGCCGCGAGTTTCGCCTTCATCTTCACGATTTCTTTGGGCTGTGGATCGGGCGTGAGGCGCTTCCAGATCTGATCGAGCACCTGCGTTTCCGGGTAGTCGCGTTCGAAGAAGAAATCGTGGGTGTGGCGGTCGGCCCAGGAGTGCATCAGGACGGCTCGCGAGGGTTTGGCGTCTCGACCCGCGCGGCCGATCTCCTGGTAGTAGCCTTCCATGCTGCCGGGCAGGGCGGTATGGATTACGGTGCGGACGTCGGCCTTGTCGACACCCATGCCGAATGCGATGGTGGCTACGATGACGTCGAGCTTGCCGCCGAGGAAATCTCGCTGGACAGTGTCGCGACGCCCCGCGTCCATGCCTGCGTGATAGGCGGCGGCGGAGAAGTCTCGCTGCAGCAGAGTGGCC
>Ga0163150_10002654_pt1 | contig 26848 bp, 25 predicted proteins | sample OliLakLV19P2IB_FD_148628 | JGI IMG/M metagenome (GOLD analysis project Ga0163150, IMG submission 148628) | Freshwater microbial mat bacterial communities from Lake Vanda, McMurdo Dry Valleys, Antarctica - Oligotrophic Lake LV.19.P2.IB | ecosystem: Environmental > Aquatic > Freshwater > Lake >...
GGGTGACGGCGTGGGGGGGTTGGCGGCAGCCTTCCAGGCGGCTTGAGCCTCGATGCGTTTCCGCTTTTCCTCGGCTCGCTGAGCCCGCCGCTCGGCGTAAGTCAGTCGTGGGGTGGAGGCCGGGCTGGCGGTCGCCGTTGCCGCCGGGCTTGGGGATGGGGCGGCGTCCTGGGCATCGGCGGGCCTGGATGCAGTGGGCAACAGCCACAAGAGGAGGAGCAAACAGACGGACAGTCGTTTCATCGGGAGGGAAAAGAGTCTTACGAATGCGGGCCGGACGGGGCAAGCAGGCAATTCTGGACAAATCGACGGGTTGTCGTAGCGTTTTGGCGTGAATTACTCGGAGAAGTTGAAGGCTCCGCTGCTGAAGCCGCGGATAGCGGGGGCTCTCGACCTCATCAACCCTCATCTTTACAGCGTCGAGGAACGCATTCGCGGCCAGGCCCGGGCATTTGACCCCGCGCTCGAAGGCTACATCGCCTACGTGTGCGACACCAAAGGCAAGCGCCTCCGACCGGCGCTGGCGCTCCTTTCCGGCGGTGCCACGGGCGGGATCACCCCTGGCCACATCGACCTGGCGGTGATTCTTGAGCTGATTCACGTCGCCACGCTGGTCCACGACGACATCATCGACGGGGCCGAGCTCCGGCGGGCCCAACCCACGGCCAACGCCCGCTGGGGCAGCGCCATCAGCGTGCTCCTGGGTGATTGTCTGTTCGCCCACGCGCTCAAGCTCGCCAGCAACTTCCACAACAGCGAGATCAGCCGCCGCATCGCCGACGCCGCCACCGAAGTCTGCTCGGGCGAGATCCTCCAGACCCAGCGCCGGTTCGATCTCTCCCTCTCCATCCCCGATTATCTGCGGATCATCGAGATGAAAACCGCGGCCCTGTTCGCCGCCGCCTCCGAGCTGGGCGCCTTCCTGAGCGAGGCCAGCCCCGAGCTGATCACCGGCATGAAGACGTTCGGATGTCGGCTCGGCACGGCCTACCAAATCTACGACGACCTTGTGGACATTGCCGGGGAGGAACAGGACGCCGGCAAAACGCTCGGCACCGATCTCGCCAAGGGGAAACTGACCCTGCCCATTCTGCTGCTGCTCCAGAACTCCGGGTCATCCGAGCAGGCCCGGCTGCATGGGCTCATTCTGGCGGGTAAACCCGAGGCAGCCCGGGCGCTCGCCGAGGAAGCCCGGGCCAGCGGCGTGCTCCGCAAGTGTGCCGGCACCGCCACACGCCTGGTTCGAGAAGGCACCGACCAACTCGATCTCCTCCCCTCGAACCGCCACCGCGAAGCGTTGCGTTCGATCGCCGATTACCTGCTGGGCCATCTCGAAGCATTTCAGAGCGGTCCGAATTGAGCGCGGGGCGTGATGAGGGATGAGGTTCTCCCGGGCCCGATCCCCATGGTGGATAGGGATTTGGTGGGTTTGCCTGGGCCTCGTTCGGCCGATGTGAATCCGGTGAATCCACATTTCGCTTCGCCCATGGCCAGGTAATGTGAATGGGGTGCCTGTGTTTTCGGGTCGCCCCTGCATGTTCCCAGCCACGATGCGCAAAGCGACCGCCGCCGCGCGGTCGCGGCTTGTGGCCGGTGGAGCGGGCCGGTAGGCTGCGCCGATGCCGGGAAACCGGATTCAAGACCTGCCCCACGACGACCGTCCCCGCGAGAAACTTGCCGGGCACGGTGCCGCGGCGCTTTCCGACGCGGAGTTGGTTGCGATCCTGCTCCGCACGGGAATCCCCGGGCGCAACGCGGTCGAGATTGCGCGCGACCTGCTGGCTCACTGCACTTCGCTGACCGACCTGGCGCGGCTCGGTCCGGCGGGGATCCGGCAGGCGGTGCCGGGGATCGGGCCGGTCAAGGCTCTCGAACTGACGGCCGCGCTGGAGCTCGGGACCCGGCTGGCGCGGGAACGAATCACCCGCCAACGGCTCGACACCCCGCAAGCCGTCAACGAACTGCTCGGGGGCGAGATGCGCTCGCTGCCGCGCGAATCTCTCCGGGTTCTCCTCCTCGACACCCGGTATCACCTGCAACGGGTGGTTGAGGTCTCAACCGGGAGCGTCAACGAAAGCATCGCGCATCCGCGCGACATCTTCCAACCCGCCGTGGCCCACTCCGCGTACGCCATTATCGTGGTGCACAATCATCCGTCGGGCGATCCGTCGCCCAGCGAGGCGGATCGCCGGCTCACCCGTCGCCTCACCGAAGCCTCGGCCCTGCTGCAGATCCCGCTGCTCGACCACGTGATCCTCGGCATGCCAGCCGATCATCGCCCCGCCTATTTTAGCTTCAAGGAAGCCGGCCTCCTATGACCCCGACCATCCATCCTGCCGCACATGTTGATTCGGGCGCCCGCATTGGACCGGGCTGCGTGATCGGACCGGGGGTCGTCATCGAAAATGGCGCATCGCTCGGAGCCGGGTGTCGCGTCGAGGCCCACGCCGTGATCACCCGCCATGCCCGGGTCGGCGACCGGACCGTCATCGGTCATGGGGCGTTGATCGGCGGGGACCCGCAGATCCTCGGGTTCGACCCCGCGACCGCCAGCACCGTCGAGGTCGGCTGCGACAACACCCTTCGCGAATACTGCACCCTGCACCGCGGCTCGAAACCGGGATCCGCAACGCGCGTCGGCAACCACAACTATCTCATGGCGGGGGTCCACCTCGGACACGATGTCCAGCTCGCCAATCACACCATCATCGCGAACAACACCCTCCTGGCCGGCCACGTCGAGGTCCAGGACCGGGTGGTCATCGGCGGCGGAAGCGTGTTTCATCAGTTCGTCCGGATCGGGCGCCTGGCCATGATCCAGGGCATCAGCGGTGCCGGCAAAGATATCCCCCCGTTCTGTATCGCCTGTGCGGTCAACCGCGTGGCCGGGCTCAACGTGATCGGCATGCGCCGGGCCGGCATGGACGCCGCTGCCCGCGCGGATATCAAGCGGGCCTACCAGTTGCTCTACCTCGCCGGGCACAACGTCTCCGCGGCACTCGCCGCGGCCGGGCAGATGGAGTGGTCTCCGGGCGCCCGGGAATTTTTCGGGTTCGTGGCCCAGGCAAAACGGCGCGGGATCTGCGCGCCCCTTCAGCGGGGTGCCGGACGCAACGCGGAGAACGCGGACGAGGCGGACGGAGAGCCCGGATGAGGCATCGGCCACGGCTCGGATATGTGTTCGAGCGATTCCCCTCGTTCACGCAGACGTTTTGTTTTCGCGAGGTGCGCGAGCTGGCCGCGCAGGGGATGGAACCGTTGATCCATTCGATCCGCACGACCGCCGACGAGCCGCCGCAGGATTATCCGCCGGACTGGGCCAACCGGGTGACCCGACTGCCCGGGAGCGATGTGCTGGTGGCGGAGATGAAACAGGCGCGCGCGGACAAGACCATGCCGCGTCCGATCCGGAAGGTGCTCGAGGCGTGGACCTCGAAGCAGGACCGGCACCGGGTGTATGAGGCCGCCTGGCTCGGACCCCGGCTCCGTCGCGCGGGCATCCGCCATGTGCATGCGCATTTCGCGGGGGTCGCGGCGCGCACGGTGTTCTGGGTGCATCGGTTCTTCGGGATCACCTACAGTTTCACGGGGCACGCCAATGATCTTTACTGCCCCGAAGCCGACCTGCCCGTAAATCTCGCCGACTTGGTGCGCGAAGCGGCGTTCGTGGTGACCGTCAGCAACCACACGCGGGAGGAACTCGCCCGTCAGTTTCCCGGGTCGGCCCGCCGGATTCACCGCGTCTACAACGGCATCGACACCCGCCTGTGGACCCCGTCCGCGGCGGGAGACCCGCGCCCGCCCCAGATCGTGTCGGTCGGGCGGTTGATTGAAAAGAAGGGGTTCGCCGATCTCGTCCGGGCCTGCGCGCGACTTCGCCGCCAGGGCCTGGTGCATCGCTGCCTGATCATCGGAGAAGGGCCGCTCCAGCAGGAACTCGAATCCTTGATCGCTGGCGAAGGTTGCGCCGACACCGTCGCACTCACGGGCCCCAAATCGCAGGAGGAAATCCGCTCGATCCTGCGGGAGTCGGTCGCGTTCGCGCTGCCCTGCGTGCACGAGTCCGGCGGCGGACGCGACGTGTTGCCCACGGTGCTGATGGAAGCGATGGCGTGCGGGTTGCCGTGCGTCTCGACCCGGGTCGCCGGGGTGCCCGAAATGGTGGTGGAAGGGAGAACGGGGCGCCTGGTGCCCGAACACGCTCCGGAGCCGCTTGCCGACGCGCTCGGCGAGTGGCTCTCCCATCCGTCCGCCGCGGCGGCGCTGGGACGCGAGGGTCGGCTCGCGGCGGAACGTGTGTTCGACATCCGCGAAACCACCCGTCAACTCAAACACCTGCTCGTCCGGCGCGGGAAAGTGTTCCCGGGACTTTCGGCCTTGCGCGTCGACCCCGCCCTTTGGAAGTCGTGGGTGGGCGGGATGCTGTTGCGCGAAGCACCGATGGACTAGCCTGCGGTCTCGCCCGCCACGAACCCGCAGGCGGCGTGGGCTCCGTCGCAGAACGGTTTATTGGCCGACTGCCCGCACCGGCACAGGGCGACAACGGGGCGCCCACCTGTGTCGAATGTGTTGCCATTGGCGTCGACGATCTTGCAGTGGCCGCTGACCAGCAAGGGGCCATTGGGGCGGGTGGTGATGGTGATTTCGTTCATAGTCAACTGAGATGACCGGCCGTCGCCCGGCGGCGGGGGGTCGATTTGGAGGGCTTTTTGTTCGGGCAAGTCCCGGAGGTGCGCAACTGCTCGCAGGTCGCCTCGATCCGGATCATCTTGACCGATGGAGTGAACCCGAGCCGTTTCGAGATGCAATTCTCGAGCAGCTCCATGTGCAGATCCTCGAACTCCACGATCCGATCGCAATCGAGGCAGATCAGGTGGTTGTGGTTGGGGTGCTGGATGAAATTCGGGTCGTAATACTGCTGGTCCCGCCCGAGGTCGAGTTCGCGCAACAGACCGCTCTCGACCAGCAGGGGCAACGTCCGATAAACCGTCGCTCGCGAGACGGAACGCTCCCGTTTCCGGGCCAGGTCCAGGAGATCTTCCGCGGTGAAATGTTCCCGGGTGCCGAAGGCCGCCTCGATGATCGCATCCCGCTGCACGGTGCGTCGGAGCCCACGGAGTCGGAGAAACGCCTGGATTTGATCGCGCACTGCGGGGTCCATGTATCGGTCAAGGTAGATTCAGGGAGCTCGCCGGGTCAACCCTCCAGAGACTTCCCATGCACCCCCCCATCGCGCACGGAGTGGCGTGATCCACCGAGCAAGCGTCCAGCAATTGCCGCGGCGTCACGCCGCGCGGAAGCGTTCGAGCAGATCCTGCGGGGCGACCTTGGTGAGATCCGCTGCGAGGTTCTTGCGCAGCCGGGACCGGACATCGGCGTCGAGAATCTCCACCACGCGGTGGTTGATATCGCGGGCGGCGCCCATGTGCCAGACATCGCATCCCTCGCGCCGGACCAGATTCTGGACCCGATCCGCCAACTGACGCACCAGGCGCCGTCGCTGTTCCGTGAGGTGCTTTTCCCCCTGCGACATGGCTCCGTGTCCGTTGGGTCCGCCGCCGGGAAACCTTCCCGCCTGGTCGGAGACCGTGTTGCCGAACCGGGCATGGGCGTCCGGATTCTCGAATTCTTCGAGCATCTCGATTCGCTCCGTGCCGCTCAGTTCGTCTTTGGAGACCCGAAACCCTCTCAGACACCCCAGATCCATCACGACGATGAGTTTCTTCATGGCATATTGAACATGCGGCGGGCGCGTTGTTGACGTTTCTGAGTTATTGAGGTGCGTCCGCCGGAACGTTCCTCAGGTTACAGTGGGCTCCACCGGGATGCCAGCCAAATCTTGACAGGATCCGGCTTGCCAAAAGTCAGCCGCCCCTTCAGCGTCCCCGCCCGTCACCCCGAACCCGGAAACCCCAATGGATTGGATCAAGCAACTTCTGCACACCCTGCTCCACCTCGACGAGGTGCTGCCCGAGTGGTGCGCCCAGTATGGCCCCTGGATCTACGCGATCCTGTTCCTCATCGTGTTTTGTGAGACGGGGTTGGTCGTGACCCCGTTCCTGCCCGGCGATTCGTTGCTGTTTGCCGTCGGGGCGGTGGCGGCCACGACAGCCGGGACGCCGGGAGCGCTCAACGTTCATTTCTGCGTCGGTCTCTTGATCGTGGCGGCGATTCTTGGGGACGGCGTGAACTACCACATCGGTGCCGGGCTCGGGCACAAAGTCGCCAAGGGCAATCGAATCATCAAGAAAGCGTATCTGGATCGGACCCACGCCTTCTACGAAAAGTACGGGGCGAAAACCATCGTGCTCGCCCGCTTCGTTCCCATTGTGCGCACGTTCGCCCCGTTCGTCGCGGGTGTGGGCGAGATGAGCTACCGCAAATTTCTGATCTACAACGTGACGGGGGCCGTTCTGTGGGTCTGCTCGATGACGTATGCCGGCTATGCCCTGGGCAACATCCCGTTCGTCAAAAAACATTTCGAGCTGATCGTGCTGGCCATCATCTTCATCTCGATCCTGCCGGCTGTGTTCGAGATCGCCCGGGCCAAACTGGAACGCCGACCCGCGGAACCGGCGGCGTAAGCACTGTCGGCCTGCCGCCGGCGCCGGTGACTGCTGCGGTTCGAAATCGCTGGCGCGTAACCGCGCCAGCGCCGACGAATCCCAGCAGAAGCAGGAGCGGGAGCAGGAGTGGGTGCGGGAGGCAACCACCCCTCACCGTCCCATCGCGGCCTTCAGCAACCCGGCCGCCTTGTGGCAGGTCTCGTCGTATTCCGCATCGGGAATCGAGTCCGCAACGATTCCCGCCCCGGTGTGGAAGGCGATCTCTCCGCCGGTGATGACAGCGGTCCGGATGGCGATGCTGAATCGAGCCGTCCCGTCAAAACCAAACCACCCCACGGCCCCGGTGTAGAGCCCGCGCGGGACCGGTTCCAACTCTGCGATGATCTCGCAGGCCCGCCGTTTGGGGGCGCCGGTGATTGATCCGCCCGGGAAACAGGCGTCGAACGCGGCCACCGGCCCGATCCCCTCGCGGAGGGTCCCTTCGACGGTCGAGACGAGATGGAACACCTGTTCGAACGGCTCGATCCGCAGGAGTTCGCATACGCGGACCGATCCGTACTCGCACACCTTCCCGAGATCGTTCCGTTCGAGATCGGTGATCATGACCAGTTCGGCGATTTCCTTGGGCGAGCTAAGCAACTCGCAGGCGGCGCGCTCGTCGGCCCCGGGATCGGCATGGCGCGGCCGGGTCCCCTTGATGGGGCGGGTCCGGATACGGTTCCCATCGATCTGCAAAAAGCTCTCGGGCGACGCGGAAGCGATCTGGACATCGCCAAAATCGAGCCAGGCGGCGTGCGGGGCGGGCGATGCGTCGCGCAGCGCGGCGTAATACGCGAAGGGATCGCCCGAGAACGGGCCGCGATAACGGCGGGAGAGATTGACCTGATAGATGTCGCCCGCGGCAATGTATTCGTGCGCGCGCATCACCCTCGCGACATAACCCGCCCGGTCCATCTCCCCGACCGGGGCGCACCGGAAGGTGCCGGGCTGGGGGGCGGTGGGGAGGAGTCTCGCGGCGGCGACGGGGGACCCCCGCCACGCGTCGGTCGAGTGATCGAAGAGGAGCAGGTCGGGGTACACCCCAAATCGGGGCGCACCGTCGTACGGCGCAAAGCCAAGCAAAGCGCCCCCGGGCATTCCAAGATCGGGGGCTGCGGGGGTGCGGTGGTGCGCAAGGGCGGCTTCCACGGCATCGAGCGAGCTGCATTCGCCCACCGGGTCGGAAGCAAGCAGCGAAACCCGGTGCTGCTCCCCGGGCAGGGAAGTGTCGAGAAAGACAAAGCCCGGCCGGTGGCGCAACCGACAAGCCGCTTCCCACGGTGTGAGGGAAAGCGTCAGCGGCTCTAGCCTGGCACTGGAAACGGCGCGGCGCATCGCTGGGGGACCATGCCACCGGTTCCCCGGGGTGCGCAACCCACGAGGGATTGCACCCGCCGAACCCGCTCGACGAAGCGGGTGACGCAGTCCAGGGTGGCCACATGCAATCTCCTTTTCGACGCGCCTCCCGCCTGCTCGCAGCCCTCTTCATCCTTTTCGTGACTCCCGGTGCTGTCTCGGCTCAATGGTTCCGTCCCGCCCCTCAGGAGTGGCAATCCGGCGAGTCTTACCAAGGATACTGGAATCCCCACTACCAACCCCCCGGTTGGGATGCACCGCTGGGCGAGCTTCACTTTGTAAACGGAACCGGCGCTCCGCTGGACCTCTATCATCAGGATCGTCACGGACGATGGGCCTGGACGGCGCAAGTCCCGCCGCGTGCAACGCGCACCGTCCGGTCGCCCATCGGCGATATCTGGACCGCACAGGACCGGTCGGGCCGGGTGGTGCAGCGCGTTCGCGCCCAGGGAGGGAGACAATTTGTCGAAGTGACCAGTTCGCAATGGTATCCCGATCCATCAGGCCCCGCGCGCCCATTTCGACTGACGTTTCGCAACGCATCCGACCACCGGGTCAATCTGTATCTGATCGAGCGCAACGGACGCTGGTCGTGGGTGTCACGCATCCCGCAGGATGGGGAGGTGCAGGTCCGTTCGATCGAAGGCCAGCGCTGGCGGGCCATCAACGAGCGCGGCCGCACCGTGAAGGACTACACCGCGGGGCAGGGAAGGGACACCGTGGTGATCCGGGGCAACTGACTTCCGCTTCCGCCTGCGCGGACTGCAGCTGCAGACGGGAGTGACGAACCCTGGCCCGCCTGTCGCACGCCGCCAACGCGGTCTGAGACAGGGCTAGGGTTCGGGAATGGACGGGATGCGGACCGCGGTCTCGACATCCGCCGTGTAGTCCACCCCCTCGATCCCGAAGCCGAAGAGACGGAGGAACGAGAATTGGTAGCCTTCGAAATCTGCGAGTTGGGCGAGGTTGCCGGTGGTGACCTCGCGCCATCGTTCGGCGACCAGGGCCTGCAGATCCGGGGTCATTTCCCAATCATCCAGCCGTATCCGCCCGGCTTCATCGGGCTGCAGCCGGCCATTGCACAGGCGATCCCGGAACAACCGGTCCATCTGCTCAATGCAATCCTCGTGCGTCCCTTGGTCCTTCATCGCCTTGTAAAGGATCGAGATGTAAAGCGGCACGACCGGGATGGCGGAACTGGCCTGCGTAACGAGCGCTTTGTTGACCGAAACCCAGGCCTTTCCATCCATCGGCGCAAGCCGGACATCGAGCGCCCGCTGAGCCCGTTCCAGATCCTCCTTGGCGCGTCCGATGGTCCCGTTCTTGTAGACGGGCCACGTCACTTCCGGGCCGATGTAAGAGTAAGCCACGGTCCGGACCCCCTCCGCCAGGACCCCGGCGGCCAGCAGCGCGTCGATCCAGAGTTCCCAATCCTCCCCGCCCATGACCGATACCGTCTGGGAAATCTCCTCGGGACTGGCGGGGTCGATGGTCACCTCGGCCACCTCGCCGGTGCCGGTGTTGAGCGTCTTGTTCGTATAACTTCCCTCAATCGGTTTGAGCACCGATTTGGATACCTCGCCGGTCTTCGGGTGCGTGCGACGCGGCGACGCAAGGCTGTAAATCACGCAATCGACCTGACCGAGATCGGCGGCGATGGCAGCGATCACCTCCGACTTCACCGGGTCGGAAAACGCATCCCCGTTGAACGAGCGCGCATACAACCCCGCCGCCTTCGCCGCCTGCTCAAACGCCGCCGTGTTGTACCAACCCGCCGTCGCCGCCCGCTCGGCATCGCCCGGACGCTCGAAGAACACCCCCATCGTCGCCGCCCCGCATCCGAACGCGGCGGCGATTCGCGACGCCAGCCCGTACCCGGTGGAACTACCGATCACGAGGACCTTCTTCGGCCCATCGGCGATCCGGCCGCGGCTTCGGGTGAGGTCGATTTGCTGGGCCACATGACGCGCGCATCCCCCGGGGTGCGCCGTGGTGCAGATGAATCCGCGGATTTTGGGTGTGACGATCACGGTGGCCGGGATGCTCCGCGGTGGCGGCGTGACTGGCAACCGATTTTGTGGAGGCACACCCGACGCGGGCGCTACACCCCGGCCCGATCAAGCAGGTCGGCCAGCACTTTCTCGGCCTCAAACACCTCGCGAGCCACCGCGAGGGCGGCCCGGCTCTGGCCGGCGTAGTCGGCATTGATGGTCTCCACCGCGGCCTGAATGTCGTCCATGGTGCGGAAGGAAAACAGCCCGCCCGCCCCGCCGTAGAGCCGGCTGAACCCGGTTTCCTGCGTGATGGCCGGACGCCCGGCCGCGAGATAACAGGCGGTCCGGTCGCTGAACCACCCGGTGTTGAGCCGGACATACTGGTCCTTGGCCACGGTGAATTCGCCCTTCGAATCCTGGAAATAGCGGCGATAACCATCGAAGTCGGCGCTGAGTTCGTGCGGGAGAACGCGCTGCCACCCATTCCGGTCGAACAACTGCGCGGTGGGCGCATCCTTGATGTCCGTGGCGATCTCGAACGGTTCGCCGCAGCATCGCGGCGCATCGACGAACTTCAAAAACTCGAGCGATTTGCTCCACACATACGTCGACTTGCGCCACTCAATGTCCTTCTTGCCGCCGGTCGACCAGTTGGCGACCGTGGTGAACACGGCCCCCGGCGGGGGCGGTGGGTCCGCCCGCCACAGATCGGTCACAATCGGCTGGCGGGTCGGCAACCAATTGAGCCCGTGCACCGGCACCGGGAAATGATCGGTGCCAACATTCTCCCCAAACGTGAACAGCGCCCGGTGATGCCCCAAATATTCGAGGGTGCCCTGGTCGCCCTTGTCAACCTTGATCTGCTCCACGCCCGGGTCGCTCTCGACGTAGATCAGACGGTCGCTGACCAGCAGTTCGTCGTTGAGTTCCTGCGCCCCGCAGACGTTGAGGATCGCGTCGGCTTCGCGGTAAAGCCGGTCGATGGCGGGCCCGTCGAGGCCGGCCGTCGGATGCCCGGGAAGATAGCGCGCCCGGAACGCCCAGCGCCCCGCAAATCCATGCGCAACCGACAACTGCTCAAGCACCCGCGCCGCGTGGGTGAAATCCTCGATCACCTCGAACGTCACCGGGTTGTAAGGAATCCGGGCCGAGTCCTCGATATAGAACACCTCGTGCCCAAGCCGCTGGAGACCGACGACGTAATGGACGTGCTGCCACACAACCCCGGCAATCGGGCACGAGCCCATGAACCCCATGACCACGATCCGTTTGCGTTTCACCCCTCCAGTTGTGCCGCACCCGCCCAGACGTTTCACGCCGAAAGTTTCGCCAGGGACAGAGCCACCGCTACAACCGAAACGCCTCGATCTTCCCGGCACCCTCCGTTGTAGCGGCGGCTCTCCCGAAGGGGTGCCGCCGGGAGCGCGTCCGGACGCCGCCCGCCCGGTGGCACGTCCCGGGCTGCGCGAGGCCCCGCCGGCGGCAGAGCCACCGCTACAACGGAAACTCGTTCGCGTTCTGGGAGCGTTCCAGCGGCTGAGCACTTGCGCGATCGGGCCGGGTGGCTATCGTCAGCGCCCATGGCGAATTGGATCGCACCCCTGAAACCGCTCTACGAGCAATCCATCGAACGGTATGCGGGCGGTGACCGCGACCTGACCGCGTGGTTCAACGCGAAGGAACGCCGCTTCCTCGCCGAGATCGGGGCGCGCCCGATCTATCTGTTCGATTACGCCGAGGATTTCGTCTCCGCCGCACAGCCCGACTGGGAAACCGCCCTGCTCATGCTCGCGGCGCGCCGGGAATTCTTTCTGTTTCGACAGGGCGGACAATGGACCGATCGCGTGCTCGATGCCGCCACGCTGCCGGCCAAAACCGCGAAAGCGAACGGCATTGAATGGCTCCCGCGGATCCTCGTCAAAGCGCGTACGTTCCTCGAGGGGGTCGACACGCCGGGGATCATGTTCTGCTGCGGCGGAGATCGGGCGTTCCTGCACCGGCACGGGCTGCACCCGGCGGATTTCCTACGGGCAGTGGCCAACTCAGAGGGTGATGATGAGGCCGTGATCCGGTTCGTTGGCGCCAAGGGTGCGCCGCGCTGACCCCGCCCGGCTGCGACAGCGGGCTCCGCCGCTTCGATTCACGGCCTGCCCTCAGAGTTTGTCGAAGCGTTACGGGATCGTTACGTGGCGGGCACGTTGACATGACTCCATGGCCCGTGGTAGTTTCGCCGGACTTCAGAGACCGGCCCGCGGCCGTCCTGGCCGTGCGCGATGGGGCTGAAGCCGCTCCCGTGCAGCATATTCTCGACGCCCAGGTGCTTGTGCTGAACCGCCTCTGGCAGGCGGTGAACATCTGTTCCGTCCGACGCGCCTTCACCCTGCTCTGCCAGGGCCATGCACATGTCGTGCGGCAGGACGAGGGGAACAATTTCCTCACGCACGATTTCGAGAGCTGGCGCGATCTTTCCCACCGCGATCCGGAGCCGGAGATGGTGCAGGCGGTTTCGTTCCGCATCCGCATCCCGCGGGTGATCGTGCTGCTCACGTTCGACCGTTTGCCGCGCAAGGAGGTGAAGTTCACCCGAAACAACATCTTCGAGCGCGACCGGAACACATGCCAGTATTGCGGGCGGGTGTTCGACCGTCGGGATCTGAACCTCGACCATGTGTTCCCGCGCGACCGCGGCGGAACCACCACGTGGGAGAATATCGTCTGCTCCTGCATCCCCTGCAATACGCGCAAGGGCAACCGCCTCCCGCCCGAGGCGGGCATGGCACTGATCCGGAAACCGCGCCGGCCCCGCTGGCGCCCGTTCATCCATCTCACGTTCAATGGCACCCAGCACGAGAGCTGGAAACATTTTGTCGACTACGCCTACTGGAACGTCGAGTTGGCGGATTGATCGGAAGCGACCGGCGCGCCATCGATGCTTCAGCGCGCCGACCGCGTCCCCGTCGAGCGGTGCGCTTGACTCCAGGCCGCCGGGGAGGAGACTTCCGTAAATGGCCGCCCCCCAGAACGTCATCGCGATCATCTACGATTACGACCAGACGCTGAGCCCGACTTACATGCAGGACGAGGTCCTGTTTCCGGCGTTCGGAATCAATCCTTCGGCGTTCTGGAAGCGTTGTGCGGAGTTGGTCAAGGGCCAGGGATACGAACATGAACTGGCCTACATGAAGGCAATGCTCGATTACCTCGGCATGGACCGCCCCACCAATGCGGACCTGCGGGCGCTCGGGGAGCGGCTGACGTTTTATCCCGGGCTGCCCGAGATGTTCGACGAGCTCGGGGCGGCGCTGCTGGGCCCGGAACATCTCGCGCACGACATCCGGGTCGAGCATTTCATCATTTCATCGGGGTTGCAGGTGCTGATCGAGGGGAGTCGGCTGGCACCGCATGTCCGCCGAATTTTCGGGTGCGAATTCGCGGAGGATGCGGAAGGCCGGATCGATTTTCCCAAGCGAGTGATCAGCCACACGCAGAAGACGCAGTTCCTGTTCCGCATCAACAAGGGAATGCTCGACCTCACCGACGACGTGAACGATCAGATGCCGCCCGATATGCGGCCGGTGCCGTTCGAGCACATGATCTATGTCGGGGATGGCCCGACGGATGTGCCGTGCTTCACCGTGATGCGGAAGAACGGCGGGCGGGCCATCGCGGTTTACAACGCCGGTGACGTCACCCGGACGAGTTTCCGGAAATGCTATCAGCTCACCGAGCATGCCGACCGCGTGCGGCACATCGCCCCGTCCGACTACCGGCAGGGAAGCCATCTCCGGTTGTTGCTTGAGGAAATGACAAGGGAGATCGCCGACAGCATCGTCGCCCGCCGTGTGCGCGACACTCAGGAGTCGCTGGTTCGCGCGCCGAAGCATTGAGCCGGCGCCGCCCGGCGCGGCTCAGGGGAAGGGCGGCTTGTTGCCGCTGTTGAAGCCCTCGACGTCCGAGGGGCCCGGGGCGCCGGACCCGGTGAAATCGCCGCTGGTCGAGTCATCGCCGCCGTTGACCTCGTTGAACTGAAGATTGTCGCCGAAGAGTTTCAGGACCGACCCGTTCACGGTGACATTGACGCCGTCGTCGACGCGGATGGTTTTTGCGGCGATGGCATTGACCCCCGAGCCGGTGTTCAGGACGGTGTTGTTCAGGAAACGAACCATGCCGTTCGACCCTCCCGCGTAGAGCTTGAGTTGGGTCGCAGCGGAGAGGGTGCCGCCGTGGATGTTGAGCTGGCCGTTGGGGCCGTAGGCGCGGATGCGCAGGGTGTCGGCGGCGAGCGTCGAGTTGTAGAGGTTGACGATCCCGTCAATCGCGGGGTTTTGAGTGTCAATTTCGAGAATGCCCCCGATGGCCTGAATGACGGCGGGTGGGGCGGTTGCGCCGACGTCGCCGACGGTGATCGGCCCGCCGTTGGAATGAATTTCTACCCGGGCCTGCTCGGCGCCGTTGGTTGAGTTGGCCGTGATCTCCGCACCGCCGGCAACCACCACGCCGCCGCCCTGGGTCTGGATCAGGATGTGTGCCTTGGTTCCCGCGGCGTCGGCGAGCGCGAGCAATTGCGAACTGTTCTGGATCTGGATGCCGGTTCCCGTGGTGGCCCGGCTGCGAAGACCGAGGCTCGGAATCGAGGAGCTTGCCGGGGTGTTGTAAGTCTGCACCGTGGAGGTGCCCACATGGATCCGCTCCGCCACAAGATCGACCTGCCCGCTCGAATGGTAGGACTCGGCGTCGAGCGTCAGATTCCCCCCCGCATCGACATACGTGAAGTCGGACTCGGTGTAACGATTGAGGGTGATGTCGCGCCCGGCCCGAATGTCCAGCAGCGCGGCGTTGAGACCGTCCGCGCCCGCACTCTGGATGACGTCGCGTCCCGCCCGGAGGTTGAGGTTGCGTCCGTAAAAATCGCCCTCCATGAAAAGGTCGCGCTCGGCGGAGAGATGGGCATCCGCAAGTCGAATCTGGAACTCGCCGTCGCCAAAGTTTAGCGAGCCCTGGAAATCGAGATCGGAATTCGCACCGCGCGCGTAGAGGTAAAGATCCGCGCCGACGGAGTCGAACCCGAATAATGGACCGATGGTGATCGGACCGTCAACGGTGGCGATGGACAGGGAGTCGATCCCGAACAGTTGCATGCCGATGGGCCCGTTGGACCCGGCGGTGGTGACGCCGTCGCGCGCGATCAGGGCAATCCGGGTCGGGCCCCCGGTGGTCTGGTAAGTGGCGCCGCCATCGAGCAGGAGGGACTCGAACTTGAAAACGGTGAGGGGCGGCGGTGGGGATCCGGCGCCGTCAATACCGAGGGTGTTGTCGAACGGCGAGGTGCTGCCGAACAGATACTGGGAGAGCGCCCCATCCTGAGCCGCGCTGCGGTAGATGCGACCCTCGTCGGTGATGCTGTCGGTGGTGATGGTCGGGTCGGTGACGATCACGGTGGTGTTGTTGATCGTGTAGGCACCGGGGATGAGCGGTGCAGGCCCGAACTTATCGGGACCCGTCGGACCGCCGCCGCCACCTCCGCCGGGCGGGATGGGAGATCCGCCGTCGCCCGATGCACCCGCGCCGCCTTGAGGCGGGTTGGCCGGGTCGCCATCGGAACCGCCTTCAGGGCCGCCCCCCGCGGGGGGGAGCGAGTTGGTGGCGGTGCTCCGGGGATCCTCGGTGAGCCACACGACATTCCCCTCGCCGAACAATGAAAGGTTGGTGTCGAAGAGGTCGCCCAGTTCGAGCCAGTCGTTCTGCCGCCCGATCTCGCGCCGGATGAGCCCATCACTCGCGAGCTGGGCGAAGCGGTCACGGATCAGGGGCGAGGTCTGCACAAGGCGTTCGATGTCGATGACGACCGGTTGCGGGAGGCGATCCGCGTCGGGGGAGAGCATCAGGAACTCGCCGGGACCGAGCACGAGGCTCTCGCCCTTGCGCTTTTTGAGAGCGACCCGAACTTTGCCCTCGAGAACGATGATCTTGACGTAGCCGGGTTTGCCCTCGACGGAGGGGGTGTATTCGATCAGCACCGTCGTGCCGGTGATGGCGGCGGTCACGGCGGCGGTCTTGATGGTGGCGCCGCCCGCTCCCTTGGGCACCTGGAGCAGGATGGTGCCGCGATCCAGTTCGAGGTCGCGCGTTCCCTGTTCGAATCGGAAGAGCGTGTTCGCCCCGAGCCGGGCGAGGGTCTTGTCCTCGAACGTAAGTTCGGCGCGTGATTCGCCACCGGTGCGAACCCCGGTGCGGCCCGTGATGGAGTCGCGAAGTTTGGCCGGGCGCGGTGCCGCCGCCGGGGTGACGATGCGCACATCGTTCTGGATCTGGCTGATCTCGGCGCGGGTCAGGGGGGCGGCGTGCAGTCCGCTGCCCGAGGCAAGGACGAGGGCGAGGCTGACGGCGAAGAGGGGGCGGGCGATCATGGCGGGTATTAAAAACGGAGATTCAGCGCGACGCCGACGCCCGGGTTGAACACGTCGTAGTCGAACGTGCCTTCATCGCTGCGGTTGAAGGCGGCGGAGGCGAACAGGCTGCCGGTGAACTGCGCGCAGGCCTTGAAATTGAGATTGGCGCCGATGATCTGGTTGAAATCGACCCGGCCGTACTCGGGATAGTCGAACACGCTCGACCGGGCGTATAGTTGGAGCTCAAGCCAGCGGGCGAGAGCGGCGTTCATCCCCACCTGGATGCCATACTCGTTGCGGGCCGCGATTTCGGGGTCGGTGGACAGCGCCAGCTTCGTGCCGGCCCCGATGTAAAACCAGAGCCCCCGACTGTAGATGAACGGTTTCTGCGCGGCCAGAGCGAGGGCGTGCGTCTCGTTGAACACGTCGTCCTGGCCCGAGGTGTACCGGGTGTAAGCGTAGCGAACCCCGAGCGACATGCCTCCGAGCCAGTCGGCGAGGTAGGTCAGGCCCACTGCGGGTTCGAGGCTCTCGAAATCGAGCACGCCATACTCGTCATACCGATAGATCTGCTCGGTGGCCGAAAGTTCCCCGTAAAGCCGGCGGGTGATTCGCGGACGCCACGCGGCGGCCAAGGTGGTCACCATGAATGCGTCGTCCAACTCGCCCTCGCTCACGAGCGCGACGTTGTCGGTGAGGTAGCCGGCCACGGCCGCCGAGAACGAAAGAGATTCGTATTCATCCGGGCGCTTCAGGATCCGTTGCTCTCCCAGATCAGTGCTGCCGGGGCTCCACGGCGCGAACTCCTCGCCGCGCCCGTCGGTGGCGAGGGTCAGCGTGGGGAGATTCTCGGCGGCGGAACCCCGTCCGATATTGGTCAATCGCTGCCGGTCCACGGGGGATTGGGCAGGCGCGGCACTGGCCGGGAGCAACGCGAGAAACGCGAAAATTACGACGGCTTGCGGACGTGTGGCGGGCATGAATGTGGCGGTTAAAATCAATCGGAAACGCTCTGCCTAGCCTCGCTTGGGCAGGGTGGCGAGGATGTCCTGAAGCACCTTCCCGGGCCCAAGATAGTTCTTCCCCTCATAACTGTCGGACAACACTTTCCCATCGGCATCGACCAGCACCAGGCAGGGAATGCCCCGCCCGGCGTAGCGGGTGATGGCCCCCGCCGAACGAACCTTGCGATAAGCGAGCGCAGGCCACGACATCCCGGCCTCCTGCATATACTGCTCCATTTCCTCGGCTGAGTGGTCGCTGCTGACGAAGATGAGCTCGAACTCCGGGTGGTCCGGTTTGAATCCCTTGTAAAACTCGACCAACTTCGGGGTGAACGCACGGCATGGACCGCACCAGTGAGCCGAGAAATAAAAGGCGGAATACTTCACCCCGCCGAAGCCCTGGTCGGCGAATGGCTTGAGACTTTTCCCCTCGACGGCGACCAGATCGCCGGCCAACGCCTTCGGGATGACCGCCTGCGGGATGCTGAGCGGCCGCGGCGGCGCGGAGATCGATGGGGCGGGTGTCGGAGCCGGGACCGGGGTCGCCGCAGCGGCGGCCGCAGCGAGCTGCAATTTTCGGGCGGACGCCTGTTCGAGCAGATCGGTGTCACCCGGGGCAACCACGGCTGTGGATCCCGCAAAATCGAGGGTCAACCGGGTCGGTTCGACGCGAACCAGACGGAACGGGCGTCCGGGTGGCACCTCGACCGAACCGGTCGGCGCGCCGGCGACCAGGGTGGCCACTTTAACCGGGACGCGTGCCCTGACTTGGGCGGGCCAAAGGCGTCGATCCGCGGCAACCTCATTGAGGGTCGGCGCCTGCGCCTGAAGTGACGAGCAGCCCGCTATCAGCGCAGCCGCTGCGAAGAGGTGGCGGTGCATAACCGGGCATCATAGTTAGGTGTCGGCCCGCGTCGAGCCGATTTCGACAGCGGCGAGCTTCGGCCCAATCATTCCGATCCCGGGTGGGGCTGTGCATGCAAACCAAAGGGTCGCTCCACGTAGGAAAAAGCGCGGTTCGAACGGGTGGCACTGCGGGCACAGCCCGCCTTGGAGTGCTCCGACCCAGCGGAGCTTTGGATTGAAGCGCGCGCTGGCGAATTCACAGGCGGCGTTCCCTTTGCGTTGTGCCTGCCATCCAAAGCGGCGCTCCCGCGCGCCGCACTCCATGGCGCTGCGCGCGGTGAGAAGCTCAAACCGCTTGGCGGTGTGATCTGGGCAGGCTAGAGCTGGCGCGTGAAACCCGACCGGCATCGCGCGGTTGCCTTCCGTTGGATCTGTCTGCTGGTGCTCGGAATCTCGCTCCTGGTGTTCCTGGCGCCGCACGGCATGCATGTCGTGACGAAGCGGCCGTCCGACCCCAAATCGTGGTGGTGGGCGGGTCCGAGGTTCGAGGGGCGATTCCAGGATCAACTGCTCGCGCTCGGGCTTCCGGTCCCGACCCGGCCCGAGCTTCGCTTCGTGGCGATCGATGCCGGATCACTGGCGCCGGCCTCCAATGCCGAAGAACTCGCGGCGTCGCGCGGACTTGAATTGATTCAAGCCGGTTGGCCGTGGTCGCGCGAGGTCTACGCCATCCTGGCGGAGAAACTTCTGGATGCGGGCGCCAATCTCGTGGTGTTCGACCTGCTCTTCGGCCCGGCGCGCGAGGGGGACGATCGATTGCGCGAACTCCTCGAACGCCATCGGGACCGCCTCCTGGTCGGGTCCAATCTCACCCCCAGCTCCTTCTCGCAGGAAGCCCCGGTCCCCGCCACGTTCCAGGGAGTCTCCCCCACCCTTCTGCCACCGGGATCAGAACACGATCCGCGCGTGGGAAGCGTCAACTTCATCCCCGAAGGCCATGGCACCGTCTGGCGCGTGCCATTCCGTCTGACCCTTTCGGAAATCGACGGGGGCGCCCCCTATCCCGGGGAAGAACGGTATGCCTCCCTGACCACCCGCGTGCTCGAACGCGCCGGGGTCCCCCCCGGGCCGGACACGCAGGGGCAGTTGTTCCGGTATCAGGCACCGGACGCCTATCGTCCGATCCCGGTTCTGGAAATTCTGGACCCCCGGTTGTGGGAGCAGAACTGGGGCGGCGGCTCGAAATTCAAGGATGCCATCGTGCTGATCGGCCCCGGCGCACCTGAGTTTCACGATTTTGTGGAAACACCCTTCGGGAGCCTCGAGGGACCCCGGGTGCATCTTCATGCGATGGGCGCCGCGCTGCAAAACGCGTTTTATCGTCAGCCAGGGATCCTGATGCTCGTGGCGCTGACGGCAGTCGGCGCCGTGCTGGGGCTGATCCCGGCCCTGGGGCTGCGGGATCGTCCGATCACCGGGCTCTTCTGCATCCTTGGTGGGGCAGTGATCTACTTTTGGCTGGCCTGGGCGGTCTACAGTTTCGGCGGGATATTGCTCCCGCTCTCGGCACCGATGGCGGCGCTTTGCGGCAGCGGCGTGCTCGGGATCGGATACGAGTTCAGCCTCGAGCAACGCGAAAAAGCACGGGTCCGCCGGATCTTCGAGAGCTACGTCTCGCGCAACGTCGCCCGGGCGATTCTGGACAACCGGGACGAGGTCATGCAGGCCCTCGGCGGTACGCGCAAGCCGATGGCGCTGCTCTTTTCCGACCTGCGGGGGTTCACCGGGCTTTCCGAGCACGCCGACCCCGTCCAGTTGGTGACGCAGCTCAACGAGTACCTGGGCGCAATGGTCGACATCGTCTTCCAGAATGACGGCACGCTCGATAAATTCATCGGGGACGCCGTGATGGGTGTCTGGGGCAACCTCACCTCACAGGGGACCGCGATCGATGCTGAAAAAGCCGTCCGCTCGGCACACGAGATGCGGCTTGCCCTCGATCGCCTCAACGCGCGTTGGCGGGGGGAAGGGCGTCGGGAATTTGCCTTCGGCATCGGCATCCACCACGGCGACGCGGTCTTCGGCAACATCGGTTCGGAACAGAAAAAGGAACCGACCGCCATTGGCGACGCGGTCAACCTCGCCTCCCGTCTCGAGGGCCTCACCAAATTCTGCGGAGTGGACATCGTGCTCAGCGATGCGGTCGAGGCGGCCGTGCGCGGCAAGTTCCATCTCATGCCCTTGGGGGCGTTGCGCGTGGCCGGACGCTCCCGCCCGGTCGATATCTTCTGGCTGGCCGGCCCCGCCGGTGAACCGCACCCGCTCGTTCCCGTGATGTCGGCATTCGCCGGGGCCATCGCCCACTATCGAGCCCGTCAATTTGCCGAGGCCCGGGCGCTGTTTGAGGCCCACCCCGCCGATGCCCCGGCGGCGAAACTCGCGCTCCTCTACGCGGAACGCTGCCGCCTTTACACCACCGAACCGCCCCCGGACGACTGGGACGGGAGTGAATCGATGGCCGGGAAATGAGGTCTCCCGCCCCGCGACCATCGGACCAGGAGGCTCCCGACCCACCCACAGCCGACAGCACGCTCGCTCCCCAGTGGATCGGCCGCTCCAACCGGGTGCGAGCGCCCATTGACCGCACGCCGACAGTGCGATACAAGGGGAGGTTGGTCTACACCTCACTCCTACCGAAACGTCACCGATCATGGGAAAAAATCACCGAGTCGTCACCAAACGTCGCCGCCGCAAAGCCTACAACGAACGCACGAAAGTGCGGCTGCGGAACATGCCGGTGACGCGCTCCGTGCGTCCGGCCGCCGATCCCGCGGTCGCGAAGGCCCCCAAGCGCAAGCCAGCGGTGAAAAAGGCCCCCAAACCGGCCGAAGTCGTCGTCCAGCCAGCCGCCATCGAGGTGCCCGCCACGATCGTTCCCGCTCCGATCGCTCCCGCTCCGATCGCTCCCGCTCCGATCATTCCTGCCCCGATCGTTCCCGAACCGATCGTTCCCGAGCCGATCGTTCCCGAGCCGATCGTTCCCGAACCGATCGTTCCCGAGCCGATCGTTCCCGAGCCGATGCCCCCGGTTTCCGATCCCGTTGAGTCCGCTTCCGATCCCGTTGAGTCCGCTTCTGCTCCAGAAGCGGTTGTCGCCGCTCCGGAGTCGACGGCGAGCCCTGAAGCCCAGCCCGAGCCGTAAGGCCGGGCCCAACCCCGGAGGGTGGCGTGCGGGGGTTTGTCGAGGCACTTCGGAAGCACACCTGTCTGGACTTCCTGTCGCCGGGCACGGGCGCCGCATCCCCTTGGGAAGTGCGCCGCTGGTTGCCCGCCATCGGGCTCCTGGCCGGGCTGCTGGTGGCCTGGATTCATCTGCCCATCGCGGAATTGCTCCTGCCCGCCGACGTCGCGCTGGTCGCGGCCATGGCGCTCCAGGCGTTCCTCCTGAACTTCGGCCCCGAGCAGGCCCTCTGCCGGGGAGTTTCCCGAAGCCCGGAAACCGCAGGGATCGCCACGGCGGCCCTGACCCTCTGCCTGCTCGCCAAGTTCGTCATCTACCGCCAGTTTTTGCCGCCCGAGATCGGGCGGGTCCTGGTCCTCGGCACGACCGCCGCCCTCACCGGACCCCTGCTGCTCGCCGCCCGGATGCGGCCCACCTCGCAACCGGACCACATCCCGCCCCCACCGGGTCTGTTCTCCGTGAGCGTCCTGCTGCTGTGGATCGCGGTCGCTGCGCTGATCGCCTCGGCGGGCGGGGATTTCGGGCACGCCATCCGCACCACCGTCTGCATCGTGGCGGGCACGGCGCTCGTTCAGATAATCGGGGCCGCGTGGGTGCGCGAACAACACGGCGGGTTGCCCGCGCCGTTGCTGCTGATGTTCTCGCTCCCCTGCGAGATCGCCGCCTGCGCGGGCCTCTTAATGGCGCGCTCGCAGTTTCTGTGAACCGTTGCCGGCCCCGGCCCGCCCGAATCCCGACCCCATGAGCGAGGCGTTCCTCATCGTCGATGGTCACAGCGTCATCTTCGCGTGGACCGATCTGCACGCCCAACATTCGCGCAACACCGAATTGGCCCGTGAAACCCTCGTCCGCCGCCTGGTCCCGATCCACGACACCCTCCGACGCACGGCCGTGGTGTTCGACGGGCGCGGCGAGCGCACCACCGAGCACCTGCACACCACAGGCATCAAGGTGTTCTATGCAGGCGGACGCCAGTCCGCGGACCACGTGGTCGAACGCCTGGTTGCGCGGCTCGGCGCCAACCATGACGTGCTGGTTGCCACCGATGATCGGCTGGAACAACAAACCGTCACCACCTTCGGCGCCTCATGGATCTCGACGGCCGAACTCCGCGACCTGGTCGATCGGGCCGAACGGGATGTGCGTGAGGAAATCCGGAAGCGCGCGCCGCGCAACCGTCCGCGCTGACACCTTCGCCCGGGCAGGGACGCCCGATCTTCCATGTCGCGCCTTCCGCTTCCAGCGCCTAGGCTTCCGGGCATGGCAGCCCACCGGATCGCGGTGCTCAAGACCTGCAAGCTGTTCATTGGCGGCGCGTTTCCCCGCACCGAAAGCGGGCGGACAAGTTCGCTCAGGGGGTTCCTCGCGGCAATTCTGGTTGCGGGGGGCTCGTGCCTGGCGGCGGACGGAAATGGCGCCCCCGGGCTCCTCGACCGGTTGATCCCGTGGGTTATCGACGAACGCGGGCAGCTCGAAGGCGTTCCGTTTCCCGAAGTCATCCGGGCCGCAACCGGTCATCAGGTGGTGCCGCTGGATCCCTCGTCCGAACCCGATGCACGGGTGGTGCACGAGATCGGCAGGGCGTTGGACGCCGTTCTCGCCCGGATGAGCCGCCCGGATTCTCCGGTGCACAACCTCGAACGGATCAACGAGGCAAGCGCGGCGTTCGAGTCGGAACTGCTCAAGACGATCAACACCGTCCCTGCCCTGCACTGCAGTCTGCCCGAAACCGCGGCGGGCGAAGCCCAGCGCTCCGGGTATCCCGACCTCCGCATCGAGCATCGGGAAAGTCGGCGGGTCTATTATCTCGATCCCAAGCTGTATGCCCGGGGTTCGCGGGACGCGACATTCCGAACCTTCTATTACGAGCCGAAGCGGGAAACGAACAAGGTGCGGGAGGATGCCCGCCATCTGCTGGCCGGCATCGAACACGATGGCGCCGGGGGAGCGTGGCGGTTCGTGCGGTGGGATCTGGTCGATCTCTCCAAACTTCAAGTGCGGCTCAAGATGGAGTTCCAGGGCAGCAACCGGGATCTCTATCGGCCGGAAACGATCGTGGCCACGGGCGGAGGGCAGTGATCCACGGGACGGCGAGCATCGCGCAGCCCGTTCCTTTCCGCTGTAAACGGGCTCAATGCCCCCGTTCTGCATTCCCCAACCCGACCCACTCGCCGCGGGCACCGGGCTGATCCAGCCCTGCTACGACAGCGGACTCACCCACTTCGAATCACGCACTCGGAGTCGGGTGCCTGCAATCCGGGATGCCTGCAATCCGGGATTGCCCTCGGATGGCGGGTGCGTGAGAGTACGCGACCAATTTCGACGCAACCATGGGTAAAACACTGTTTCAGAAGGTTTGGGACGCACACAATGTGGGCACACTGCCGAACGGGCAGACCCAGCTCCTGATCGGCACGCACCTGGTGCATGAAGTGACCAGCCCCCAGGCGTTCGCCATGCTGCGCGAACGCGGGTTGGGCGTGAAATTCCCGCACCGCACGTTCGCGACCGTCGATCACATCGTCCCGACCAACGAAGTCATCGAGCCTTACTCGGATCCGCTCGCCCAGGCGATGGTCGTCGAGCTGCGCAGGAACTGCCTCGATTTCGGGATCACGTTTTTCGACACGAACACCGGCAAACAAGGGATCGTGCACATCGTCGGGCCGGAGCAGGGGATCACCCAGCCCGGAACCACGATTGCCTGCGGCGATTCGCACACCTCAACCCACGGGGCATTCGGCGCCATCGCGTTCGGCATCGGCACCAGCCAGGTTCGCGACATTCTCGCCACCGGCACCATGGCCATCGCCCCCCTCAAGGTCCGGCGCATCAACGTCAACGGCCGGCTGGCCCCGGGAGTTTACGCCAAGGACGTCATCCTGCACATCATCCGCGTGCTCGGCGTGAACGGCGGCACCGGCTACGCCTACGAATACGGCGGATCGGTGTTCGACGAATTCACCATGGAAGAGCGGATGACCGTCTGCAACATGTCCATCGAGGGCGGGGCACGCGTCGGATATGTGAATCCGGACGACACGACGTTTGCCTATCTCAAAGGCCGCCCCTACTGCCCGACCGGCGCCGAATGGGATGCGGCGGTCGTTCGCTGGCGCAGCGCGGCCTCGGACCCGGATGCGGCGTATGACGACGTCATCGAGATCCAGGCGGGGGACATCGCACCGACGGTCACCTGGGGCATCAATCCCGGGCAGGCGATCTTCATCCACGAGGACATTCCGCGCGCGGAGGACGGACGGACCGACAGCGAGCGCGAGGGCATCCGCGAAGCATTGGCGCACATGAAGTTCGACGGCGGCGAGTCGATCCGGGGCAAACGGATCGATGTCGCGTTTTTGGGAAGCTGCACCAACGGACGCCTGAGCGATCTGCAGGAGGTGGCCAGGTATTTGCGCGGACACCACGTCGCCCAGGGCGTGAAGGCCATCTGTGTGCCCGGCTCCCAAGCCGTTGCAAAGATCGCCGTGGAACTGGGACTCGACCGCATCTTCACCGAGGCGGGCTTCGAGTGGCGGGGAGCCGGATGCTCCATGTGCCTGGCCATGAATCCCGACAAACTGGTCGGGGACCAACTGTGCGCCAGCTCGAGCAACCGCAATTTCAAAGGCCGCCAGGGAAGCATCACCGGACGCACCATTCTGATGAGCCCGCTCATGGTCGCGGCCGCAGCCGTCACCGGCGAGATCACCGACGCCCGCGAGGTGTTCGGACTCCGACCTGCCCCGGCTTCCGTCTGACCTCGGGCAACCCACCCTCACCGACCTTTCCCATGGCACTCGAAAAAATCTCACAGGTTCGCGGACGCGGCGTGCACGTGCCCGGCGATGACATCGACACCGACCGCATCATCCCGGCCCGCTTCATGAAATGCGTCACATTCGACGGGCTCGGCGAGTTTTTGTTCCACGATGTGCGCAACACGCCAGAAGGCATCCCGGTCGATCATCCCCTGAACGACCCGCGCTTCACGGGGGCGAGGGTGTTGCTGTCCGGCAACAATTTTGGGTGCGGCAGCTCCCGCGAGCATGCCCCCCAGGCGATCTATCGCGCGGGGTTTCGGGCCGTGATCGCGGAGGGATTTGCCGAGATCTTCTTTGGCAATTCGATCCAGCTCGGCATGCCGTGCGTCACCGCCTCCCGGGAGGAGATCCAGTCGCTCGCATCCCGGATCGCGGCCGACCCGGCCTTGGAGATCACCCTCGACCTCGAAGCCCTCAAGATCCGGTGCGGCGGCGGGGAATTCCCATGCGCCCTTCGCGCCGGTGCCCGCCAGTCCCTCATCGAAGGCCGCTGGGATCCCATCGCCGATCTTCTCGAAAACCTGCCGCAAGTGGACGCCACCGCGGCCCGGCTGCCTTATCTTGTCGTCGGAAGCTGACCGCGCAAACCGGCAACGGAATTGCCGCAGTCAAAAGGCGGCTGCGCCGCGGAAGAAGCGATCAGCGGGACGTCACTTCCACAACCGGGCCGGAATTCGCACTTCCAAACGTCCCCGCACCGAACACCACGCAATCCGCCAATCGCGCCCCGGGACCGATCCGCAGCGGACCGCCATCGCTCCAGGCCACCACGTTGCGGAGGTGCGCACCGCCCGCAACGGTCACTCCCGCGCCGATGGCTCCAAAGCCGGAGATCGAGGCGTCGGGATCGACCGCGACGTCGGATGCAATCACCCAGCGTCCGGCGCAAAGGCGGGCGTGCACCGCCAGATACTCGGCCGCAGTGCCGAGATCGAACCATTCGCCCGCATCGAGGACGACGCCTCCGACGACCAACCCGTCGCGGATCGCTTCGGCGAGCACCGGGATCAATGAACGCACCTCGCCCGGCGGGATGCGATCAAGGAGCGCAGGATCGATCACCGCGATCCCGGTGTACTGGTGCGTGCCGACGCAGGCGGGATCGAGCAAGCCGCGCAGATCGGTGACTCGCACGCTGCCGGGCTTCCCCTCCCCCGCGGCCACGGCCACATTGCGCACGGGACCGTTGGACCTCAACGCGAGCGTTGCGATCCCCCCGCAATCCGCATGGGCCGAGAGGAGCGGTCCGATCGGGAGATCAGAATAGATGTCGCCATTGGCGAGCAGGAAGGGGGCGGTGAGCAGATGCGCGGAGTTGCGAAGTCCGCCCCCGGTGTCGAGCAGGAGGGGTTCGTGCTGGAAATGGATCGGGCACCCGCGATGAACGGCCCCGGGGAAGGCAGCGGCGTAGGCGGCGGGGAGGTGATGGGTGTTGACGACGAACCGGCGGACGCCGGCGTCAATCAGGCGATCAAACGTATGGGTGATGAGCGGGCGGTTGAGCACGGGCACCAGCGGCTTGGGGAGGCGGTGGGTGATCGGACGCAGGCGGGCGCCCAGGCCCGCACCCAGCACAAACGCGGTAACGA
>Ga0163150_10002656_pt1 | contig 26843 bp, 44 predicted proteins | sample OliLakLV19P2IB_FD_148628 | JGI IMG/M metagenome (GOLD analysis project Ga0163150, IMG submission 148628) | Freshwater microbial mat bacterial communities from Lake Vanda, McMurdo Dry Valleys, Antarctica - Oligotrophic Lake LV.19.P2.IB | ecosystem: Environmental > Aquatic > Freshwater > Lake >...
CACTAAATGCGATTTGCACTGGGGGGCGTATATCCATCCGAATCAAGAGCGAACTTTGACCGTTCGTGAAGCGGCGCGTTTTCAATCATTCTCAGATTCGATCCGGTTCACTGGGTCCAAGAGGGAACAGTTCCGGCAAGTCGGCAATGCAGTTCCGCCGTTGCTTGGAAAGGCGGTTGCGAAGGCTGTTGCTCGGATGCTCCGCAAAAACAAGGATGTTGAAAGATGCGAACTGATCCGCTGAGCAGGTGGTCGTCGCAGAAATGAGAATCAAACATCAATATCTACTCAGGTAGATATTGAGGAGGTTTTGAAGAACGATGAGAATTCCAACCTACCTATCGCATTCAGGTATGTCCCTCTGGGAATCAAACCCCGAGGAATACTACTTGAAGAACATCGCGCCGACGCGAGCCCCGAGGCTGCCGCAAGAGAAGCCGGCGTCGGTGGGCTCGTGCTTTGACGCCTTCGCCAAGTCGGCGCTCCACGAAGCTTTGTTCGGCAAGGGTGCCGATCCGGTCTACAGCTTCGAGGCGCTCTTCGAGGCCCAGGTTGAGCCGCACAACCGCGACTGGGTGTTGGAAGAGGGCCGGTACACCTTCGACTGCTACAAGTATTCGGGGATGTACCAGTCACTACTCGACATGCTGCTGCAAGCAGTTGAGCCGCCCCGCTTCGAGTTCAGCGTGTTCGCGACCCTCGGTGGCGTGCCGTTCACTGGCAAGCCGGACTGCCGGTTCATTCTGCCCGGCCCGATCCACGTCATCCACGACTGGAAGGTCAACGGCTACTGCTCGAACTCGGCGACGAGCCCCGTGAAGGGCTACCTACTCTGCACGGACGGCGAGCCGCTGTACAAGACGGACAAGAAGACCGGGGTGCAAACCCTGGCCCCGAACAAGAGCCACAACACTGCGCACAAGCAGTTCGCTGAGTTCGACCACCACGGGCTGACGATCGACGCCGGCTACATGGAAGACCTTTCGACCGACTGGGCCGACCAGCTTTCGCTGTACGGCTGGGCGTTGGGCGAGAAGATCGGCGACCAGAACGTCGTGTTGCAGATTCACCAGACCGTCGCCAAACCGATCGCGCTTCGCCGGCCGCAACTGCGGTTCGCCCAGTTCCGTTGCCGTGTGCGGGACTCGTACCAGCACCACCTGCTGGGGCGGCTACAAACCGCGTGGAAGCATATCTCCACCGGGCACATCATCCCGACATTGACGCGAGCAGAGAACGACGCTCGCTGCCGTGCGCTCGACAAGGAATCGATCGGGCTTCAATCAGATGGAAGCATTGAAGGTGACTTCTTCGCCGCAGTTGTGCGGCCGAAATACAGAGGTTAAGCGTGCTCTACGTGCGTGAGGCCAACGGGAACGACCTGCAACACATCATCGACATTGACATCAAATGTTTCGATGAACCGTGGTCGCCCGAGTTCTGGCGGCAGAAGAACGACGTGACAGTCGATGTGGCCACGTTCTACGGAACGCCGGTCGCGATGGCAGTCTACACGTCGAGCGACGACATCACGACGTTGCACAAGCTGGCTGTGAAACCAACACACCGCAGGCAGGGCGTCTCGCGAAAACTGTTCGAGCGGCTATCGCTGACAACCGACGCCGTGTACTTGACGATCCCCGAGACCATGTGCAGCGGTGAGAAGAGCCTGATCCCGTGGCTCAACAAACTCGGTTTCAAGGGAAGCGGAATTGATCGAAGCCGATTCATCAGCCTCGGAGAGATAGAAGACGGTTTTGTGTTCCATGCACTGAGGTCCAAATGACACGTACAACTCGACACGAATATCTGCAAGGCGTCTACGCACGCCAAGCGGCACGCATCAAGCCGCCCACTGTCAACGAGCTTGTCAAGAAGCAAGCTCGCAGCATCATGCGGCAGTTGAAGGAAGAGGGTCGTATTCCGGCCCGTCTGACCAACAAGTTCGCGTGGTCGTTCGGCGAGCAGCACGGCCACGTCATGGCGGACACCCGTAGTCAAGCCCGAGCCCTTATCAAGAAGGAACTCGGCACCGGCAAGAACGCCCGGCTGCCCGAGGGCGTGGAGATCATCGACGTGCGAGACAGCCAGCACCCGCTGGGATAGACATGCGAATCAACCCACAAGCGCTTGAGCGGCTGCGTGCGGCCCCTTTGCACGGGGCCGGGTTCGCGGACATCTGTGAGAACATGCTTCTCGCGGCGTCAGCGACGGACGCGACCCCTGTGTTCAATCTGGACTATCAGCCGACGCCCGAAGAGATCGAAGAGGGCGACCTGATCCCGGTCATCACCATTTACCTACGGCAAGCAAAATGATCGAACAAGGCTGGGCGTTTATCCAAGCGCAGTTGGCGACCAACAACTTCTTGAGCGGCGGTGCCGTGCTCATGGTGTTAGGCGGTGCGGCTGCCTTGCTGCGAAAGCTGCCATACCAGATATGGGACTGGTTCGTCCACCGGATTTTCATCAAAGTCGAAATCCCGATCCGGGATGACGCCTTCCTATGGTTCGACGAGTGGATGGCCCAACAGCCCTACGGCCGCACGCGGGCTCGCTGGCTGAGCGTTCGCACGGTCCGCCGTGGCCGTCGCGAGGACTCGCCGCCCACGATCATCTTGTCGCCCGCCCCTGGCGTCCACTGGTTGCTCTGGCACGGCTACTTCCTGATCGTGCACCGCGAGCGGCAAGAGCCCGAGGGCAAAAGTGAGCGTGGCCCCAGCAAGGGCGTCGAGTATTTCAAGGTCAGTGTGCTGACCCGCAAGCGGCCGGTGATCTTGAAGCTGCTGGAAGAAGCCCGCGATGCGGCCATGCCGAAGGATGATCCCCGCATCACTGTCTATACGCCCGGCTGGCACGGGGAGTGGGACGGCGAAGCCAAGCGGCGTCTGCGCCCGTTGGAGTCCGTGGTGCTGCGTGACGGCGTGATGGAGCGGATTGTGGCAAGGGTGAAGAAGTTCATGGACGACGCCCAGCGCTACATCGACCTGGGTATTCCCTACCGGTATGGCTGCTTGCTGCACGGTGCGCCTGGCGGCGGTAAATCGTCCATTGTGATCGCGATCGCGTCCCACCTGGGGCTCGACATTGCGATGCTCAACCTGTCTGACCCGAAGGTGGGTGACGCTGAGCTTCGCAAGCTGCTGGGCGAAGTGCCGGAAGACTGCGTGGTCCTGATCGAAGACATCGACTGCGCGTTCACCCAGCGAGAGGCGTCGAAGGATAAAGAGAACCGATTGACGTTCAGCGGGTTGCTGAACGCGATCGATGGTGTGGCGGCGGGCGAAGGGCGGGTGCTGTTTATGACCAGCAACCACCCCGAAGTCCTGGACCCCGCCCTAATCCGTGCCGGCCGTTGCGACGACCACGAGTTGATCGAGAACGCCTGTGCCGGTCAGGCCACGAGAATGTTCAAGAGGTTCTTCCCGACATGCACTGACGCCGACGCGCCCGCCCGGTTCGGTCAGTGGTCCACTGATGGCCGGCCCGTCAGCATGGCCGACATACAAGGGCATCTCACGAAGCACGGAAGCGATTGGCAAGCTGCAATCACCAACGTACCCGACATCTTCACCCGGAGCTTCAATGAGCCACAAACGACCGACGCAGCCACGTAACGAACGTCGCCAGTCGTCGGGCTACAAGCCCCGCAGCGTTAGTGGTCGGTCCGCGAACCAGAAGCGGTACATACAAGCCATCCAGGCTGCGGACATTACGTTGAGCCACGGGCCGGCCGGCTCTGGCAAGACGCACATCGCGGTCGGTGTGGCTGTGGAGATGATGAAGAACAATGCAATCGAACGAATCGCGATTACTCGTCCCGTGGTGGATGTCGGCAATAGTATCGGCTACCTACCCGGAACGATGGAAGAGAAGGTCGGGCCGTACCTCGTCCCGCTCTTCGACGAACTCGCCTACTACGTTGAACGAAGCCTTCTCGCGAAGTGGCTTACAGAAAAAACCCTTGAAATCGTCCCGCTCTCAATGATGCGGGGACGCACATTCAACAACACATTCGTCATCTTGGACGAAGCCCAGAACGCCGTGATGCCCGAGCTTCGGATGTTCCTCACGCGGATCGGCGTGAACTCCAAGATGGTGTTGACGGGCGATCTGATGCAGTCCGACCTACCGACTCAACTGCAAGGGGCGTTCTCGTCGTGCGTGACAAACCTGGACGGCCTGGATGGCGTGGCGATCGTGGGCTTGGACGCCAGTGACATTGTGCGGCACCGCCTGATCGCTGACATCGAAAGACGGTTATGCCCGAAGTGACCTTGGCGGAAAGTATCGCGGACCTGATCCGCAGCACGACGCCAGAAAAGGTCGGCGAGATGATCGCCCAACTTTTCTCGGACACGCTCGAATCGCGGCTCGACTGGCAGAGGATGCCCGAGCTAGTGGAACGGTGCCACGGCTACTCAGAAGGTTTGTTGGTGGCATCGGAGATGCCGGGTGTGAAGCCCAAGACGGTGCTGAAACTAATCGAACTAGCGAAACAGAAGATAGAAGAGGGTGAATCGTGGGTAGCACTAATGCGAGCCAGCCTGTGAAGCCCTTCGGCTACAGCTACCTGCTGGATATGTACGACTGCCGGCCGGGTGCGGCGGACGACATGGAATTGACGTACCGGTTCCTGGAAGAACTGGTGGACCGGCTGAACATGACCCGGATGTCACAACCATTCGTGATCCACGCACCAACGAAGCACGGCGTGGAGTTGTTCCCGGAGAAAGCCGGCGTGTCGGGCTGGGTGCCGCTGATCGAATCGGGCATCCAGATTCACTCGTTGGAACCAAAACGATTCATCACGCTCGACGTGTACTCGTGCCAGCGGTTCCTGCCGATCACCGTCTTCGACTTCGCGAAGCAGATGTTTTGGTTTGGGTCACACGAAGAACACTGGATCGAACGAGGGTCGCACTATGGCAGGAATTAACGCTCATGGAGATGACAAGGTTCATGCTAATTTAGCAGGCTGCCGCCGCAGAAATGAGAATCAAACATCCATATCTACTCAGGTAGATTTTAGTAGGTTTTGAGGAACTGATCACCGATGACGAACATCCTCGTAGACATCCTGAACGAACTCTCCAAGCCCCTGCCGCCACCGACGCCGTGGGAGAAGTTCAAGAGCAGAGCGTTCGACTGGGCACTGTTCGTGCTTGTTGTCGTCAACGTAGCCGTGTGGGTCTTTGGTTGGATCGCCCTAATCACACTTCTGGTGTCGTAATGCAAGACCTTCGCATCGGTCAGAACGTGCTCGTCCAGGCAGTGGCCCTCGTTGGCTACGGCCACACCGAAGAGACCCACAATGAACGCCGCCTTGAGTGGTGGCCGTGTGAGCCCTTCATGGCAGTCGTCGTCGGGCAGGCCGTCAAGCACATCGGCACATACGTCCCAGGTAGCAGCGGCGGCTGGTGGAACGATGACGAGCGAGACCCACCATCCCTGGCCGTGGGTGGCACCGTGACGCTCTGGGAAGTGCGGAACGCCATGAAGAACAAAGTCATCCTGGTCCGCGACGAAGACGTAGAGGTCGTGCCCATCCCGTTCGAGCCGCCGCTACGTGCCAAGAAACCTTTCATTCACCCCGCGATGTACCCACAGCCATGAGCCGCCAACACCACCGAACCGAATGCCAGTGTGACACCTGCTCGACAGGCACTTTCCGATTGCAGCACGGCATGGAAGACCAGTTTCGTGACTCGGACGACTACAACCTGTGGGGAAATAACGAACCGGCCTTCTACAAGAAGGTCTACGGAAAGCGAGACCGACTATGAAATCCTTCATCACCGGCAGCCGTATGTACGGCACGCCTAGCCAGGACGCAGACACCGATCTCGTCGTGCTCGTCCACCCCGACGAGTGCAGCATACTGATCTCGCAAGCCGAGGCGAATAACGGCGGGCTGAACCCCAGCGGCCACCCGGACGACGTGAGCCTGCGGTTCGGCAACCTGAACCTAATCGTGCTGACGGACCCACAGAAGTTCGATCTGTGGAAGAAGGCCACCGACACTCTGTTTGTCCGCCGCCCGGTTACACGTCAGGAAGCTGTTGACTACCACCGCGCGCACGTTGACGCCGTGATCGCCATGCACCGCCAGATGGAGCGAGACGCGGACGACGAAAGAATCTGCCGAATATGATCGGCCCGCAACGCGCTACTCCCGCCTCCATCCACCAAATCACCGCACAGGCCCGCCAAGTGAAACGCTCCCTGATGGAACACCATCTTATTTGCGGCAGCGTGTTAGATGTCCTACCGAACCTGGGCCGTTTCAAATGTCTGATTGCTGACCCTTTCGACAACATTGGTCTCAAGTATGCTGGGTACAAAGACACGATTTCCGACAACAAGTATCGAGCTTTTCTTGATGCGTGTTTCAGGGTGTTCATTCAACACGCAGACATCGTGTGGGTGTCTTATAACGCGAAGTGGACGTTCATGGTTGGCTCGCTAGTCGAACAGATTCTCCACGACGTACCCGACTATGAAGCAAAGCCATTCGTCCAACACTACACGTTTGGGCAAAACTGCAAAACGGACTGCGGTAACGGCCACCGACCCATTGTGCGTCTCAAGCATAGAGACGCTGCAATTTATCCCGACGCAATTAAGGTGCCATCGTGGCGGGAATTAAATGGCGATAAGCGCGCAGCGGCAGGTGGAAGGGTTCCGCTGGATTCCTGGACTGAGTTTCCAAGAATCACAGGTAACTGTAAAGAGCGCCGGTCGCACCACCCTACCCAGCTTCGCGAAGCCATGATTCAGCGGATTGTTAAGCTCAGTACGCTTCCCGGCGACCCTGTAGCGGACATTTTCTCGGGTACGGGAACCGTTCTTCGAGCGGTGAAAGACAGGCCGGTTACTTCGATTGAACTGGACCATTTTTACTGCCAGAAGATTGCAGAGGAACATGGCCTTGAGATTGAAACATGGACATAGACCGGCTTTGCCTAAGAAGCCAGCACAATCCTAACCCTTAACCGAGTTTATGGGCAGAGCGTCATTCTGCCTAGAAAGCCCTTATGGCCGTCACAACTGATTTTTCAAATTATGAAGGTCCGCTACCATCTCGCATCCGGCGCGCGGCAGCGGGCCATGCCGAGGCGGCAGTCGCCGCCGCCGAATTGGCACTCCTGCCCGGCCGTGAGACTTACGCACAGAAGACAGGAACGGATGATAGGGTGATATTCCAGCAGCACGCGCAAGCCGCAGCGACCCTTCGAGAAGTCGCCGCCTTACTCGATGAGACTTGATGCGCACCGCTTCAAACCGCCCGGCTCCCTTTTAGCGAGTTCAAGCAGCACATCATAATATGCCCGCATCGTGTCACGGTCTGGATAGTCATTTGAAAACAAATTGACCAACGAATCCAGGACCGGGTTGCCGGTGTTTTGTGAACCAGTACGGTCACGAGTGGCTACCGCGCAGCGAAGAAAAACCGAGGGTCTGTCCGAAGTGCAAGAGTGCGAACTGGGACCGGCCGAAGAAATTCGAGAAGAAATGAAGACAGCGCTCACTTGCGCGAGCGCTGCCCCAGACTTGAGCTAGAGGTATGAACTTACGTTCCCCACCATCCGTCGGCCATCGTTACGAGCGGTGGCCGATGGTATTGGCAGCCGGGTACTCGACCCATTCGGAGGAACCGGTACAACCCTCCGCGCCTGCACGCTGATCGATCTAAAATTATTTTGAAAGCTAGGTACACAAGTAGCTAGCTCGTCCGTAATAGCCAGTATGCACCACGATTCAGATTACAACACGCCGCTTCGCGCCCCTCGCCTTATCCGCTGTCCCTCACAAGTCCGTGCCAAAACCCAGTTCCTCTCGGGACCGGCCGATCGCATCCATGCGATGCGTGAAGTTGACGACGAGATCAACGCCCGCCTCCGAGGTTCCAATGATTGCGTCGTCCCCTGTCCGTGATTTCGTTGGCAACGAGATCACTCCTGGTTGCACCGTCGTCTACGCCTGCCGCCGTGGTTCCAGCCTTTGGATGGAGCGCATGGTCGTCACCCAGGTTGAGTCCGACAAGCTGACCGGCCACAAGCCGTGTGGCCGTCGCACCAGCATCACAAAGCTGACCAACGTAGTTGTCGTCAAGCCGCCGAAGCCCGAGGTCGTATGAGCAAGTACCCAAAGATCAGTGACGACGAAGCGACTCAGAAGCTCTACGAAGAGTGCCGCAAGAACGGTTGCACTCACGACCTCGCAGTCATGCTCGCCGAGCGGAAGCCGGTGACGTACCACAACCGCATGAGCCCCATGCACCCACGCAAGAACCGAGGCCGAGGCCACTAATGGCAGACGATCCTTACGTCGCCGATCTTGAAGCCAAGGTGGACGAACTCGATCAAGCTCTGACGAACATTCAGAGCATTGCAAACAACGCACTATGAACACCGAACTCAACAAACTGATCGAGCAGGCGCGGAACCGCCCGCCCATGGCCGCTGCTGAGATCGAAGCTCAGCGTCAATCGTGGGCGCGGTACACACCGGACGAGCGCCAAGCCATGCCGAACCTTCGCCGCCTGCGGGGTCTGCGGACCTATCTGGCCGGGGCGATGGACGAAGCGGCTGACGGCGGCTGCCACTGGCGTCGAGCCATCTCGCCTTGGCTGCGGGCCAAGGGCGTGACGGTGCTGGACCCAACCTGCAAGCCGATCGATCTCGGGAACGAAGAGATCGAAGACATCAACTACCGGAAGCAGTTGCTCGACGACGAGCAGTACGACCAGATCGCCTATGACATGCGGTTGGTGCGTTGCACTGACCTACGCATGGTTGATCTCGTTGATTTTCTCGTGGTCAACATCGACAAGTCGATCTACACCACGGGCACCGTGGAAGAGATCACCAATGGCAACCGATCCAAGAAGCCGATAATCGTCCGCTGCGAGGGTGGCAAACGCAAGCTACCGCAGTGGTACTTCGGCATGTTCCCACACGCCACGGTCTTCGCGACCTGGGGAGAAGTTCGGGAGTATCTGGACTTCATTGACCACCAGGGGCAGAACGACCGCCGCTGGTACTTCTTTGACTTTGACATTCCGCAAGAGGCCATCGCATCAAACACCTAACTTAAAAAATACCGTCAGTTCGACGGGAATTAACGCTCATGGAGATGACAAGGTTCATGCTAATTTAGCAGGTGGTCGTCGCAGAAATGAGAATCAAACATCAATATCTACTCAGGTAGATATTGAGTAGGTTTTGAAGAACGGATAGGGAAACACTCTTTCCTGCTGCTCAAGCACGGTCGGTTGGGCAGGTGGTCGTCGCAGAAATGAGAATCAAACATCAATATCTACTCAGGTAGATATTGAGTAGGTTTGGAAGAACGGTCTAATGCCCTACGTCGTCGAACAACTTCGCAAGCGTATCCAGACGCATATCGACAGTATCGACTGGTCGCTGGCTCAACATGAACTCGCTGATCGCCAGTCGCGCATGGCGGCAGTGCTGGTTGAGATCGTGACAAAGGCGATGGAGCCGGCGACCGGCTGGCGTTACCACAACCTACATCGAGCCTACGGTGTGTTCGTGGCGGCTGCTGCCGAGGCCGAGCGGCGACTGCCCGGCCAGCAGCAAGTCCCGGACAACTGGCGTACCGAATGGCTGTCAATCGCTGAGCACCAGCCCTACATCGACCACATCGTCTACTGGGTGGCCATGGAAGACGATGACAAACGTGACGGCTACTTGAACTACACCGTGTCCATGATCACCGCCCAGTGTATGGGCGAGAAGTTCCGCGCCTACGTTGCCGATACGCTGCGTCTGGCAGGCGTCACCTTCTACAAGACCGTGGTGGCTCCCTACGAAGATGAAGCCATCAAGAAGAACGGTGACATCCCTCCCTACAAGGCCGGTTAATGAACTTCGTCAGAGTCAAGAAACGAGGGCAGGACCAGCGTTCACAGAAAACGTGGATGCCCGAGGGTAGCTGCAAGTACCACACGTACCGCATTACGTGGGCGCGTGAAGTTCACGGCGTCTCGGTCAAGCCTCACTACCACGCCACCGTCTGGTCGTTCCGCAACATGCGGGAAGAGGTCAAGCAGTGGGACTTCGCAGGCCGACGTGGGCCGTACAAGACATTTGCAGCCGCCGTCGAAGCGTGCGTGGCGAACGAGAAGGCTTGGCTGGCTCTGATCGAGGCGTCGAATAGCGACCGCACCGGCCGCAACGACAGGCTGCGAACGATCGAGTACCGGTCTCGATTGAAGTACATCAAAGACAAGAAGCCGGCATACCAGAAGACGATGACCAGTCTACCCGTGTGGGCGGCTGGCAAGGTCAACAACATCCTAGTGAGCTTCATCTTCCCCGTGGGGAAGAAGCGGACGGACGAAGAATGCGACGAAGAATGCGTCTCCTAATGAGAAAACGACAAGCTAACAAAATCTATGGCAGGGGTTTGCATGTTGATTTATAAGGCTTACAAAACAGAACTTCACCCTACCAATAAACAAAGAACGTTGTTCTTGAAACATGCTGGTTGTGCGAGAAAAGCATGGAATTGGGCATTAGGTCACATTGAAAAGAGAGAGTCTAAGCCTAATGCTATACAACTTAACAAAGCGTTAACTGTTGAAAAACAAGGCGAATTTGCCTATATGTATGAGGTTTCTGTGTGTGCAATGGAAGAAAGCCTTAAAGACTTAGAAAAGGCATTCAAGAACTTCTTCAAGAAACACGCACGTTTCCCGAAGTTCAAATCAAGAACCAAAGGAATTGGGTCATTTCGTTTGAGGGGTTCAATCCGAGTTGAAGACAATAAAATAAAATTGCCGCGACTTGGTTGGTTAAAGTTAAAAGAAAAAGGATATATCCCAACTGACCAGCATATTTTATCGGCAACAGTAAGCGAGAAAGCAGGACGTTGGTATGTTTCTGTTTTAGTCGATGAGGAAGTAGCCACGCAAGATACTGATGGAATCATTGGAGTTGATTTAGGGATTAAGACTTTAGCGACATGCTCTGATGGTAGTCAATATGCTAATCCAAAAGCATTATCAAAAGTAGAAGATAAAATAAAACACTTTCAACGCAAATTCAGTCGAACAACAAAAGGAAGCAAGCGACGAAAAAAGTTGCAGAATAAGATTGCAAGATTATGGCAACGAGTTGCTAATATTAGAAAAGATGCAACGCATAAAATAACAAGTGAGATTGTGAAAACCAAACGACCTCAAATTATTGTGTTGGAAGATTTGAATGTTAGTGACATGACAAAAAACCATAAACTTGCTAAGGCAGTTTGTGATGCAAATATGCGAGAGTGTAGGCGACAATTTGAATACAAATCAAAATGGACAGGTGTAGAAGTCAGGTTTGTAGATAGATTTTTCCCTTCAAGTAAGATGTGTTCCGCTTGTGGAATACTAAAACAAGACTTGAAACTACGTGATAGAACATATAAGTGTCGTGGTTGCGGTTTGATAATGGACCGAGACTTGAATGCTGCACATAACTTAAAAAATACCGTCAGTTCGACGGGAATTAACGCTCAATATCTACTCGGGTAGATTTGAGTAGGTTTTGACGAACGGAGATAAACGATGACCTACGATCTGACCAACCTAGTCAAGCAAGCCATCGTGGTCCGCAAAGACCTGGGGATGGGCAAGGGCAAGCTCGGTGCCCAGGCCAGCCACGCCTCACAAGAGTTCATCTGGCAGCAAGGCGCGGTGGTCGGTGGGGCGACGTTCGAGATGTCGCTGACCGCCGAGCAGATCAGATGGCGGGCAACCAGCTACCGCAAGATTCTGCTGGCCGTCAACAGTGAGGCCGAGTTGTTCGCGGTGCAGGCGGCGGCAATGGACGCCGGCTTGACGGTCCACATGGTTTGTGACGAAGGACTCACGCAGATCGAGGCTGGGACGTTCACCTGCCTCGCGATTGGGCCACACTACGCCGAGCGATTGGAACCAATCACCCAACGGTTGAAGCTGCTGTGAGTCGTGCGATGTTCTACAAGGTCAGCGACGAAGTTCGGATCAATCACTATGAAGATCGCCGTCTACGCAATCTGTAAAGACGAAGGCAAGCACGTTTACGGCTTCGTTAAGTCGTGCATGGACGCTGATTACATCACGGTCGCCGACACGGGTAGCACGGACGACACGTTGCGGGCGCTGACGTTGGCCGAAAGTCTCGTCAAGCCTCACACCCGGCTTCAAGTTCACAACATCTCGATCAACCCGTGGCGGTTCGACGTGGCTCGCAATGTCGCCCTAGCTCTGGTGCCGGCCGACGCCGACGTGTGTATCCGCCTGGACTTCGACGAGACCCTCAGCCCTGGGTGGCGTGAGGCTATTGAAGCCGCATGGGTGCCCGGCGTCAATCAGCTTTGGTACGACTTCGAGCACGCGCCGGGCTACACGTTTCGTGCCAACTACATCCACGCTCGCCACGGCTTTATCTGGAAAGGCTGGGACCACGAGGGGGTATATATCGCGACTGGCTGCAAAGGGCAGGGTGGGTATACAGACCGGTTAAAGATCACGCACAGGCAAGACCACAACAAACCCCGCAACTCGATTCTTGGCCGGCTGCAACTCGCCGCACAAGAAGACAAGTCGGCTCGTATCGCCTACTACCTGGGCCGCGAATACTTCTACTACCAGAACGGCCCAGAATGCATCAAGACGCTGACGAACTACCTCACGCTGCCCGATGCTCAGTGGGACGTTGAGCGTATGGACGCGATGACGATGATCGGCGAGTCGTACTACGGGATGAACGACATCGGCAACGCGATCCGCTGGTATCACCATGCCATTGCTGAGTTCGCGACACGCGAACCTTACCTTGGTTTGGCTGCCGTTCTCTGGTCCGTCAACAACAAAGAGTTAGCCTTCGGACTCGTGCAGCACGCGCTACGGCTGACCAACAAGATGCAATTCATGTACATGAAGCCGGAAGCCTGGAACAAGACGCCGTGGCTGCTGGGCGCACGCATGGCACGCGAACTAGGCCACAACAAGCTGGCGAACCAGTACGAGCGGGAGGCGGCAAAGCGTGACAGTGTAGCTAGCTCTGCTATGTAGCTCGGGTTTTTACCAGGGTTTCTGCACTGCGGACGATGCTAGTTCACCGTGCGAACGGTGTCAATTAGTCCCTCGTGGCCACCTTTGCCCGGACAAACTCGGACAAGTTCCGATTGTAGCGGTTGAATCACCCAGGTTTTGGTACGATTTTGGATATTCGCAGGTTCCACTGGTTGACTAGCTAGCTAGTTGAGCTATCTTAAAAGGTATCACGCGAAATGACTTGCTTAAATCCCTGCCAACGTCGGTTCCGTGAGCTACATTTCCTTTTGTCCATCCCTGGCGGGCCGGCTCTATGAAAGATCAAATTGACGAACAGCTTGTCGTAGTCTACCGCGAGGGTAAGCAGACCCAGGCCGGCCAAGACGCTTTTGCCATCCTCTTGCACCGCTACGAAAGACGGCTGGAAAGAATCCTGGTTGATCGCCTGCGTGGTGATTGGGACGCCGCCCAGGATTTGGTCCAGCAGACCTTCATCAAGCTCGCCAGTCGTATTGACGACTTCGACCCATCGCTGGGAACTTTCTCGAATTGGGTCTTCTTCTGCGGGATCAACACTTTCCGCGATGAATACCGCAAGCGCCGTTCCAGGAAAACTCGCACCAACTGGTTTAGCCGGAGTGAACAGCACCAGCACCAGGACGGCCGGCATACCTGGGAAAAGGTAGATCACCGACAACTTGAGCCGTCCGTTTATGCAGAACAAGACGAGTTCCGCAATCTTTTCTGGTCAGTCTTCTCAACCTTGAACCTGCCGCAACAAGAGGCGGTTCGCCTCGTGATTCTTCAAGGTCTGAGTTACCGGGATGCGGGCGAACAAACTGGGATTTTCTACAGAACCCTGGCCAAGCGTGTTCAGGTTGCTTCCCATAAGCTTCGCGAGGCGCTCCCAGAGCCTCCCGAGTGCGGGGTGATGCTCGAACGTCGCCAGAGCGCGCGTGAAGGTCTTATTTCCATTGACATAACCGAGTTTCTGCTCCGCTCGGGTGCAGCATAAGCTGCCAGTGACGATTGTACCGATTGTAAGGGTCAGAACTTTCTGGCCCTTTTTCTTTGGGCCGGTACACAAACAGCTAGCTAGCTCGTAATAGCTAGTATGAGCAAGACACCACCAAAATCGCTGGCCGACCAAAAGGCCGAGTTCCGTAGTCAACGGTTTCTCCGGTCGTGGTTCCACGGCAAGCTGACTCCTAAGCAGCGGCCGAACTACGGCTTCCTCCGCATCACGGACGAGCGTTGATGCGCAAGACAATAACCCGAGTCGGCGAGATCATGGTCGATCACTGGGAGATGTTCGTTTGAACGAGCCAGTCTATCAAATCTTCGAGCTTCGCTGGCGATGGTCACAAGACCTTGCGCCTGGCGAGAAGATGCCCGAGGGTTGGAAGGAAGGGCTGCCGGCCGGCCGCTTCTGGAATGGCATCAGCCACTTCCAGATGCCGCGAGAGAACATGACCCTAGCCGAGATGGAAGACAAGGCCGCTGAGTGGATCAAAGGCCACTTCGAGCGGAAGTCTCAGCCAAACGTCGGCGACCTAACGATCAACGTCCATTACGTCCGCTCGGAAGTCTGGTGCTTAGGGTGGTTCAACCACTTCACCTACGACCTGGGCCAGTCCAACCACGCGATCATCGATTCCTTCTTTGCCTTCATCGATCGGACTCGAATCCGCAACCGAGAAGACGGCCGGGAAGACGGCTACCACCTGATGGGTGCCGAAGACATCGCACGCTGGTTCGGCTGGGAGGGCGACGGAAGCCCGTGCCGCTGTGACGGCTGCAAGAAGCATGGCGTGATACGAATCAACCACTAGCTACACTCGCATTCCTTTTCTCAATTTTGGAGGTCTCTATGGGTATTTACACTGATCTCTTGGCGAATGCCAAGACCATCAACGGTAGCGATCCCACCGTTTTCGGCGATAATCGTGCCGTAGTCCGCGAAATCGAAAGCTTGCTGAGTGTCCAAGGCGACTTGGCCTACCCGGACGGGTTTGATCTCACCAACGAAGTTCAGTCGATCGCCGTGCATGTCGCCGGTACTGGTGGCACGTACACTCTGACGATCACGCTGAACGATGGCACCGCGTTCACCACCGCCGCCCTCGCGTATGATGCGGTCAACACCACGGTCCAGACTGCCATCAACACGGCGGCTGGCGCGGCTCTCGGTGACAACGAAATCGTCGTCGCGGGTGGTCCGCTCTCAACTTCACCGTTTACTCTGACCTTCTCGGGTCCAACCGTCGATGGCTTGAACGCAGGGCTGACCGTTATCACTGGCGGTACGTTGTTGCGAGCAGCCGGCACTGCCGGTGCGGCCACGACCACGCTGGCTGGTACGACCGGTGTGGACGAAATTCAGTCCATCGCCGCACACGTTGCTGCGACGGGTGGTACTTACGTCTTGACGGTCTTGGGGAACCCCACAGCCGCCATCGCGTATGATGCGAATGCGGCCACCGTCCAGACTGCCGTTGATCTGGTGTCAGGGGTCACAGCCGGCCACGTCGCCATCACTGGCGGACCGCTGACCACGACTCCGCTGACAATCACGTTCAGTGGTGATGATGTGGACGAGACCAATCAGGCCCAGACCACCATCAACGATGCTCTCTTGACCATCGCTGGTACGCCCGGTGCGGTCTCGACGGTTGCCAGCGGTGGCAGCAAGCGTTCGGCCTTGGCCGTTCTGGTGCAGACGGGTGTTCTCACGAACAGCCTGCCCGACCAGGGGACGGATGGCACGTTCACGGCGGCTGCCTACGAAGGCTCGCCGCACCCCAACCGTCCCTCGGTGTCGCTGATCCGGGCACTGGCAAGGGAAGTCGCTGCCGTGGACGGCAACGTCAACGTCGAGCTTGGGATTCTGGCCGCTCTGGGCATCCCTGCTTAACCCTCCCCGAGCCAGCCGGGCCGCGCGCCATATCCAAGCCCGGCTGGCTCTTTTGATTCATGTGCGTAAAGGCGGGTTCGACTCCCGCTCGGTGGCTGAGTTCGGGTGAGACGGGAGCCGCGATCGGTCTAATGCCTCTACCAACCGTCAGCAAAGAAGCGATCGAAGTCGTCTTGGCCCAGTCCAAAGATGACACCTACTTCTTCGCTGCGTTGGAGCGAATGGGGGAAGACAACTGGTTCCTCGCGAAAGCGGCCGAGAACCTGATGGAAACCTTGATCGAACGGCACGGGATGGATACTGCGTTGCTCGTGCGTGACATGATCGTGCTGCAATACGTCTGCCTCGAAAATCAGTACGAGGCTGAGTGCCTGGAACGGGAGTTGGGACTTTGATCGCCGAACGATACTTGTACCGTGTTGACGAACGCCTGAACTCTGGCTGGAAGCCCGGCATGTGCGTGTGGATGGAGCAGCGGAACTTCCGCTCGTTCCTCAAGTATATCGGCGCGCCGCAAAACAGAGTGCGGCGTGAAGACCCTAACAACTGCAACGACGACCCTCGATTCTGGAACGGCAAGACATGCGAACCCTTCAACAAGCTATCCTGATTCTCCTACTCGCATCCTCTGCCGTTGCCAGCGATAGCTGGGAGCAGAGCGGCGAGCGTAAGGCTGCCTGCCAAGTATTCGTCAGACTGGGAGTAGAAGGTAAAGGCGCACGAGGTTCGGGGACTCTGATCGCCGACCGACTCGTCATCACCGCCGCCCACGTTGTCCAAGGCGCAAGCAAGATAACCTGTGACTTCACCGGCGAGAGGGTAGAAGCCACCGTCATCAAGGCGGACCGCGATGTGGACCTTGCGACATTGAAGCTGAGCGCCGCAGTCCAGCCATCGCCGATCACGCTGGCTTTCCGCTCGCCGGCCCAAGGTTCCCTTGTGGAACTCTGGGGCTTCGGTGCCAACGTGTTCCGCTCGTTCGATGCCACGCTGATCTCGCGTACCGATCGTGGCCCGACAAACGCCCGAGGCTCGCATGGTCAGACAACCGTGGGCGGGGATAGCGGTGGTGGTGCGGTCTACGAAGGCCAGCTTATCGGTGTCCACTGGGGTTATTGCCAGTACGGCGATCAGCACTTCATCCAGATCGTGCCGTGCGAGACGATCCGCGAGTTCATGGGCACATCCAACAAGCCCGACCGAGTTATACCGTTCCCGCGATTGGAGGCGGTGCGATGAAACGCGAAACACTCCAACGCCGCGCCAGCGAAGGCCAACGTCGCATCCAGCAGTTGGCGGCAGCCGAGCGGGCTGCGGCAGAGGCCCTACATCAAGAGCATATCGCCAACGTGCAAAAGTCGATTCGCCCCGAGATCAAACGGCTGAAAGCTGCACTCGCGGCTGCTGCCGACGAAGGCCAGACCTCGCTCTTGTTCAAGATTTCATGCACCTACGAGAACATCTTGTTCAAAGCGGTTGAAGACTACTGCAAGAGGAACAACCTCAGCGAGCACGGGCGGTGTGGTCACTCCGACGACTCGACGGTCAGAGAACACTACTATCAATTCATCGAGATCACCTGGGCATGATTCTGCACCTACTAGCCCGCCTTCTGGTTGGCATCTGGCAGCTACTCGTCGTCATCTTCATCGTGCCGTTCGTGTGGCCGAACCTGGACAACTAATGAAGAAGATCATCTGCACACTGCTGTTTGTCGCGGGGCTCGCGGCCTTTGCCGCTGTCATCCTGGTCGAGCCCGTGACCTATGACCCGATCCCGCGTGGGGCCGTCGTCGCTGAGAAGCGGCCGGACCTGGGCAAGATTTCCGTGGCCTACGTCGAGAACGGCAAGCTGACGTTTGCCGTGCTGCGCGTGAGCCCTGCCCACATGAATCGTGCTGTTGTTGGCAAACCCTTCCCCTAATGGAGAACCTCCATGTTACGCCGATTATTGAAGCGCGTGTTCGGATTCGTCCGTCGCGTTCTCGCCTTCCCGGTCAACGTGCTGCGTGGATTCCGCAACCGTGACTAAGCCTGCACCCGACGAACGCATGATTCTCGTGAGACTAATCCTCGCGTTCGTCGGGGTGCTGCTGGCGTTCTACACCTACGTTACCTACCGAGAGTGGAAATGAAAACCATCCTCGTCGTCGGGGCCGGCAAGATCGGCCGCACCATCGTTGAGATGCTGTCTACTATGGCGGGCTACAGGGTCCGCGTGGCTGACACTAGCTTGCAAGCTCTAAATGCCTTTGACCCTGAATGGATTGACACGATCCATCTCAACGGCAACCCGGACAACATCAAGGTAGCGATGATTGGCTGCGATGCCGTCATCTCGGCCCTGTACCACGTCCACAACCCGCAGATCGCCCATCTGGCGATGGAGAGAGGGCTGCACTACTTCGATCTCACCGAAGACGTGGAATCGACCTCCAAGATTTTCGACATGGCGTATCGCCGGATGCCCAACACAATCGTCATGCCTCAGTGTGGGCTGGCCCCTGGCTTCGTGTCGATCGTGGCCCAGAGCTTTATGGACGAACTCGACGAAGTGGACGGCATCTACCTGCGTGTCGGCGCGTTACCGCAGCACCCTTGCAACGCCCTCAAGTACAATCTGACATGGTCCACCGAAGGCCTTGTCAACGAATACTGCAACCCGTGTGACGCCGTGGTTGGCGAAGAAGCGGTCAAGGTTCAACCGCTGGACGGGCTGGAAACGCTAGGCGTTGACGGCGTGGAGTACGAAGCCTTCAACACGTCTGGCGGGCTCGGCACGCTGGTCGATTCGTACAAGGGCGAAGTCAATCACCTGAACTACAAGACGCTGCGTTACCCCGGCCACCGCGATCTGATGAAGTTCTTGCTGCACGACATGGGCTACCGGTACAACCGAAGCTCGCTCGTGAAGCTCTTGGACGAGCGGCTGCAAGGGACGACAAAGGATGTCGTGGTCATCTTCTGCTCGGCGACCGGCCGCAAGGATGGCCGTCTGGTCTGCCTGTCGGATGTCCGCAAGATTTACAGCAGCAATCAGTGGACCGCGATCCAGATCACCACGGCGGCATCGGTCTGTGCCGTGGTGGACCTCATGCTTGACAGCCAAGCAGAAAACCCAGGCCGGACCTTCGGGCCATGCCGACAAGAGCACTACATCAAGCTCGCTGACTTCCTGGCCAACAGATTCGGGCGCTACTATGTATAGAGACTACGACCGTTATCAATTCCAGTCCGGCCCGGTCAAGCTCTACCGCACGGTGCGGTATCGGCCGAAGTGGGTCGTCATCTCGATCTGGTGGATTATCCGCTGGTTAGCCACGGGCGGTGTCATCCCAATCGAGACTATGGATGACGGCCGCTGGGAGTTCGTCAAGCACCTATGGGTCCTGGGTAAGAGCATGACGTGCATCGACACGGGCCACATGCACTACCTGCACGAAATCATGCACGACCTCCGTAGCCAACTAGATGATATGCCGGACGATCGCGGCGGCAACCAGCCCGCCGATAGTTTTGACATCTAGCGTCGCTTTGAGCGTCTTGATGCAAAAAATAGCCCTGCTACGGCGATTGCAGCAAGCGCCGGCCTTGCCGGAGGGGTCAAAAGGGGAGGGGTCAAAACAGAGGGTGCCCCCTCGCCGCGCTTAGAATCGCGCTTAGAGACGGCGCGCTTAGACCTTAAAACTGGCTGGAAATCAGGTCGTTTTCGTGGGTCAGATTGCCAGCGAATTCGCTGGCAAATTCAAGGCAGCAACTAACATTCAAGGTGGCGACTAAATTTGTGCAACCCGATCGGCGGAATCCCGGTCGATTCACTCAAGCAGAAGCCCACGCCGGCTGTTCGCCGGCTGTTCGCCGGCTGTTCGCCAACCTGACCGACGACGACATGGCCTAGTTCTTCGTGGCCGTGCGTTGGATCTCTGACACCTGGGACGGCCGGGAATTCCCAGGTACACAAACGGGCTCGGGCCGCGTATTACAGCTAGTTGTACCGTCAGTTCGATGGGAATTAACGCTCATGGAGATGACAAGTTCATGCTAATTTAGCAGGTGGTCGTCGCAGAAATGAGAATCAAACATCAATATCTACTCAGGTAGATATTGAGTAGGTTTTGAAGAACGGTAGCCGCGCCGATGGCCAGTTTTTGAGCCAATTTCGCTGGCCAGTTTTTGAGCCGAGTTGACTGGCCAATTTTTGAGCCGAGTTGAGCGCCCCGCGCTGGCGGCGCGGTTGTACCGCTGCGCGTCACAACCGTCCCCCTACAACCCTAACTCTGGGATGCTCCCGTAGTACAACCGTTAGAACCGATTGTACCGTGCGTCCTGCTGCTGGACTCGCCGCTAGTCGGGCGTCAAGTCGATCCGGGCTTCCGTCGCCCATCCTGAATTGTCAAGCCGCTTCGGGCACCGTCCGGTTCAATCTACGCGGACGACACTCTTTCGGCGGGAAGAGTTTCCTGCCGACACTTCAAACCTAACACCGAAACCCGACTTGTCAAATAATTATCTAGCTAGCTTGTCAAGCTAGCTTTCCGGCCTATGCTTTGTTTAGGGTGACTACCTAACACCGGGAGCTAAAGCCATGTATCGGATTCGCGAAGAGTATCTGCCGGTTGTCCAGGAAGAGCTTGCCAAGCTGAACAAGCGGGCCGCGAAGCTGGGCATGACGCCGGCCGTGCTGACCGTGACCGGCGAAGAGCGGGAGCCGATCAAAAACATTTTCGGACACGTCTTCGGGCACCGTGTCTACAAGCTTGTGACCGTGACCGGCGAACAACCGAAGCTTGACGGCTGGAAACTTGTCGCCGCCGCTGAATACGGCTTCGGGGTCGAAGAGCTTTGCCGCGAAGCGGAAAGCGAACGCTTTGGATCGAGCCGGGGCGTTGTGGCCTACGACGTGGACAGCTTCCTGACCACGGCCAGCGTTGCTATCCGTCGCCTGGGCTGGGTTAGCCGTCAAGTGACTCGCGAGCAAGGCGAAGAGGGAAGCTTGCGGGCCACGGCTGACCTGACCGTGTATCTGCTTAGCCCGACTTTTAACGCGGAAGCTACCCGTGCGAAAGAGGAATTTATCCGCGTGAACGAACTTGTCGCCGACGAGCGGGACGCGAAGCTCGCCGCCGACGCGCTGGCCTGGGGTAAGGAATTGCCGACCGATCAAAGCGACTACCTTGACAACCTGGGCGTTGCGAGCCGCCTGGGCTACGTGACGCCGAAGACCGTGGGCCTTGTCGCGAGCCTGATCGCCGCCTATCAGCGATACCTTGACCGCGAGGAAGCTCTTCGCGTCCAGCGAGTATCAACCGCCGACCGTAAACACCTGGGCACCGTGGGCCAGCGTGAGGGCTTCGTCGGCCTGACCGTCAAGTCGATCCGCAGCTATGAAGGCGACTACGGCGTGCGCACGATGGTTCGGTTTGAAGACTCGGCCAGCAACGTATTAGTTTGGTGGACGAGTGGCACCGACTTTTCCGAAGGGCAAACCCTGGACGTGACGGGCACCGTCAAGAAGCACGACGACTACAAGGGGACGCCGCAAACGCTGCTGAGCCGGGTAGTTAAGGGGCTTCCGAAGGTGAAGGGAAAGAAAAAGTTGTCTAGCTAGCTTGACAAGCTAGCTTTGTGACCTATGCTTGTAGTGTTCAGGTTGACTACCTAACACCGGGAGCTAAGCCATGAAAGTTTGCGACAAGTGCCTGTATGCCTTCGACGGGAAAGATTGCGATAACACCGGCAAAGATTGCGAGCGCCGCACACGAAACAACACGCGGGCTAAAGCTCGCCGGGCGGAAGTGACGCCGGCCGTGGGCAAGTACGTGAAGCCGGACGGCTGGGTGTTGGGTGGCCAGCTGATCGAAGGCGACGACTTCAGCGCGTTGCGGCTGACCACGAATTCGGGCGGGCCTATCACTGACTTGGCGGTTCGCATCGAAGTGACCGGCCGGACGCTGCGCACGATGCACGGCACCTTGGCGGTTCGCGTCCGCGTGATTTTCGTGGGCGACGGCGAGCCGGACTCGTTTTGCGGCGGAATTATGGGAGTTGAATAATTCCGTCTTAGCTAGCTTGACAAGCTAGCTTTGTGACCTATGCTTGTAGTGTTCAGGTTGACTACCTAACACCGGGAGCTAAGCCATGAAAGTTTGCGACAAGTGCCTGCATGCCTTCGACGGGAAAGATGGCGATAACACCTGCAAAGATTGCGAGCGCCGCACACGAAACAACACGCGGGCTAAAGCTCGCCGGGCGGAAGTGAAAGCCGCCTACGAAAGTTGCGGAATGAAAATGGTCCGGGGAGCTTTGGGAGGGGTGTACTTTGAATAACTTCCACGCGACCGAATTCGAGAACAACGTGCCCACGGGGCGCGTTGAACTTTACACCGTGCCAACTTTTGAGGTGGCGCTGAGCAAACTGCTGTACACGCGACGGCTGAGCAACGGCAACGCCTTCGCGGGGCCGACCGGCCGTGTCGTCCATTCGGGCGACAAGTGCTACACGCTGACGGCCGGAAAATGAAACTCTTCACCTGGACCACGGGGCGGGAACGTCCCGCCCCGTGGTTCCCTGAATGGAGCTACTGCAATGCCACGTACTATAGTCCGCAAGACTAAAATGGTTGTGACTTCACCTTCCGACCGCAATCAAACCGTGAGGCTTCCCTACGCCGTTGCCTGGGCCGCTGCACGCGGGATAGCTCGCGACACGCACTACGCCGTGGTACTCTATGGCGAGTTCGGCGTGGCTAGATTCAACGACACCGGAGGCGGGATGGTCGAATGGATTAGGAGCGGGATTGTGTCCGGGTTCAACAGCCAGACCACGCTCGCAATTTAATTTTGCTAGCTAGCTTGACAAGCTAGCTTTCTGACCTATGCTTGTGGTGTTCAGGAATACAACGCAACGCCTGACCGGCCTGGGCCACGGGCTGATTCTGGCTGCCTACCGAGAGAACGACGACACGCTTTATATCAGCTAACTGGCCGACCGACTATCGGCCCAACCGGGAGCACCGCAATGGGCTACAGAGAAGACGCACGCGCTGACGCCGTTTCGACGGTCGAGAACTTTGAAGACGAGATTATCGCCACGCTTGCCGATGGGGACGACGCCAGCGATGACTTGCTGAACGCCTACAGCGACAGCTACCACCACGAAAACCACATTGACAACGATTACGACTTGACCGAAGCCGCCGTGTTGCTGGACGAGCTTTCGGACTACGAAGAGACCGACAGCGGATTGTGGCAAGAGCTTGAACCCCGCCGCGCGATCGCCGCACAAGCCGCGTACACTTACGGCAACGCCGTGTACTCATTTTTCCAGGAGCTTATCGGCGAGATTAACGACGCCGTAGCTGACCCCGTGGGCAACCTGGACGACAAGCACAAGGAAGAGCTTGACGCCGCCGAAGCGGAGATTGACAAAGCTCGCGCGCACGCCGAGGAAAAGCTTGCCGAAGCTCGCGACGACGGGGCCAGCGAAGACGAGATTGCCGAGCTTATGGGACGCCGGGACGCAATCGAAGACTTCGACGCCGACGACTACGAAGACGCGTACGAAGCCGAACGGAAAGCCACGATACGGGATATCGTGAACGAATGCTGCGCCAACTTTTGATTCGGCTACGACTGGGGACGTTCGCGACCGCTGGGCTTGTCGCGACACGCTTAGCTGCCTAGTCCACTTGAAACTTTGGCACAATGAACCACGGCCGGATGGGGCTTGTCGCAACGGCCGGCCGTGTTGAAACGACTGCCGCTTTTATTTTGCTAGCTAGCTTGACAAGCTAGCTTTCTGACCTATGATTGAATTGTTCGGGATGACTACCTGACACCACACACGGGCAAGATTAAGCCGTCCGCTGACCGAACCACCGTGAGGAAAGTATGCTGAACAAACGCGAACTTGGCACCGTACTCGCCGCGCTTCGCCGTTTCCAGGAAGTGGAAACGCTGAGCGAAAGCGAAAACGAGATTGCAACGGACGGGGGCGACTTCGACCGCTTGACGTTCGACGAGATTAACACGCTTTGCGAAACGCTCAACGGAGCGTACACCGTGAGCTTGTACCCGCTGACTGCGAAGACCCCGCCCCTGATCGGCTTTCTCGCCGAAGCCGTGTTGACGCTGCTGGAACAAGAGGGCCGCGACACGGGCGAGGGCGGGCCGTTGTCCGACTTGCGCGACGCGATTGACGCTGCTATGGAAACTTTGAGCTAAGCCGCTGACTACGGCCAACCAAACGGGAGCTATGACCATGCCAAAAACCTACACGCAAACCGTCTACACGTTCGCCGAACTGCGCACCCTGGGCAACAGTGCCCCAATCGAGAAAGCTCGCCAGTGGCTTCAGGAACTGGCCGTGATGGACGAATTTTGGAGCGAGGACACTCTTGAAGAATGGAAGACCGCTCTATCGCAAATTGGCTTCGCCAACGCTGAAATTGCATACTCGGGCTTTTGGTCACAAGGCGACGGCGCGAGCTTCACCGCCTCGGTTGACTTGCCGAAGCTGATCGGCTTTCTCGCCGCACCGCCCGCCGCCAGCGAATGTGTCTCGGGCAACCCCGAAGACTTCCGCCCGTTCGTTGTTCACCATGGCGGAGGGGTCCGCAACAATCCGAAGTTCGCTCGGCTGTTGCTCTTGCTGGACTACCTGGGCGGGGCCAGCGTAACACGCGACAGCCACCACTACAGCCACGAGAACACTTGCACGTTCACCGTCGAAGACTTGCGGGATGAGGGCGAATGGATTAGTAGCGACCGCAAGCTCTACAACGAATTCGTGGAAGCCGCCGAAGAGCTTCGCTGCGACTTGAGCCAAGCAATCTACAAGGCGCTGGAAGCTGAGTACGAATACCGGACCAGCGACGAAGCGATTGCCGAAGACGCCGAAGCGAACGACTATACGTTCACCGCTTCCGGCCGTCGCGCGGGCTGAGTATAATCATCGCGGGCAGGCTTCTATTCCCGTAGCTCCCGGCTGCCTGACGGCAGTTTGCTTAGGGAAACGCCTGCCCACGTCGGCTAGTCACCGGCAAAACGGCCAGCCGCTTAGGGTTCAATCCCTGAGCGGCCGGCTTATTTTATCTACCTAGCTTGACAAGCTAGCTATCTGAGCTATTGTTTAGTTGTTCGGGATGACTACCTAACAACCTGGGAGCAAAGCCATGAAGAAGAGCGTGAAGTACGAAGGTAACAGTTATTCCGTCGCCCCGTTCTGCTGGACGGTTGACGGCAACGCCGTGATCGTCACGAAGAACACGAAGGGCGGGATTATGTCCCTGGGCCTGCTGCACTACCGAAACAACGAAGCCGCCCACGACGCCGCTTGGAAGCTCGCCAACACGCAAGCGCGGGCCTGACCATGACTCAGTACGTCGAGGGCACGCCGACGACTAAGACACGGCCGGCCGCAAGCTTCCCTCTTCGCCCTAGCTAGCTAGCTTGACAATACGGAAAGCTGAGCTAGTATTGAGTTGTTCGGGATGACTACCACTGGGAGCAAAGCTATGATCGCAATCCTACATCGACTATCGGGCAAGGTTTTATTCGCAGGTGAGGCGGATTTCCTCACGGAGTCCGTCAAGCAAGCCGTCAACCAAAAGGTGGACCTGCGGGGTGCGGACCTTAACCGTGCGGACCTGCTAGGCGTGGACCTGAGGGGCGCGTACCTGCAAGGTGCGGACTTGAGTGGCGCGAACCTGCATGGCGCGGACCTGAGTGAGGCGGACCTGCGCAGCGCGAACCTGAGCGCCGCGAACCTGAGTGAAGCGGACTTGCACGGTGCGAACCTGATTGGTGCGGACCTGCATGGTGCGTACCTGCGTGACGCGGACCTGCGAGGCGCGGACCTGACCGGCGCGAACCTGACCGGTGCGGACCTGAGCCATGCGAACCTGAGCCGTGCGGACCTGAGCCATGCGAACCTAAGCCGTGCGAACCTAAGCCGTGCGAACCTATACGGTGCGGACCTGAGCGGCGCGGACCTGAGCGGCGCGGACCTGAGCGGCGCGGACCTGCGTGATGCGGACCTGCATGGTGCGTACCTACACGGGACGTACGTGAGCAATGCGAACCTGAGCAATGCGAACCTGAGCAATGCGAACCTGTTCGGGGCGGACCTGCGCAGCGCGAACCTGCGTGGCGCGAACCTGCGCGGTGCGGACCTGAGCGGCGCGGACCTGAGCGGCGCGGACCTGAGCGGCGCGGACCTGCATGGCGCGGACCTGAGCGACGCGTACCTGCGAGGCGCGGACCTGCGAGGCGCGGACCTGCACGGCGCGGACCTACGCGGGACGTACCTAAGCAGTGCGGCCCTGGGCAATGCGAACCTGAGCGACGCGGACCTGCACGGCGCGGACCTGCACGGCGCGGACCTGCCAGACAATACGGAAAGCTGAGCTAGTATTGAGTTGTTCGGGATGACTACCACTGGGAGCAAAGCTATGATCGCAATCCTACATCGACTATCGGGCAAAGTTTTATTCACGTGCGAGGCGGATTCCCTCAAGCAAGCCGTCAAGCAAGCCGTAAACCAAAAGGTGGACCTGACCGACGCGGACTTGCGAGGCGTGGACCTGCGAGGCGCGAACCTGAGTGAGGCGGACCTGCGAGGCGTGGACCTGCATGGCGCGAACCTGCATGGCGCGAACCTGAGCGAGGCGTCCCTGAGCGGCGTGGACCTGCGAGGCGCGAACCTGAGTGAGGCGGACCTGCATGGCGCGAACCTGCGAGGCGCGTACCTGCGAGGCGCGTACCTGAGCGAGGCGTACCTGAGCGGCGTGGACCTGCGAGGCGCGAACCTGAGTGAGGCGGACCTGAGTGAGGCGAACCTGCGAGGCGTGGACCTGCATGGCGTGGACCTGATTGGCGCG
>Ga0163150_10002658_pt1 | contig 26840 bp, 30 predicted proteins | sample OliLakLV19P2IB_FD_148628 | JGI IMG/M metagenome (GOLD analysis project Ga0163150, IMG submission 148628) | Freshwater microbial mat bacterial communities from Lake Vanda, McMurdo Dry Valleys, Antarctica - Oligotrophic Lake LV.19.P2.IB | ecosystem: Environmental > Aquatic > Freshwater > Lake >...
TCTCCTATAGTCGAGATGACTTTTAATTATATGTTTTTACATACTCCTTTGCATGTCATTTCGAACAAAGTGAGAAATCTGTCGAATATAAGCACAAACCTGCAGATCTCTCCTATAGTCGAGATGACTTATTCTTGTGTCTTTATATACTCCTCAAATTTTTCTGCTGCATATTTTCGTGGAGATGTTTGATCATATTCTTCATCATTCAATTCCCCTCGTGGCTTTTCAAATCCCTCAGGTATAAAAAATGCATCAAACCCAAAACCATTTGTTCCGGAAGGCTGTTTAGATATTTTACCTTTTACTTCACTAAGAAATGATTTAAATTCTTTTCCATCATAATATCCGATGATGGCCGCTGCAACCGCACCTTGAGTAGGTAATGCATGAGCCATATCACACATTTGTTGAGGATCAACCGATTGAAGGAAGTATTTAATAAATGGTCCGGGAAGTCCATTTAATGCATCAAAAACAATTGAACTATCATCAACAATAACCGGAACTTTTAATATGTCATATGCTTGTTTCACTTTATGTTCAATAATTTCCTCTAAAGAAAGAGATTGAATCTCAATAAGATCGAGTTTGTGATGAGCAAGCGGAAATCCTAAATATCTACTCATTTGTTTAGCTTTGTGCTCATTGCCTGTAATAAATGTTAAATCTTTAATCATATGTTTTTGTCATCTCGAACAAAGTGAGAGATCTGCAGACTAAAACTCCTCAGATAAATCAACCATGTATGGATTAATTGATTTTACTAGATCCAACTTCTTTTTTCTCGACCACTTTTTAATTCTTTTTTCTGCCTCAATAGCTACTAATGGGTCTGAGAATTCTTCATAGTAAATGAGATTATGAACAGCATATTTAGAAGTAAATCCCTTAATAAGATTATTTTGATGTTCATATAATCTTCGCGTTATATTATTAGTCATCCCAATATATAGCGTTCCAGTATTACTAGATAGAATATACAGCCAATATGATCTACTCATAAGATACCTGTCATTTTGAACAAAGTGCGAAATCTGTCGGTTTATATAATACAAACCTGCAGATCTCTCCTATCGTCGAGATGACATACTTACCCATTTTTTCATCAAACTGTCATTTTGAACGAAGTGAGAAATCTGTCGGTTATATAACACAACCTGCAGATCTCTCCTATCGTCGAGATGACATACTTACCCATTTTCTCATCAAACAGTCATTTCGAACGAAGTGAGAAATCTGTCGGTTATATAACACAACCTGCAGATCTCTCCTATCGTCGAGATGACATGTTTACCCAATTTCTTGCAATCTTATCTATATCCCCTGCTCCACAAAAAACAATAACCTCATCTTCAGCTGCAGAATCTTGAACATGAGAAATAACTTCATTCCGCGGAATATACCACACATTCTGTTTATTCACCGCCTCAAATAACATTTTTGAATTTATATCTCCTAGATCTTTTTCTCTTGATTGAAAAATATCTGTAATAATAATTTGATCAGCTTGAGCACTTTTAAAAACTTCCACAAAATCATTAAATAAGGCTTTTGTTCTGGTAAACATGTGTGGTTGAAAAACAATAATCAAACTCTTTTTTGGAAATGCAGCTCGAAATGCTTTAATGGTCACTTCAAGTTCTTTTGGATGATGTGCATAATCTGAATAGATTTCAGCAAAATTAACTTCTCCCAGTAACTCTTGCCTTCTCCCAATACCGGTAAATGAATTTAATGCTGAAATTATTTGTTGTGGTGCAATATCAAGAAGTAATCCAACTTGAAATGCAGCTTTGGCATTTAAAATGTTGTGCTCCCCTATTACTTTTAAATCTAGTTGAATTTCATTTTTATTAAAATCAATACAAGTTGAGCTGGTGTGTTTCATTGTCCACTTCAAAAGTTCAGCAACATTTTTATCCGCAAGATTAGCAATAATTGTTCCCTTATTTTGCATGAGAAATTTATCAAACGCATCTATATATGCCTCAAAATCTTTATAATACTCTGGATGATCCATATCTAAATTATTAAGAACTGTAATATCTGGATGTGAAACTAAAAAGTTCTCATTAAACTCATCAGCCTCTGTCACAAAAATCTGTTTCCCATTTGTAACATCATATTTTGAATTGTCATTCCGAGCGCCAGTCGAGGAATCTCTAGATGTAAAGTCTTGAGATCTCTCACTACCATTCGAGATGACAGAACCTATTCTATAATTCTTCCCCCACTTCCCTACTATTGCCCCAATTTCCACTGTTGGATCAAGACCAGCTTCCTCTAAAACATGTGCAACCATGGCCGTAGTAGTAGATTTTCCATGTGTTCCACAAATTGCAATTACAAACTTACCCTCTTCCAAATATTTACCCATAAACTCCTGCCAAGTCATTACCTCAATCCCCTGTTCCCTAGCTACTTTTAATTCCTTATTATCCGGATCAAGAGAAGTAATTGCAGGAGAAATTGCCAATATATCGATAAGTTGTTCATCCCCTTTGTCATTCCCGCGGAGGCGGGAATCTAATTTCGAGATCGACTGTAAAGTGGATCCCTGCCTCCGCAGGGATGACAAAGTTAAGTGTTCTACAGAATGACCTTCAATAAGTGAATCTTTTTCAAAATGAGTAGTGAATTCATTAAACGGATTTCTATCACACCCAGAAACCTCAAACCCTTGAGCCTGAGCAATAGAAGCAATAGCCGATGCCCCACTTCCACCTATTCCCATAAAATGAACTCTTTTCATATATCAGTATTGTAAAAGAAAGTAATCTAAAAATACACCTAACAACCTATAAGATTTGTAATTATTGAGCAATGAGACTATTTGCATATTCAAGTTCTTCAGGAGTATTAACTCCAAGCCATTCACTCTTATTCTCCAAAAGATATAAATTAACTGTTTCGCCTTGCGCTTTCGCCATTTTAATTAAATCCGTTATAGGATATTCACCCTTACCATTTGGTTGAACCTTTTTAACATTCGCAGACACCCATTTGGTATTATAAATATATACACCACAATTAATTTCATTAGAAACTACATCAAGATCTTTATATTCAAACTTCTCGAGTGTGTTTGCAAATTGGCCATTTTCATCACGAAAGATTTTTCCTAGTTCATGCGCCCCTTCCATCTTAAGTGTCATAACACTAATCAGTGCTTTTGAATCAATATGAGATTGAATATACTTTTTTAGTGTTTCATTTTCATACAACGCCGCGTCATCGCCATTAATCACAAAGATATGTTCAAACCATTCGGGATTAATTAAATCTAGAGCTGTTTCTAATGCATGATTGGTGCCCAGCGGTGCGTCCTGTGTTGCAAATACAACATCGTGCTTTTGTGAAACGGCTTCCTCAACTTCTTCGGCCTTATATCCGACAACTATATAGAAATCTTCCAACCCTACACTTTTTAGTTTTTCAATATTACGCAAAATCATTGGCTTACCACCAACTTGATGCAAAACCTTTGGAAGCTCACTTTGCATGCGTGAACCTTTTCCTCCAGCTAGTATTACTGCAGCGATATTCATATTCATAACATTATTATAGTAACTATGGGTCTATAAATCAATATAGTTGTGATTCCTGATCAGATGTCATTCCGAACGAATGTGAGGAATCTGCAGATTTCTCGCTCTGCTCGAAATAACAAAAAGCTAGACTCTTAACCCTTTAACAATTATAATCTCTAAGTATGAAAATTGTAGTACATGGTGGTCAAGCGCTCTCAGGTGAAGTTACCCCTTCTGGAAGTAAAAATTCTGCAGTTGCAGTTCTGACAGCTAGTATTTTGTTCAAGACTACTCTTACTATCGAAAAAGTTCCTAACATTTCAGATATTACCCGTATTGTCACAATCCTGGAGAAATTAGGTGCAAAGGTAGATTGGAATAAAGAAACTCATTCTATGCATCTCGATAACACTCATTTAAGCTTTGAAAACTTAACAAAAGAAGATTTAGGTAATATGAAAGGCGCAACGATGCTTTGGGGTGCAATGCTTGGAAGATTCAATAAAGTAAATTTTGATCTTTTGCCAGGAGGCTGCACATTAGGTGTTCGTCCAGTTGATGCCCACTTTAATGTATTAAGAGATATGGGTGTAGAAGTAGAAGAGGTTGGAGATGGGGTAAGAATGGATGCTACAAATGCAAAAGCCCAAGTAATATGGCTGACAGAAATGAGCCCAACAGCCACAGCTAATGCCATAATGCTCGCATCAGTTCTAAATGGCAAAACAACATTAATGGGAGCAGCTTCTGAACCAAGTGTTCAAGATTTGTGCTGGATGCTAGAAAAAGCGGGAATTAAAATGAGTGGTATTGGTTCAAGTGTATTAGAAATAGAAGGTACAGATGCACTTGGCTCAATAACTCATAAAATGTTAAGTGATCACCATGAAATCGCAACATTTCTCGCATTAGGCGCAATAACTGGTGGTGAAATAAAAGTCCACGACGCAATGCCTGACCAATTTGTAATGATTAACCGTGAATTCAAAAAGTTTAACATTGATATTGAATATGAAGGCGAAACAGCAATCGTCAGAGCTGGAACTAATATAAAACTCAAAGATGGTAAAAATGGCTATACTGCAATCGTTCGTGCCCAACCATGGCCAGCACTTCCAGTAGATATGCTTCCCCTTTTTGTGCCACTTGCCTTAAAATCTCCAAACGGTAGTGCATTAATTCATAATTGGATGTATGAAGGTGGATTGTTTTGGACAAATGAACTCTTAAAATTTGGCGCAAATGTAGTTATGGCAGATCCCCACCGTGTAATGGTTACTGGTGGAAACAAACTGAAAGCTGCAAATATAGACTCTCCTTATATCATCCGTGCAGTGGTAGCCTACATAATGTGTGCCCTTATCGCAGAAGGTGAATCCGTAATTAATAATGCCGATCCATTGTTCAGAGGATTAGAAAACTTTGCAGAAAACCTTAATCGTTTAGGTGCGCGAGTTGAAGTAATCTAATTTTCCAAAGCTTCATTCCAAAATATAGCAGTTACTTTTCGATAATCTTGTTTGCCTTCTGGCGCAAAGGTCCAGTAATGTTCCTGTGGTGTGCGTTTAGTGGTGCTATTACTTACGGCTTTATCATTCCCAATATAAAATCCAATATGATCATGCAAATTCCCTTCGTCATCCTTCACCGATGCTTCCCACACGAGTATTGCCCCAGTTCTTGGTTGATCAATAACTTTCCAGCCCGAGTCCATCAAATCATTAACCGTTCCCCGCACGGTTGCATGTCCTTCTGTAATCAATCCATAAATCAGTAAAATATGTGACACAAAATAAGCACAAGATAACTCTCCATCATTTAATATATCTTTCTCTTCCCCATTCACTAGTGCGTATAAATTACGAAAAACTTTGCTATCCGTGCTGTTTAAAATAGTCTGCATGTAGGATTTAAAAACAAGAAGTTGAACTGGATTGCTCTCATTCATAACCTACTAATAATAACAGATTTAACTTTTTAAACTTTTTTGGTAAATACCAGGTATGATTGGTGGAGTATTAAGTATCAATATTTGCATGCTTAGCATTAGTCTGAATAAATCGTTTCCGCGGTGGCACTTCATCACCCATAAGCATTGCAAAGACCTCGTCAGCTTTTTCTGCATCATCCATCTCAACTTTACGCAAAATACGAGCCTTAGGATCCATAGTTGTTTCCCATAATTGGTCTGCATTCATTTCACCTAACCCTTTATATCGCTGAATATTTATACCTGGAACCTTCTTTGTTTGACCATTTTCTGTAACTGTTTCTGCTTCAACAATTTGACCATCTTCACCAACTTGTTGAATATCTTCTGCTTCGACAGTTGATTCTGATGTTGGAACAGCCTCGAGTGCAACATTATCAGTTGCTTTCTTCACAGCTGTAGCTTTACCACTACGCATTGTAGCAATGGTCGCGTCACGCTCATATTCAGAAAAAGCATAATGAACTTCTTTACCTTTTGAAAGTTTAAAAAGTGGTGGTTGGGCAATATAAATATGTCCCCGAGTGATAAGTTCAGGCAAATATCTAAATATGAAGGTCAAAATAAGTGTTCGAATGTGAGATCCATCTACATCTGCATCAGTCATAATAATCACCCGATGATACCGAAGCTTGTCATATGAAACGGTTTCTCCGATACCAGTGCCGAGTGCAATAACAAGTGATTTAATTTCCTCAAACTCTAAAACTTTATCAAGCCTTGCGCGTTCTGTATTTAAAATTTTACCCTTTAGTCCCAAAATTGCCTGGAACTTACGATCACGTCCACCTTTTGCGGTTCCACCTGCAGAATCTCCTTCTACTAAATATAATTCAGAACGAGATGGATCTTTTTCCTGACAGTCTGCAAGTTTACCAGGAAGTGACATGCCTTCAAGTGCGCCTTTACGAATAATTGCATCTTTTGCTGCTCGGGCTGCAAGTCTTGCACGCGCTGCAAGTAATACTTTTTCTATAACTCGTTTAGCTTCTTGCGGATTTTCCTCAAAAAACATATCTAACCCTTCTTTAGTAACTCTCGCCACAATTGGTCCAACTTCTGCATTACCTAATTTAGATTTTGTCTGAGACTCATATTGCAGATTTTCAGAATCCATTTTAATCGTAACCACAGCAGTAATGCCCTCAAGTGTATCATCCCCAGTTAAACTGTCATCTTTTTCTTTTAAGATGCCATTTTTACGCGCATAATCATTTATTGCACGAGTAAGTGCAGTCTTGAATCCGGTAATATGTGTTCCCCCATCAGTTGTTTCCTGCACATTTGCGTAGGACTCGACATTAGAATTAAAAGAATCAGTATATTGGATGGCCACTTCAACATCAATTTCCTCAAGTGATTTGTGCAAATAAATAGGATTAGTTGTAATTGCAGTTTTATTTCTATTAATATGACGAACAAGTGCTGTTATCCCTGAATCAAAATAGTAATGATATTCTTTGTCTTCACGCGCGTCATATAAATGGAATGCAAGTCCAGCTACAAGATAAGCACGGTTTTTAATTTGTTTTCTGATGGTTTCAAGTTTTGGTTCAATAACCTGCATGATCTCAGAATCAGCTTTAAAAGTAGTTCGAGTGCCACTTGGTACATCCCACTTAAAATATTGTTTTACAAACGGTTCAAATTTCTTTGGTACTTCAGCCACAGGTCCAAGTGGCACCCCTTTTGCATATTCCTGAAACATAATCTTCGATCCACGTTTCGATTCAACCCGTAATACCTCTGATAATGCATTAACTGCAGATGCACCAACTCCATGCAAACCTCCAGAAACTTTATATCCACCCCCACCAAATTTTCCACCAGCATGCAAAACTGTCATAACAATTTCCATCGCAGATTTTCCCACACCTTCTTTAATATCAGTCGGGATCCCACGTCCATTATCTGCAACAGTTACAAAATTTCCTTCATGAAGAGTAATCCACACATCTTTAGCAAGCCCGGCCATTGCCTCATCAACAGAGTTATCAATAATTTCTTTCACCATCACCCAAAGCCCACGCTCATCGGTCGACCCAACATACATACCAGGCCTTTTTCGAACTGGCTCAAGACCTTCCAAAACTTGGATTTCTTCAGAACCATAATTAACACTAGGTTGTTTTCCCGCCATAATTTTTTTGATTTACAGAGTGAGTATACGTCATTGCGAGGAGCAATAGCGACGAAGCAATCTCACATTGATACGAGATCGCCACGCTTGGCTCGCGATGACGAATGTATCCCCCTGAGTCAGTGCTCACTATACCAGCTCAATTATTATTTTGCAAGTTCAATATTTGTGATTAGATTGCTATAATAGCCCAAAGAACATTTATTTTAATACTTTTGACTAAGTATGCAAAATAATTGTCATTCTGGTGAAAACCAGAATCCATGGATCCTGGATCAAGTCCAGGATGACAATATAGGCCTTCATAGGATCCTCACACAATGAAATCTATTTCTTAGGTATAACTAACATCAAATACTCTAAAACGCCTCTACTATTCACATTTGCATTCACCCACTCTTCTGCTCGCAAAATATCTTTCGCAACCTTATGAAAACTAGGATCTCGAGCAATCCGTTTTTCAGTATATATAAGAAGCTTTTGCAACAATTGCTTTTTATCAGTCGCCTTCTCCACAATCTTAAACCTCTCCTCAGTATTTCCCGTCAAAATCTTCTCAACAACAGTATCCGCAACAATTGTCATTCTAGAATTATTGTCATTCTGGCGAAGGCCAGAATCTATAACTTCATGAACAACCTGCACCCGCGATAAAAAAGTTGGCAATAAATGATGAGTATAGGCAGTTCCGAGTAATATAATTGCACTCTCCGGCGGCTCTTCCAATAATTTAAGCAAAGCATTCTGTGCCTCAGGCGTTATCCCCGAAATATCCTCAACTACAACAGCTTTTCCTGCTGCTTGATAAGGCTTAGTCTGAAAAAAACCTTTAATATTCCGACTCTGCTCAATCCCCATCTTCTGCTCACTATCAATATAAAGTACATCTACATGCTCAATCTTCAACCCATGTAGTTTTAATTCCTCAAGCAAAACCTTCTTCCTACTTTTCAAATCAGCAATAACAAGCACTTTCGCTATCATGCAGATGTTTTAACATATATCAGAAACTTTAGAAATCTTTATATTCTATTTCAGGGTCTGGAAATGATAGATATCGTGTAAAACTAGATTGCACTACACGTTGATAATCCGCTGCTATTTTATGAGATTGCATATACTTTTCGATATCTTTAATACTGACATTCTTATGAAAAGGAGAATATAGTAGATCGACATAATATTCTCCGCAATCAGGACCTACAACATAGTTGTCTGCACAATTTAAAACTTCAAGCTCTGCTTGGGATCGAAGATCCAAGCATTGCATATACTCATGTGCAATGATAATAATGAATATATCCCAAAAACGTTTGGGGACTTTTTGCTATGCAACCAACAAATACTGCTCAACAACCGAATGCTTCGCCACCAAATGCTCAAACTCCTGTTCTAGACACGCAACCAACGCTTACGGCCGACCAACAAGCTCAAATGCAGGCAGGTCCTCAGATCATTCCAGCCACACCTTCAGGTGGAGATGCATTTAGTGATTTAAGTGATGCTTCCTCAGCCGGAACTCAAGAACCTTTAGAGGATATTTTAAAAGAAGATGGTGTGTTGTCTCAGGACCAGCTTGCTGCTATAAAAATGGAGTTAATAAACTCTGGCGAATCAGTTGAAACAATAATTAAAAACCATAATTTTGCCTCAGAAGAACAGATTGCACAGGCTCATGCAAAACAACTTGGCGTGCCATTTATGACGATAGATTCTAAAGCAATTGCACCAGATGCATTAAATACTGTGCCTGAACAGGTGGCAAGGAGATATAAGCTTATTCCATTTGAGAAAAATGCAGATTTTTTGTCTGTGGCTATGGTAGATCCCCTTGATTTACAAGTTTTACAATTCGTCGAAAGTAAAGCTGGTATGCGGGTAAAAAGATTCCTGGCAACAGAAGCTGAAATATTAAAAGCAATTGGAGAACAGTACAGTCAAAATCTTTCGACTGAAGTAGTTTCTGCTTTAAAAGAAGTTTCAGCAATGGCGGGAAGTGATTCCCAAGTTGCAAAAGCGGCCGCAGATATAGATAAAACAGAAGTTATTCGTGAGGCACCAGTTTCAAATATTGTGACCCAACTTCTGGAATATGCAGCTAAAACAAAAGCTTCAGATATTCACATTGAACCAGAAGAAACCCAGACACGTGTAAGATACAGACTTGATGGCATATTGCATGAAAAAATTATTTTACCAAAAAAAGTACATGATGCCCTTGTGTCACGTATTAAAATCTTAGCCACCTTAAAAATCGATGAAAAACGTTTACCACAAGACGGACGTTTTACTTTTCAATATGCTAATATGCCAATCGATCTTCGTATCTCGACTGTTCCCACAGTCTTTGGTGAGAAAGTTGTTATGCGACTTTTACCTAAATCTTCAAAAGCCCCAACCTTACAGGATTTGGGTTTTAGAGCAAGTGCACTCAAAAGTATTGAATCGCAACTTACCCGGCCACACGGTATTATTTTAGTCTGTGGTCCAACAGGTTCTGGTAAAACAACCACGCTTTATTCTGTGCTTTCAAAAATCTCTACCACCAAAGTAAATATTGTTACAATCGAAGATCCAGTCGAATATCATATTTCAGGTGCAAATCAGGTCCAAGCAAATCCAGGTATTGGCCTTACTTTTGCAAATGCGCTGCGTGCATTCTTACGGCAAGATCCAAATATTATTCTGGTAGGAGAAATTCGTGATACTGAAACTGCAGATTTAGCTATCCAAGCTGCACTAACCGGTCACGAAGTGTTTTCTACACTGCACACAAACTCAGCAGCCGGTGCACTTCCCCGTTTGTTAGATATGGGTGTTGAACCGTTCTTACTTGCTTCTGCAATTAATGCAGTAGAAGGCCAGCGAATTTTACGTAAAGTGTGTCTTCACTGTCGCTATCCATATAACCCACCTGCAGAAGTTGAACAAAATATTCGCGAAGTTCTCGGTCCGATTGCTCCACAGGGTCAGTTGCAGTTGTATAAAGGAAAAGGCTGTGAAGAGTGTGGTAACTTAGGATATATGGGGAGAATGGGTATTTATGAAGTATTAGTCGTGTCGGAAAAAATCTCACGCTTGATCTTAGAACGCGCCTCCACAAATGATATCGAAAAACAGGCTGTTGCTGAAGGGATGATAACAATGCGCCAAGATGGATATTTAAAAGCATTAGATGGCATAACTACAATGGAAGAAGTATTACGTGTAGCAATGGAATAAACTATGACTTTACAACAAATGATGGAAATTACCATTGCCCGAAACGCCTCTGATTTGCATTTACTTGTTGGACATCCGCCAACAGTCAGGATTTTTGGAGATCTCATCCCAATCCCAAGTGAACTTCCTATGACTAATCAGGATATGGAGACTTTACTCTTCCCGATATTAAATCCAAAACAACTCGAGATTCTAAAAAATGAATGGGAGCTAGATTTAGGTTTTGATTACAATGCAAAGGCTAGATTTCGTATTAATATGTACCGACAGCGGGGCAGTTTAGCTGCAGCGCTGCGTGTAATCCCTACAATTATTAAATCACTTGATGACATCCGGATGCCTAATTCTGTTCGCAAACTCACCGATTTACGCCAAGGTTTAGTCTTAGTGACCGGTCCAACAGGTCATGGAAAATCCACAACTTTAGCCGCAATGATTAATGAAATTAATATCGGCCGAAAAGCTCACATTATCACCGTCGAGGATCCTATCGAATTTATTTATCCAGTCGGAAAGTCAATGATCTCTCAGCGAGAATTAAATTCTGATACCCAATCATTCGGTAATGCTTTGAAATTTGCATTACGCGAAGATCCAGATGTAGTGCTGATTGGTGAAATGCGTGATCTTGAAACAATTGCCGCCGCCATGACTATTGCAGAAACAGGCCACTTGGTACTAGCAACGCTGCACACAAACTCGGCCGCTCAAACAATTGATCGTGTAATTGATGTATTCCCCGAGTCACAACAACCGCAAATTAGAACTCAACTTGCCGCAGTATTAGAAGCGGTCGTTTCCCAGCGTTTAGTACCTACTATTGAACCAGGTCGGGTACTCGCATTAGAAATGCTTTTTGTTAATCCGGCAGTCCGGGCTATTGTGCGGGAAGCTAAAACTCATATGATTGATAACTTAATCCAAACATCCGGAGAACAAGGCATGGTTAATATGGAAACATCTTTAGCAGTCCTTGTGCGCGAAGGTAAAATTTCGCTCGAAACTGCCCAACAATATGCCTCAAATGTGAATCTTTTGAATAAACTTCTTGGTGTATAAATATAAGCAAACAGTAGCTAACAACTCCTAAATTATGTAACAATATCTGTACTATGCCCCTATTCACCTACGTTGCCCGTGATCTTGATGGAACTGATCACAGAGGAACAATCGAAACAGTTGATGGCTCCAGAGCAGCTGCAATTTTAAGTAAACGCGGACTGACTGTTATCTCCGTAAAACAAAAAAATGAGACGGGTGGTAATCTCCTATCGAGTATCACCAAAAGAGTGTCATTTACCGATGTTGTAATTGCTACCAGACAACTTTCAACAATGATTGAATCAGGTCTAGTAGTTTCTGATTCGTTTGATGTGCTTGCTGAACAACAAAGTAATCCTGAATTTAAAAGAGTGCTCCAAGAAGTTTCTCGTGATGTAAAAGGTGGACTTGATTTAGCTTCTGCGATGAAAAAGCATCCGCATGTTTTTTCAAATATGTATTGCAGTTTAGTTAAAGCAGGAGAAGAAGGTGGAAATCTTGATGTGGTACTTACTCAAATGGCCTCTAGTATGGAAAAGGATCGTGAATTCAGATCAAAGGTAAAAAGTGCATTAATTTATCCAATTATTGTGGTGGCAATGATGTTTATTGTGATGGGTGTAATGATGTTTTTCGTGGTCCCTCGTTTAACTTCACTCTATTCTCAATCAAGTCTTGAGTTGCCTCTTCCAACTAAAATCTTAATTGGAGTATCTGATGCATTATTGAATTATTGGTGGTTGATGTTAATTATTGGCGGTGGAGTTGTGTTTGCATTTAAGAAATGGATTTCAACCACATCTGGTAAGGAAAAATTTGATAGATTGCTATTAAAGATTCCCGTGGTCGGGATAATAATTACCGAAACCAGTCTTACAAACTTTACCCGTACATTCGGACTTTTAACCTCAGCCGGTATTCCCCTGCTTGAAGCTTTAACTATCTCAGGTGACGTGGTAGGCAATTCTGTTTTTAAAAATGCACTGCAGCAAACACTAAAAGGAGTTGAACGAGGTCTTTCTTTTTCTGCTCAACTTGAGACCCTTGGGGTCTTTCCGCGCTTACTTCCGCAAATGTTTAAAGTGGGTGAAGAAACAGGAAAAGTGGATAAAGTATCTTTTAAACTTGCTGAATATTATGAAACAGAATCTGATCATATGCTTAAAAACTTAACTGTTATTATTGAACCCTTTATTCTGATGATTCTTGGTATTTCAGTTGCCTTCCTCGTACTTTCAATTATTCTTCCAATCTATAATTTGACCACTAATATTAGTTAGTCGAGCTAGAAAATGCAGGCAAAAACTACCTATTGACTGAATATTTTGCCTGTGTCTTGCAGGCAAAAACTACCTATTGACTGAATATTTTGCCTGTGTCTTGCAGGCAAAAACTACCTATTGACTGAATATTTTGCCTGTGTCTTAATTAATATAAGACTAAACACCAAAGGAGGTGAGAAGAATACATGAAAATTACTGCCCGAAAGTATTCTCGCTCTAAGAGCGTAGATCCTAAAGGATTTACTCTTGTCGAGCTTTTGGTTGTTATCGCAATTATCGCAATCCTTGCAGCTGTAGTAGTACTTATCATCAACCCATTAGAATTGACTCGTCGATCTCGTGACGCAGCCAGGTTGACTGATTTGGCTAACTTACAACAGGCAATTAACGTATCCGTACAGGAAGCTACCGGTTCATCAGCAACCGATATTCTCTGTGTCGGTGGATTGACTTCAGGAGCATGTACTGGAAATAGTAATACAGGTGCCCGTATCGCGAATGGTACAGGTTGGGTTAAAGCTAACTTAACTGCACAAACTAGCGTTTCAGTGCCTACATTACCAGTGGATCCAGTTAACTCCAATGGTGGAGCTAATAATGGTTACCACTATACCTATTGTTCCGATGGAACAAACTGGGAAATCAATACCAGATTAGAATCTGCACAACAGGTTGATAAAATGGTAAATGATGGTGGAGATGAAAATGCTGTAACAGGCGCAACCTTGCAACAAAAACAAGATAACGCTCGTTATGAAGTAGGATCAAATCTAACTTTGATTCAATCAACAGGAGGTCTTTGTACATACTAACTCATCGTGAGTTGAAAAGATTAAACCTAATTGGTTAAGAAAAGCGGGACCTCGGTTCCGCTTTTTCTTGCCCTTTTTTTCATAAAATATCCTTATGAAATACTCTTATGGTTTTTACCATAACTCGCGTCATTCACCCGTCTATTGTCATCCCCTGTCTTGTGTCATCTCCCGCCTTGTGTCATCTCCCGTCTAGTGTCATCTTCTGAATTGTGGCATCCCCTGTCTTGCGTCATCTCGAGCCTTGTGTCATCTCGAGCGAAGTCGAGAGATCTCAAGATTAATGATTCATTCATTCTAGATTTCTAGTTCGAAGTAATCGTTGCAAAAAAATAAATTCTCCAGTATGGTAATAAAGATTTAATACAAAAATGGAATTTACAATATTTTTCACTATCTTAGGTGGGGTATTTGGAGCTTGTTTAGGAAGCTTTCTAAAAGCAATGGCTGACAGATCTTTACAGAAAGATTCGTTTGTCTCTAGATCAGAATGCCCAAGTTGTAAACACAAACTGAATGTTTTTGATTTAATTCCGGTGTTATCTTATTTGGGATTGCAGGGTAAATGTCGCTATTGCAAGAAAAGTATTCCAAAGGAGTATTTATTTGTTGAGGTAGTCTCTGCTGGAGTGCTAGCTTATTTATTCTATACGTATTCTTTTATGTTTCCACCAGCAAACGATCTTTACCAACAGTTAGTTTTTTGGTTTGATCTCTTCTTTAAAACCTTTATATTAGTAGTACTTGGAAGCATTATTATTACTGATATTAAAAAGATGCTCATTCCTGATCGCATAATTATCCCAAGTATTGGTATCGCATTTGTAGCACTTCTTATTGTGTCAATTTTAAAAGTTATCTATTTGTATTACTTCTTGACCCAGTCCCCAATTGGTCAATACTTGCTCCCCCCAAATAGCGATTATTTCTATCGTCATGGAATAGATACAGCTTGGCCGTTTCTCGGTGGTGTAATGATGGCCTTTTTGATTGGTCTCATGTTCTTTATTCTTATTGTGGCAACAAAAGGTCGTGGTATGGGTGGCGGTGATTTTAAACTGGGTATTTTTATTGGAATGGTGTTTGGGTTTCCTGAATCAATCACCGCAATTATGCTAGGATTTTTCACTGGTGCAATTTTTGGGGTGGCCTTACTTCTTTTAGGTAAAAAGAAATTTGGTCAGACAATTCCTTTTGGCCCATTCCTTGCACTCGGCTGTATCCTAACTTTGTTCTGGGGTGGTCCACTGGTGGAATGGTATTTTAACCTCAATGTGTACTTTCCCGAATACGTAAAACAAGTTCAAAATCTCTTTTAAAACTCTTCATTCAATTTGATGCATTGACATCTAATTTAAAAACTGGCAATCTTAACTAAGAGCAAAGCAAGTGTTATATCTCACTTAAAAAGAGATAAAAATTGGTTGTTGACAGAATTAAAAAAGAGCGCAACAATTAATAAAGAAATAACAAAAAAAGAAAATTAAATCAATAATAATATGAATTACCTAACTGCCCAGTTTAAAAAAGATCTCACTTCACGAAAAGGTTTCACTTTAATCGAATTAATGGTTGTAATTGCAATCATTGCTATCTTGGCAGTTATAGCAGCAACTGTATATGGAAATATCCAAGGACGTGGACGAGATGCAACCAGGCAAGCAGATGTTGATGCAGTAGCTACAGCACTTGAAGCCGCAAAAACTAATGGTAACTCATCTACCTATCCAGCACTTGCAATAACACAATTTGTATCAGGTGCCCTACCAGTAGATCCATCAGGAGATGCTGATTCATACTGTATATCTCATTCACAAACAGTTGGAAATGCAACAGCTGCACTACCTATAATTGCAAACTGGGCAGCAACAGTAGCTTGTCCAACATTACCAGCAGCTGGAGGTGGTAACACAGCATATGTAGCAATTGCACCAGGAACGCCACCAGCATTAACTACTGCTTTTAGAGTATGTACTCGACTTGAAGTTGCCCAAACTATCTATTGTAAAGGTAATCAACAATAGTTCCATTCTTCGAGTTGGTACTTCCTTTTTTAAATCAAATAAGCAAAGATTAATATATGCGCTTGCTGAATAATCATTCGATAAAATCAAATAAAGGTTTTACCCTTATTGAGCTTATGGTGGTAATTACCATTATTGCCTTAATGTTCGGTGTAGTTATCTCAAGTGCTAATTTTCTCCGTTCTGCATCAGGAGACGCAAAACGAAAAGCAGATTTAGCTGCGATCCAATCAGCATTACAGAATTATTATGCTGACTTAAATTATTTCCCCCAAAGTACTGACGCAGGCAGTTTTAAACTTTCAGGTACTGGGGTCAGTACTGTTCTCTCTAGTACCGTTGGACTCTCAAGCCCTGCACCTGTTCCCTCGCCATTATTAAAAACTTATATGACAGAAATTCCTGTAGATCCAGCAACTCCTTATTGTTATGTGGCCGTAAATAATTCAAGGCAAAATGATGCAACATGTAACAATACAACCGCAAAAAGATGTCATTATTATTATCTTGCAGTGGCACTAACGAGCCCTACCAAGACTATGTCCTTACCCACAGGAGTGACCTGTTCAGGCATAACCCCAAATTACTTTGTTACTCCTTAACTTCTGGTGCAAGTGGCTCATTTATGCTAACTTTAATTAAGCACATCTTTAAAGATTAGTATGAATATATATTCTGCCTTCCTCGTATATGTAACTAAAATCACAATGAATAAGATTTCTGCAACTCGAAATTCTAATGCATTTACGCTAATCGAATTACTGATCACAATAACTATTATTGCACTCGTTTCAGCAATAGTTATTCCTGGTCTCCGTAATTTCAACAGAGGCCAAGAGTTAGATGTAGGCACGAGTATGTTATATGATGGGTTGCGTTTAGCTCAGTCTAAGGCAAACTCAAGTATTATTTGTCCCAATGTTGATCCAACGACTATTTCACTCGATATTATTTGGTCGGTTGTTTTAAAGAATGATCGATTCACCATTGATTATCTTTGTACTGAACGTGCATCTTCTACAACCCAGACACACGTAGGTACTGAAGATCATCTGTATCCTATTCCTACAACAGTCAGAATGCTTTCTAATTCTTGCGGAACTGGTAGTGCAGCCAATAATACACGCATCGATTTTAGTGCACAAACATGTCCAAGCACGAGCACAACCTGTCGGACTGTCCAAATTACTTGTGGTGATGGTACTACTATTTATAATTTTACCTCTGGTCCTTTTGCGATCACGCTGACAAATGATCAATCTGTTCCGAAGATAATAAATATTTCAGCTGGAGGTGCAATCTATGAATAAGAACTATTTTTCCCAAAAAGGTCAATCTTTATTGGAAATTGCAGTTTCTATTGGGCTGGTCGCATTAATCATTACAATCCTCACCATCACTACTATTAATGGACTCAGAAATAGTCAGTTTGCTAAAAATCAGGTACTTGCAAGTTCTTATTCACAACAAGGTGTCGAACTTATAAAAGTAATGCGCCAAAAAGATTGTCAGGTTACGACCACAGCAGGCACTGTGTATAAATGGTTTAATGACACAGCCGGAAATCCTATAATTTGGAATACTAGTTCAGATACGACATTTGATGTTAATAATGGAAATTTTTTCGTCCCTAATCCCACTACTTGTATCTTGACTCAACAAGCATTAGCTGAGTCTTTAGAAAATGGTTTGTTTACTCGCACAACAAAACTTGAGCGTATTTCAGTAGGTGTAATACGTGTTACAGTTATTGTAAGTTGGAATGATTTTAGCGGACCACATGAAACAAAAAACGTCAGCTTAGTCACAAATTATTAATATGAATTTTTTTAACAACATAAAACAAAACCAGTTTGGCTTCACCCTTGTTGAGGCAGTTGTGGCAATTGCAATTGTAGGTGTACTAGGAGTCATTATGAGCGATATCTTAACCAGAGCTTTTGACAATACCCAAAAAACCAATCTTATCTCCAATGTTCAACAAAATGGTCAAGCTGTGCTTACTGCTTTTGAAGATACGATTCGCTACTCTGAATTTGTATGTTTAGGCGGTGTGGATAGTGGAGGACTTACAGAGCCGAACAGAATGGTAACCTATTCCCAGCCTGTACTTGTTGTATTTCGTGAGGGTAGATATATTCGTTTACGTATTGTTCCGCAAAGTGGTAATACTAACGGCGTTATACTTGAGGACTATCCAGCGGCTCCAGCAATTGATAAAACTGGAACAGATTTATGCAGGCCCCCTCTTTTAGCTTTAAGCTCCAGAAAAATAACAAACGACTCTATGCTTTCGGTAAAAAGTGGCTCAATTGCCCTTCTCTCGAACCCAGTTAACACAACTGCAACCATCGGTACCAAAAATGTTTCAGTCACCATTAACTTTGCAATTGGTTCATTTGCCGGTTCTCCTTCGAATGTTGAAAACCAGATTGGTCAAAATAACGAGATAGTATTCCAATCAACAGCTCAATTCAGATAAAATAAGAATATGAAAGAATATAAAAATAATAGATTAAACGAATCAGGCCAGATACTTATCGCACTAGTCCTAACATTGCTTACGATTCTCACCATTGGTTTAATTGTTATCCAGCGTTCCACCACAGATATATCAACCTCAACTCAAAACGATCAATCCTCACGTGCATTCTCCGCGGCTGAAGCAGGAATTGAGCAAGCATTACAATCGAATACCGCTATTCCACTTCAAAACAGCTTAAGTAATAATGCCTCATTTGTGGTAAGCCCATCTGCAAGATTGCCTCTCCCAGGACAAGCTTTTGAATACTTTGCAACTACTCGTGGTGAAATAGCCCAGGTTTGGTTGGCAAACTTAGCAGATCCCCTTATCCCCTCCTATTATATGCGTGATGACCTATTTATATATTTTGGTGATCCGGCCAAAACACCTGCTGTTGAAATTAATTTAGTAACTCGAATTAATAGTACCGGTGAATATGTGTCACAGCGTTGGTATTATGATACAGCCTCATCTCGTTCAAATCAAAATGGCTTCACTCAATGTGGTAGCGATTCGTTCAGTTTGATGAATCCGCTTCCAATTAATACTTCACTTTCTTCCGATGGAACGGTTACAGCTGACAGAAAATTTAAATGTCGAGTGCGATTAAAAACATTTGCCGAAGCGCCTACTGTTACGCCTCCTAATCCAGGAATTACCCCAATAATGATACGTGCAAGAGTCCTCTATAATGATAAACAACATTTTGCTGTGGCCCCTATTTCTAATGGTACGCCTGGGAGTGATTTACCTCCTCAAGCAACTATTTATACCTCAATTGGATTATCAGGACAGTCCCGAAAAACAATTCAAGTTATGAAGGTTGACGGCGTTGTCCCATTCTTCTTTGATTACGCTGTTTTCTCAACATCTGACATTATTAAAACAAACTAAAGCACTATGGAAAAACAACACTGCCCAATACACAAGAAAATACTCAATTACCTCACTAAAAATTATGGTTTCTCAATTGTTGAACTTGTTATTGTAATTGCTGTCGCAGGGGCAATCGTTCTGGTGGTAGCAAATATCCCCAATTCTATTGGACTTATCGGTAAAAGTAAGAATGAATCGATAGCAAAAGAAGCAGCCACTCAAAAAATTGAAACAGTCAGGGGCCAAACATACTCAAACTTAGCAAATGGTACTACTCCAATTTTGGATCAAAGAGTTTCTACTTTACCTGGTGGTACCGGAACTACTTCTATCGAAGATTGCCCTATATCTATTTGTCCAACAGCCCAGTCGATAAAAAAAGTTACCGTCACTATAAGTTGGACAGAAAAAAATGCACCCAAATCAGTTATTTTGACGACGCTCGTCTCCGATGGGGGTTTGCAGTAAGTGGTAAAAAGTATTCAAGTTAGTAAATCTCGCCGTGGTTTCACATTAGTAGAAATATTAATTGGTGTCGGTGCTGCAGGTGTAATCGGTGCAATTCTGGTGGGACTGCTCTCGCAAAATCAACGGATCTTTTCATTTCAAAGCAGTAAAGTAAACCAAGGTGTTGAATTAAATAATAGTTATGATGAAGTTGAACAGACGATTAAAACTGCAGGAGGTGTGGTAACTCAATATCCAGCAACAGGTTTACCCACTCACACCACAGGTTTAAATACACTTGTTATGACTATTCCCTCAATTACTGCCCAAGGTGCGGTGATTCCAAATATAAATGACTTTGTGGTATTTGCCAGAGACACCCAAAATCCAAAAATATTGCGTAAATTACTGTATCCTGCTGCCACAAGTAGTCGTAAATTAGTAAATAAAGTCCTGTCCACAAAGACCTCAAAATTAGAGTTTTTCTATTTAGATTCTGCTGATCAAACAATTTCCCCTGTACAATCCGCTAAGATAGGTTTTATTATTAATGTATCAGATACAATTTCAACCGAAGCACAGAGCAGCAGTGTAAGCGGACGGATAAACTTAAGAAACAATTAATGAAAAAAATTACTGCCATCTTAAAAAACAGTTACACAGATCAATCTGGTCAGATCTTTATTCTCGCCATCGGAATATTACTGATCGTGGTTGTGACTACAATTGTGCTTATTAGTAGTGCATTCACCTATTCTGCAAGTTCAAAGTATTCAGTCGATGCCTTACAAGCAAACCAGCTTGCTGAAGCAGGAATTGACAAAGCTGTAGCAGCTTTAAATACCAGTGCAGGATCCTATTCAGGTGATGTGGAAACAACACTCGGTTCTGGAAGTTATGACGTAACAGTTACCACTATTGATGCAAACAATAAAATAATCCAATCTACCGGATATATTCCAAATAAAGCTAATCCTAAAACGAAAAGAACGATCAAAATTCAAATATCCAAAGGTGATGGTATCTCATTTTCATATGGCATTTTAGCTGGGGAAGGTGGCTTTTTGATGAATGGAGGTTCCCAAATAGTGGGTTCAGTCTATTCAAACAATGATATAAATATTTCTGGTGGTGCAAGAATAACTGGTGATGCATGGGTTGCAGGTGGCACGCAACCAACAGCAAATCAACAGACTGAATGTAGTGCTCCTAATTGTGTTGATTATGATTTTGGTAAAACAATTTCTGCTCAGAGCAGATTAGATGTCGCCCAAAGCTTCCGTCCCACAGCTACTCAAGTAATAAATAAAGTTTCATTGAAGTTAAAGAAATATGGTAATCCATCTAATGTAACAGTCAGAATTCTCGCCGATAACGCAGGGAAACCAAATAAAAACCAAGTCCTCGCTTCTGGAATTTTACAAGCGAATTTAGTGACAAATAGCTATGGATTTGCAGAAGTTGGTTTTACTACAAATCCTACATTAACTGCCGAAACAAATTACTGGATTATGATCGATACCTCGTCAGACAATACAAATTATTGGGGCTGGTCCCAAGATTCATTGAGCACCTATACGCGCGGAGCTGCATTTTGGTCAACGAATTGGCAAGCAGGAAGTCCAGTATGGACCTCAATCAATGGCGATTTGGGCTTTAAAGTCTACATGGGTGGTGTAATAACTAGAATTGCTGGAAGTGGAAGCTCGTATATAAATGGTAATGCTTATGCCAATACCTTAACCGCAGATAACTCTTCTGCCTTGCAAATAGGTAACCACGCATATTATCAAACTCAATCACAAATTACTGCCAACGGCACAAACTGTAATGGTGGTAACACCTATTGTCATCCAGGTTCAACAGACCCACAACCTCAGCCAATGCCTATCTCTCAAGCAAATATAGATGAATGGAAGGACTTGGCTGATGACCAAGTTCATAATGGAAACCTCACCATCCAATGGCCTTGCACCACAACACTTCAGCGTAAAAAATATGTAGGTAATGTAACAGTTCAAGGAGGATGTAACATCCAGATCGAAAGTCCTGTGTGGATCACAGGTCAATTAACAATTACTGGAGGTTCAACTGTCAGGCTTCATCCAAGCTACGGTATCTCTTCTGGTGTAATTATTTCAGACAACAAAATTGACTTAAATGGTGGAAGTAAACTCCTAGGTTCTGGTACAACTGGCTCATATATGACCGCCCTATCGACATATAATTCAAAATCTACATCAGCAATTGTGGTCTCTGGCGGAAATAGCTCCTCTATTCTCTATGCTGCAGATGGCATAATCGAACTAAACGGAGGCACAAACATTCGCGAAGCAACAGCCTGGCGCATTTCCCTCTCAGGAGGAGCTATAGTTACCTACGAAACCGGAGTCGCCAATCCATTCTTCACCTCAGGCCCACAAGGTTCATTCTCAGTAGTTAAAGGATCTTATCAAGCGGAATAGCAGGATATTTCATTTTGAATGCTTAGTTGAATAGTCCACGCACATTCTTTAAAATAACGGTCGTCTTTTTCGGAGTCAGTTCCCCTACGGTACTCTTAACAATAGATAAATCAGCAGTAAATAACTTGTCTGGCCTAACAAAGCTTACAACCGGTAGTTCTCCTAAACTAAAATCAGCAGCCTCAACACGGATTGCAGTTTTACTTGAGTAAGGTTTTGAAGTGATTTGGCACAAAATTAAATTATCAAATTCAACACTCGCCAAAACCAAAGCCGGGCGAATTTTCTGACCTTTTAAATTTGAAAAGGGAAAAGTAACTAAAACGACGCTTCCAATCTGGAAAGAAGTTTTCTCTATTGTAAGCCTGCCCATGCTTCATCCTCTTCCGGTTTGTTCCAATCAGTACTGAGTACTTTTTCTGACAAAAACAAAGCCTCGTCTACAGCCCTTTCCTTTTTCGGCGCTGAAACAATCTTTATTTCACCTTTCTTGACTTGTAACTCAACATCATGCTCTAACCCACTTTCATCAAGTAATAGTTTAGGGATCCGTATCCCGCGAGAGTTTCCAATAGCAATAAGTGTAGCTTCTCTCCGAATAATAGTAGTAATCATATGTAGATACATTGTACATACTGAAAAGAGATCTGTCAAATATTCCCTTCAATAATAACTGCTTGAGGGGGTGATTCAATAAATCGATCTTCCAAAACATCATATTGTTTCATATTTGGATCTTCAGGAGTTTGCATATCTTTTAGATGATAGGTAGCGAAGAATCGGAATCGTTTATCTCCACTTTCAAGCGTATAACTGAGTCGATCAATATGAGCATTCTTAGGTGCTTCAGTATTTGATTCTCCTCGATCTCTCAGTGCAGAATATGCAGCCGCTTCCTCTTTTTGTACTGCTAATACGAGGCCAACTAGAAAGCTCTTCCCCATTCAAAGATTGTCTTTCTAAGCCCATATCTTTTTCTGTTAAGCCCATTTCAGCAGTTGAAGGTCCCATATGGGTTATTTATATCATAAAAAACAAATAGTATATTACTTTGAAATAGAACATTACACGACTTCCCAACAGGTAAAAAGATTTTTACCAAGTTAAAAAATTATTTATTATAATCTCTCACATGGCTAAAATTTTTGATATGGAAAGTGGTCTAACGCACTTAAAAGATCATAGTTTAAAGGTATGGGAAAAATACGGAGAGGAAATCGTATTATTCTCAGGACCTCCAGGCTCAGGGAAAACGACTACTTCTGAGTTATTCGCTAATTGGAGGCTAGGTGGAACTATTGCAGAAGATCGCACTCATTTTGAAATAGAAAGTCCATTTGGGTTAACGCGTTCTTCTAACTTTCCCGAAACTGAACTTATTCATGGAAAATATCCGCAGGTTTTGAAAAATATGTTATTTGTTTCAAGTACAGCAAATGCCTCAGCATATCTAAGAGGGTTTCAAGATGAACGATTAATTGTGGTAAACATGCATTGTAATCTTCCTACAAGGCTTGTTAACTGGGTTCCTAGATTTAAAAAAGATTTTGCTGAAATTTGGGATGAAGATGCTTTAGAAAATATAAAAGATTTTTACAGCACAATTATGAGAGATGTAATTGGTGGAACAAAAATGAGTGCGCTCTCTCCAGATGTTGCACCACACATTGCAATAGATGCATCTATGCGATTAAGACTTTCACTTGAAAAACTAACGAAAATTCTTTCACCAACATAATTTTGCTTGTGAATTGTCTCAGTCTTTGCATATAATGAATATGTATGGCTGCCCAATTTACGCTCGGTATTGATATTGGTATTTCTTCGATTAAAGCTGTGGTGCTTTCGCACAAAACAAAGCCAGTGTCCTTAATTTCACTTGGTCGAATTGCCTCTCCTCAACCAGGCATTGTCTCTGATGCTGAACTTGATATGGAGGCGGTTTCTAATGCGGTAAAAAGTTTGATTACAGAGGTGAAAGCTCCATCTAATGCAAATGTGATGTTCTCGCTCCCAGAATCTAGAATCTTTACTCGTGTAGTATATGATCTTCCCTATTTAACAGATAACGAACTCACTCAAGCAATTAAATATGCAGCTGAAGAATTCGTGCCTATGCCAATCCAAGATGTAAATCTAAACTACCAAGTAATTTACAGGTCTCCGAAAAAAGATGCAAACTCCAGGACTATCGTATTTGTAGTAGCTACTCCAAAAAGTTTAGTTAATAAATATATCGCAATCTTAGATAAAGCAGATCTAAAGCCATATGCAATTGAAACAGAAATGATTGCTACAACCAGAATGATCACCAGTGGAAATCCCTATGCCCCAACATCACTTATTATCCACTTAGGTACAACCACCACAAACTTTGCAATAGTTTCTGAAGGTTTAATCTTTTTAACTCGTTCAATTGGTACAGGATCTTTAGCATTAACTCGAACAATAGCCCAATCATTTGATTTTGAAATTGCTCAAGCAGAGGAATATAAAAAGGTCTATGGATTGCTCGAGGATCAACTTGAAGGAAAATTATTTCAGACCTTAAAACCTATTATGGAAGTAATTAGTAATGAAGCAAAACGGGTGATCCAATCTCATGAAATGCAAAATCGTCAGCGTCCAGTAAAACTTGTGATCTTGACTGGTGGTGGTGCAAAGCTTCCAGGTGTAATTAGATATTTCACCAATAATTTAGGTCTTGAAGTTCAGGAATCAGATCCGTGGCTTGGGATTGCAGTTGATCCAACACTCAAAAGCAAAATCATGGCTGATGGTCCTTCATATGCAATCGCTGCCGGACTTGCGCTGCGAAACTTCTGAAAGTGGTTATACACGGAGCTTGACGCTTCGCGATAATTTTCTTAAGTTTGATCAAAAATTATGGAAAAAATAAATATTAATCTGCTTCCAGAAGAATTTCTTATTGAAAAGAAACTCGGTATAAAACGTTCGCTTTATTTGCGCATAAGTATTATTGTCTTTGTCGCAGTTTTAATTATAACCAGCTCAATCTTGCTTCTGCGTTTAACTCAGTCACAATCTCTCCAAGCACTTGAAGGAGATTTAGACGGGAAAAGAAATAGTATTACCAGTATGAAAGAAAATGAATCTGCAGTCTTTGTGCTAAAAAACAGACTTGATAAGATTGCTCAAATCTCCGCAAAAGAATCAGTTCCTGTTCAAGGGTATAATCTTTTATCCTCAATAGTCCCGCCAGGTGCGAGTATGCTGGCTTTCTCTATGACCAAGGAAAACTTAATAAATGCAACGGTTGAAACCAGTGATACCTCAGTCCTGGATCAACTCTTTGACAACTTACTTGATCCGAAAACTAGTAAGGGTTTTATTACAGCCGTAAAATTAGAAAATATTAAGTTAACCGGTGGGCAAATAACTGTTGAGATGGCTATTGGCTATAATAATAAACCTGCTGCCCAAACAGGTGCAGCAGCTGCACCCTTAAAGATATGAAAAAGTATATTGAACAATTACGAGCAAACCCGCTCTACAAAAAATACGAACTATTTGTCCCTCCAATTTTATGTGTCCTGATTGTAATCGCACTTTTTATGGCAGTTGTTGTACCGAATGTACTTCAATATTTTGAAACGAGCAAAAAGATTACTGAGGCTCAAGATAAAGTCACTTTTTTCAAAGAAAAAGAATCATTACTCAAATCTGTGAATAAAGACGAATTCACTGAGGGAATAAACCGATCCTTAGTTATTTTGCCCACAGATAAAGAAGCGCCTACTGCCATAGCTCAACTCTATTATATTTTTGGCCTCACCAATATGACGGTCGAAAATATATCTTTTTCTGATGCAGGTGGTGCAGCAGATGGTAAAAGCTTTAAGATAGCCATAGAATTAAAAGGCTCACTCTCAAGTCTTACTAACTTTATCCTCCAACTCAAACAAGCTCCGCGTATTATGCGAATTAACACCCTTGAAGTAAATGGTGCAGGTAATACAGGTGAAATTCTTTCAAGCATTACGATAGATGCATTTTATGAACCACTTCCAGCAAGTATTAGTTCAATAGACCAACCAGTCAACCAGCCTACAAAAAAAGAATTAGAAGCACTTGATAATCTTGCAACCTCTGTCTTTCCAAGTATTGGTGATGAAAAAGATTATTCAGGTCCAAAAGGCAAACCAAATCCATTCGAATAATTTTCTGAATAAATTCACTTGAAATCTATTTTCTCTTCGAGTCCTCACTCCATTGTCATTCTGGCAAAGGCCAGAATCCATCCTAACTTTTTATAATTCAAACTTTAAGAATACTGAGTGAAAGCTACTTTGCAAAAACTTCTAGGATCTCTTCAATATGTGTACGTGATATTAAATGCCCTTCTCCCGGATAAATAATTAACTTACTGTTAGGAATCTGTGCATGGTAAAACTTCCCCATATTTAGTGAAACATTTTTATCATCAGCTCCATACCATAAGTAAACCTTGGATGTAATATCC
>Ga0163150_10002660_pt1 | contig 26810 bp, 20 predicted proteins | sample OliLakLV19P2IB_FD_148628 | JGI IMG/M metagenome (GOLD analysis project Ga0163150, IMG submission 148628) | Freshwater microbial mat bacterial communities from Lake Vanda, McMurdo Dry Valleys, Antarctica - Oligotrophic Lake LV.19.P2.IB | ecosystem: Environmental > Aquatic > Freshwater > Lake >...
GGTCAGGGGTCAGGGGTCGACGGTCCAGAATCGGAGGTCGGGTGGCACTGACAAGGCCTGCTCGGAGGCCTTGTCAGTGAGAGGCGTCACTGCGCTTCCGCCACTGACAAGCTCCGCGGACTCCGCTTGTCAGTGCCACCCATCACCCTCACGCCTGCACCTTGAGCAGTTTGCACGCATCCTCATATCCCGGCGCCTTGCGGCCGTGCTCGCTGGCGGTGACACGCGCCAGCGCCACCGCGTGCCGCCACTTGAAGACCGGGCGGGCGGTGGCGAACTCGTCGCTGGTCGTGCGGTAGAACTTCTCCGCGTGCAGCGCGCCATCCTCGCTCGTCGCGTAGCGCAGCAGCACATCGAACAGCTTGCGCGCGTCGAAGCCCAGCTCGCCGTAGCGGTGCGTGACGGCCGCGGCCTGGGCCTGATCGTTCGTGCGCACCGCGCCGTCGAGCTCGGCGAGCAGGCCCGCCGTGTCCTTCGCCTTGATCTTTTCAAGATGCTCTTGATACGGCCGCGGCTTCCACTCCAAAAAGTTTCCGCCGCGCTGCGTGCGGTCCTTCGCCGCCTGGTAGCCGGCGAGGATCAGGCTCGCGCAGGTGTTGCGGAGGTAACTCACCTTGGCAATCGAGCGCCAGGCGTGGGCCGAGTCGCAGGCGTGGACTCCGATGGAGTCGCCATGCACCGTGCCGGGCGCCTTGTTGTCGCCCTCCTGCTTGGCGCGGCCGGGATCGCGCAGCACGAGCTGATTGGTGGCCAGCGCGATCGCCTCGCCCACCGCCTGCGGATCGACGCCTTCGGCCAGCGCCGCCGCTACCGCGTCGGCCGCCTGCGCCGGCGTGCCGGTGAAGATCGTCTGGCTCATCTTGTCCACCCACGCGTCGTCGACCTGCCGATTGCCCAACGCCTTCCGCGCCAGCAGCTTGTGCTGATCCAGCAGCTTCGGCAGCAGCTCGCGCGACTCGTTGTAGTTCTTCGCGGTCCACTCCTGCGATTTGACGCAGTAGCGCACCGATTGACGGAGCATGGTCAGCGCGTGCTCCCGGCCAACGAGGTCGAGCATGTCCCACGCGCGGTGGGCGAGGACGATGCGGTGTACTTCCGGCGCTTCCTCGACGGTCTGCATCAGCGCATCGTAGGCGGCTTCCGGCGACGACTGAACGAGGCTGGCGAGCGACTGCTCGGCGCCGGCGGTGTCGCGCTGATGGATGCGATCGCGGAGCTTCTCGGCGCTGCTGCCGTGCGATGCGCCTTCGACCGGCCGCAGGACCTCCGCCTTCGCGCCGCCGTTGGCCTGGATCCGGCTGCTGTTGCGGTAGAGCACCTTGAGCACGGGCAGGGCGGCGCGATCGCTGGGCATGAGCTGCGACATGGAGTAAGCCGGGCCGAGGGCCATGAGCGTGTGGAAGCCGATGTAATCCTCGCCGCCGAACGCCTTGGCGTTGGCGAGGCCGGCCGCGGCGACGAGGTCTTTCAGCGCTGTCCCGCTGCTCAACAGCGCGACCACTTTGGGCAGCATCTTGTCGGCCGGCGTCTCATGCATCATGCCGACGAGCCCGTCGAGCCGGCCGAAGGTGAGCGATTTCGGCGCCTCCTCGCCGCCATAAACAGGTGAAAGGCCAAGGTCGATCGCGGTGCCGTAGCCGACGCCGGCGACGAACATGCCCTGCCCGACACGGACGAGGAAGTCACGCCTGCTGGTGATCGCCATGATGTGCTCCTTGATCGAGGCGGAAGCGATCGCGCTGATCGAGCCGGATGCCGGACAACCGCCGCTTCACGAAACAGAAATGACCATCGCGAAGCGGCCCCCATTCATGATCATGCTACCGGATGACCTGCCAAACCCCTCGCGCCTTTTGACGGGCGTCGACGCGCACGGGTTTTCCAAGCGCTCTTTCTGAGCCGCGGTGTCCGCACCGCGCCTGTCTTTCGTTGCAAGACACGCGCAGCGAGGACGCTGCGGCTCAGAAAGAGCGCGTGCTACTTTGATTTGTGCAGCTCATCGTCCACTTTCCACTTCGTCGCGATCGGGCTGATCGCCGGCGTGATGTTCCGGCCGTTGCCGAAATACTTCGAGCCCGTCGGGGCCGCCCACTTCACGCCGTTGGCGATCACGCGCTGCACGTTGGCGTCGTGATAAATCGGGAACGTCTCGTGGCCGGGGCGGAAGTAAAAGATCTTGCCCTTGCCGCGGGTGAACGTGCAGCCGGAGCGGAAGACCTCGCCGCCCTCGAACCAACTGATAAAGAGCAGGTCGTCGGGAGCGGGGATGTCGAAGAACTCGCCGTACATCTCGGTGTTGGGCAGCTCGAAGTATTCGTTGTCGAAGCCTTCGCAGATCGGGTGCGAGGGGTTGACGATCCACAGCCGTTCCTTCTCGCCCGCCTCGCGCCAGCGGAGCATGCAGCTCGTGCCCATGAGCTTGACGAACGGCTTCGACAGGTGGGCCGAGTGCAGCACAACGAGGCCCATGCCGCTCAGCACGCGCTTGTGAACGCGGTCGACGACTTCATCGGAGACGCGCGAGTGAGCGGCATGGCCCCACCACGTGAGCACATCGGTCTGGTCGAGCACCGCCTGCGTGAGCCCGTGCTCCGGCTCGTCGAGCGTCGCGGTGCGGATGCTGACCTCGTCGCCGAGCCGCAGTCGAAGCGCCTCGGCGATGGCGATGTGGATGCCGTGCGGGTAATGCTTCTGCACGAGGGCGTTGGATTTCTCGTGGACGAACTCGTTCCAGATGGTGATGTGCATGGGAAGAGGAGATAAAGGAGGTAAAGGAGGTCCAGGCGAGGCGAGGTCGCCGGGTGTTGCGATATGTTAATGTTTTCGCTGCCCCTTAACTGCGTTCCTCAACTTCTCTACCTCCTATCCCTCCCCATACCTCCTCTACCTCCTTGCCCATGCTCAACCTGAAATACCCCATCATCCAGCTCGCCCTCGATTACGCCACCATCGACGAGGCCCTGCGCATGGCGGAGATCGGCGCGGCGGCCGGGGTCGACATCCTCGAGGCGGGCACGCCGTTGATCGTCGCCGAGGGTGCCCGCAGCATCGGGGCGCTGGCGAAGGCGTTCCCGAACTACGTGATCCTCGCCGATTACAAGACGATGGACTCGGGCTTCAAAAACGTGCAGGTCACGGCGGCCCAGAAGGGTCACCTCATGACCGTGTGCGGCAACGCCACCGATGAGACGGTGCGCAGCGCGATCAATGAAGGAAAGAAGACCGGCATCAAAGTGGTGGTCGACACCATCGGCTGCAAGGACCAGGCGGGCCGATCGGCGGTGTGCGCCCGTTGGGGCGCGGACATGATTTACCTGCACTACGCGGCCGATCAGCGGCGGGCGGATGGCAGCCGGGACTCGACGCAGTGGCTGGCGGCGGTACTGGAAGTGGCGGGCGAGACGCCCATCGGCGTGGGGACGTTCGGCATCGAAGACGGCGTCCGGGCGGTCTCGATGGGGGCGAAACTGGTGGCGATCGGCCACCCGGTCATCTCCGGACGCGACGCGGAGAAGCAGCTCACGGAGTACGTGAAGGCGGTGAAAGGAAGCTACCGGGGGTGAGCGGGGAGGGGGAGATTGGCATCGTGCCTTATCGGAGCCGGACTCTGCGAGTCCGGTCAGACACGCGACGCCCGCCGCGGGCCGAGCGTGTCTGTTTCTGCGCGGCAATGCCCGATTGATGATCGAATATCCCCCGCGCGAATCGGCTCGCCTCGCTTGCGCGTCGGCGAGGCGACCGGGTTCGCAGAACCCGGCTCTGAAAGGCACCCGGCTTTGATAAGGCACGGGGCGGAGAGGCACGACCTTCGACCGGACGCGCCGCCATTTCGTTCGTTATTCGATAGAAGTCAGTGGACAAGGCCCCGCCTTTCGGATTCAATATCCGAGGGTGGAGCCTGTTTCGCGCTTCCGGTGGGACTATGATTCAACCGCCTGACTGAATTTAAAGGAGTCGCCCATGCTCTGGTGTTTTGCTGAGATGCGCAGTGGTGGCCCGACGCCGCAGCCAAGGAAGCCCGGCGCCCCCGGCGCGCCGGGTTCTTCCGGCCCGGCGAAGGACCCCAAGGCCCCGAAGGACCCCAACGCGCCCAAGGATGAACTCCTCGAAGAAGAAGAGGAAGAAACAGGCGGCGAAGTGGCGTCCGTCATGGGCGACCTCGCGCCGTGGGCCATGTCGATCCTCATCCACGCGGCACTGGTGCTCATCGCCATCCTGTGGGTCTGGGCCACGCTCAAGCAGGAGACCGAGGAGGAGGAGCCGATCATCCCCATCGCCCGCCTCAGCGACAAGCCCGGCGCCCCCTTGACGATGAAGACCACCACGCAGCCGCAGAAGACCAGCGCGTCCAAGCGCAGCGTGACCAAGAGCGAGAAGGTCACCGAGAAGGTGCAGAGCAAGGTCAAGGCCGACTCCAGCCTGATCGGCGTCGCCGGCGGGGCGGACAGCAAGGCCAGCCCGTTCGGCAACGCGGCGGTCGGCGTCGGCGGGCCGTTCAAGGCCGGCTTCTTCGGCTCCGGCGGCAACGCCAAACGCATCAGCTACATCATCGACGCCTCCGGCTCGCTGATGGACACGCTGCCCTTCGTCATGTCCGAGCTCAAGCGCTCGATCAACGGCTTGAGCGAGCAGCAGTCGTTCACCGTCGTCTTCTTCGGTGACGGCGGCAAGGTCACCGAGATCCCGCCCCCGGGCCTCAAGCCTATCACCAGCGACACGCGCACCAACGCCTTCAAGTGGATGGACATCGAAGAAGGCAACGTCGTCCCCGGCGGCCAGGCCGGCCACGGCCCGCTCGACGCCCTCAAGAAGGTGCTCAGCTACAAGCCCGACCTCATCTTCATGCTCTCCGATAACATCACCGGCCAGGGCCGCTACGAGATCACGCAGGCGACGCTCCGCGGCGAGATCAAGACCGCCAACAAGAACAAGACCAAGATCAACACCATCCAGTTCCTCTACCCCGACCCCTTGGTGAAGATCCCCGGCATGCGGCCGACGCTCGAAGTGATCAGCCAGGACTCCGGCGGGCTGCACAAGTTCGTCAGCGGCAAGGAGCTTGGGCTGGGGAATTGATCCGGAGGTTGCCGCAAAAAGCCGCAAAATTCGCAGAATGAAACAACGAACCGCGGCCATCGAGGCCGCGGTTTTTTCTTCACCTCTCCCTCCGAGGGAGAGGTCGGCGAGGCTCGGCGAGCCGGGTGAGGGTGAGAACCCAGGATCACTGCGAACTCAATCGCGCAATGGACCGCCAATGTTGTCCCGTGGTCTCCTCCCTCACCTGACTCAAATCGCGGCTTCGCGGCGATTTGAGTCTGTCCTCCGGAATTATGCACTTGACAAAACCACATACATGCAATAGTATGGCGGCATGGCTAAGAAGAAAAACCAGATCGTCGCCCGCTCACAGCGTGGACAGGGGCTACCCGAGATGAGCGAGGATGAGGCACGCGCGCACCTTGAATCACTGCTCTGGCCCGATGGCCCTGTGTGCCCGCATTGCAACAGCACCAACGCCTACAAGATGCAGGGCGAAACGTGCCGCGCCGGTCTGCACCGCTGCCGCGACTGTGAAAAGCAGTTCACTGTGACGGTCGGCACGATCTTTGAGGATTCGCATTTGCCGCTTGCGAAATGGGTGAAAGCGTTTCACCTCATGTGCTCATCGAAGAAGGGAATCAGCGCGCTCCAGCTTCAGCGCAACCTCGGTTTGGGCAGCTATCGCACCGCGTGGCATATGGCCCATCGCATCCGCCTCGCCATGCGTTGCGAACCGTTCGCGGGCGCGCTGCGCGGCATCGTTGAAAGCGACGAATCGTATTGCGGCGGCGTCCCGCGAAAAAAGCACCTTAAAGGCCCGCCGCTCGGGCGCGGCGTGATGAACCCAAACAAGACGCCGATTCATTCGCTCGTTGAGCGCGGCCCCGGCGGTCGCAAGCGAACGCGCGTTATCGCCAGCGTCACCGCCGCTTCACTCAAGAAGAATCTCACCGAGCTTGTAGACAAGAGCGCGAGTCTGCACACGGATCAGCAGCACCTCTACAGGAAATCCGGCCGCGAGTTCGCCGACCATCGCAAAGTGAATCACTCGATCTATGAGTATCAGCGCGTGGATAAGGATGGCGTGCTCGTCACAACAAACACGGTCGAGTCGTCATTCTCGCTCATCAAGCGCGGTCTGTACGGCACGTTTCACCGCGTGAGCGCAGAGCACCTACAGCGGTACATGGACGAGTTTGATTTCAGGTGGGATAACCGCGAGGTCACCGACGTAGAACGCCGCACGCAGGCTCTAATGCAGGTCAAAGGCAAGCGGCTCACCTACCGGCAACCTGAAGGGGAAATGCCGCGATGTCTGGATGATGCGGCAGGTCTTGAAAATGATTAGGCGGGCCGTGGATCAGATGCGCAAGGAGCGTCGCGCCGCTGGCAGGCCACCACTACGCGAGTGGGGAAAGAGAAAGAAGCGGTGCAAGAAGTGAGCAACAACAAAAGACCCACGCCAGATGCGAAAAGCAAATGGGCGCTGTTCAATGAAACCATGATGTGCATGACGCACCGCGATGTCGCCATCGTTGGCGGAGCATGGGTTCAAGAATCGTTGGCGTTACTTCTCAAGGCGCGGCTGGATTTAGTTGGCAACGTGGGGCAAATCCTTTTCGGTGGAGGCGCAAATCGGGAATACGAAGGTTGGTTGAACTCTTTCGGCGGCCAAATTGCGTTAGGACGCGCCATCCGACTTTTCGGCAACAAAACGTTTTTCAGCCTTGACGCCATCCGCCGCATCCGCAATGAATTTGCTCATGAGGTTGCCGTATTCAACGACGACAAAGAAGCGATCGACGTGAGTTTTGCAGCGCCGTCAATTGTGCAGTCCTGCGCCGACCTCCAAATCGTTGAGTGCTACACGCAGGAGGGTTCAACAATGCAGATTGGCGGAGTCGTGATCGACGCTGAGCCAGTGACGTGTCCTTTGGGGAATTTTAGGAGGTGTGTTGCCTTCCTGTGTTTAATGTTTCGTGAGCTAGCGAAACATGAACGCACCCCGCCCGCCTTTGAAATGCCGTAATCAAGTGTTTTTCAGCGCAAGCGCATAAGCCAGCAATCGCGACTCCAAAGAAAGATCGTCCCACAATTCGATGATCTCATCGGGAATACAATTGAGAACATTTGCGGCTGCTGGATAAAGCCGCCAGTCATCCGCCGCAACGATCTTCAAGACATCATCTCGAAGCGCCGACTGTGAGCGCCATTTTGAAAGATCGTCAATCCACGCCAGTAGATTTTTCTCCACGTCGCTCATCTCTCACCTCCGTATAATGCGACCATGAGACAACCAAAGCCCGCCCAGGCCCGCACCTCGAAACGCATATCGCTCGCACCGCTCACGCCAGCGCAGGCCCTTGCCGCCGCTCTGCGGGTCAAGCCCGCCGACATCGAGCGCGAGGAAAAGGCCGCCAAGCGCGAAAAACCCACTAAGAAGTGAGTCACCGCGCACCCCCATCGGTAGGGGTGCTTTTGTGAAGTGCATAATTCCGCTGTCCTCTCCCGTTGGGAGAGGGGGTCGCGAGCCGTCACGTCCTCGTGCACGGCCGCCGAACTTCACTGCGCCACCGAGATCTGCATCTCGTTCGCCGCCGCGTAGCGCTGCTGCACGCTCCGCAGCTTCACCGTGCTCATCATCGCCTTCGTCGCCATGCCCGCCTCCAAGGCCCTGAGCTTCCCTTCCTTCTCGGCCTCGGGCGTCGCCGCGTCCTTCAGGGCATCGAGGGCCTGCCGGACCTCGCCGGTGACCACGGCTTTCTGCTCGGTGTAGAACGTGACGAACGCGTCCTGAAACTCGCGGGCCAGCTTCACGTCCGGCGGCTTCACCGCCTTCGCCTCGGCAATCACCTGGTCGATCACCGCGACGACGGCGTCGTAATCCTTCTCGGCCTTGGCGCCGTCGAACTTCCTCGTGAGCCAGTACTCGTCGAAGTTCCGCTTGAGCTCCTTCGTCGGCCCCTCGACCTTCTTCTCCAGCGCCGCCAGCGTGTTATTGAACGTCACCGATGACTGCCCGCAACCGGCGAGCGACAGCAGCGCGAGCGCGAGCAGAAGTAGGACAGCCGGGCGTGCATGCATCATGGGATCACCGTGAGGCGTAAACGTAACAGCGCTCGCCGCGTCCAAGCCCGATGATGAGGCTCTGCGAATCGTCGGGGTGAAGCGACTGCTGCTATCGTACACGCGATTTCACAGGAGTTTGATGCGATGCAGGCCTTGATCCCGATGACCGATGCGGTCGTGCTGAACGCCGCCGACAACGTGGCGATCGCGGTGCGCGACCTGACGGCGGGCATGGCGGTGTCGCCGCGCGGCGCTGCCGTGACGGTGGTGAGCGCGGTGCCGCAGGGGCACAAGCTGGCGGTGCGCGCCATCGCCGCCGGTGAGGCGATCATCAAGTTCGGGCAGACGATCGGCTTCGCCACCCGGGCGATCGCGGCCGGCGAATGGGTTCACACGCAGAACGTCGCGGCCGGCGAGTTCGATCGCGATTACGCGTATGCCTCGCAGGTCCCCGCGCCGCCGCCGCCGATCACCGGGCGGACTTTCATGGGTTACCGCCGGGCCGATGGCCGGGCCGCGACTCGGAATTACATCGCCATCGTCTCCACCGTGAACTGCTCCGCCAGCGTGAGCAAGGCGATCGCCCGCCACTTCGACCGCGAGCGACTCGCCGCGTTCCCCAACGTCGACGGCATCGTCGCCCTCACTCACGCGACCGGCTGCGGCATGGCGACCGACCTGCTGCACCACCAGATGCTCAACCGCGTGATGGGCGGCTTCGCCAAGCACGCGAACGTCGCCGGCGTGCTGATCATTGGCCTCGGCTGCGAGGTGGCGACGCCGGGGCATTTGATCAAGCACGAGAACCTGGTTCAGTTAGGGCGAGGGAAGGTAATGACCGAAGGGTGGCACGGGCAGGCCGCCGCTCGGGGCGGTTTGCCCGTGGCGGAACTCGCAGATGCTCGCCACGGGCAAACCGCGGAGGACCGCGGCCTGCCCGTGCCACCCTATTCGACGCCTTCTTCTCCACTCGTGATGTCCATGCAGGACCTCGGCGGCACGCGAAAAACCGTCGAGCGCGGCATCGCCCTGATCAGTGAAATGCTGCCGCGGGTCGACCGCGCCGAGCGCGTGCCGATCCCCGCCGGCGAAATCATCCTCGGCCTCAAGTGCGGCGGCAGCGACGGCAACTCCGGCATCACCGCCAACCCCGCCCTCGGCATCGCCAGCGACCGCCTCGTCGCCGCCGGCGGCACCGCCGTGCTCGCGGAGACCACCGAGGTGTACGGCGCGGAACACCTGCTCACCCGCCGGGCGAAAAATGAAGCGGTGGGCCGCAAGCTCATCGATCGCATCCACTGGTGGGAGTGGTACGCGAAGGTGTTCGGGGCGTCGATCGACAACAACCCGTCGCCGGGCAACAAGGCGGGCGGGCTGACGACGATCTACGAGAAGAGCCTGGGCGCGGTGGCGAAGGCGGGCTCGACGGCACTGAACGCGGTCTACGAGTACGCCGAGCCCATCCGCGAGCGCGGCATGGTGATGATGGACACGCCCGGCTTCGATGCGGTGTGCGTCACCGGGCTGATCGCCGGCGGGTGCAACGTGGTGTGCTTCACGACCGGCCGCGGCTCCTGCTTCGGGTGCAAGCCCACACCATCCATCAAGATCGCGACCAACACGCCGATGTACGAACGCATGATCGAGGACATGGACTTCAACGCGGGCACGATTCTCGACGGGGCATCGGTCGAAGACATCGGCGAGCAGATTTTCGATCTCGTGCTGGAAGTCGCCGGCGGCAGGAAGACGAAGAGCGAACTGCTCGGCATGGGCGATGAGGAGTTCACGCCCTGGCACTTCGGGCCGGTGCTGTAGGTCAGGCTTTCGAGCCTGACACGCTCCCGCCGCCTGGGCTTTTTCGCCCTTTTTCTGCTGCCGATTCGCCATTGCGATTCGTGCATGGTGCGTTAAGCTATCTCCAGCGTTTCGCCTGAAGGACGGACGCCCTTTACGTCATTCAACTCGAGGAGGATTTCAAATGAGCTTGCGCCTGACCTCTGCACTCGCCGTATCGGTCGCCGCGATCGCCGTTCAGTCGGCCATCGCCGTCACCACGCCCATCGCCCATTATCGCCTCGGCGAAAGTGATCCCGGCGCCATCAGCGGCGGCCCGGGCAACGCCCTCACCATCGACAGCGCCGGCGTCCCCGACAACCTGACAAAAGTCGGCGCGCCCACCTACGCGAACGGCCTCGCCCCCGGCAGCTCGCTCTCGATGAACTTCAACGGCGTGGGCGACGTCTACACCGGCCCCGTCCTGCCCACCGGCACCAACAACTTCGCCATCGAAGCCTTCATCACCTACGACTCCGGCGGCAATATCGTGCCCGTCAACAACGGCAACAGCGGCGGCAATGGCGCGGGCCTGCTCGTGCATAACGCCAACCGCCCCGCCGGCGAACAGGCCTGGCAGGGACTCTACGGCGGCGTCGCGTTCCTCACCACCAACGTCCCCGCCATCGCCGGCGTCACCACCCACCTCGCCGTCGTCCGCGACAGCGGCACCACCACCGTCTACGTGAACGGCGTCGCCAAACACGTCAGCGGCGCCGGCCCCAATGCGCCCGTCGGCGCGTTCGACATCGGTGCCTTCGACGGCCGCGTCGACGAGGCCCGCGTCGCCACCTTCGCGGCCGGCACGTTCAACGCCTCAACCGATCTGCTCTTCCCATTCTCCAATTCCGCGGGGATGACCACGATCTACCAAAACGGCTTCGAGCCCGCCGACGCCGGCGAGTTCACCTCCGCCGGCAACGGCGGCGTGGCGCCCGCCGCGGCATACGGCATCACCACCACCGAGGGCGCCAATCTCTTCGCCTTCAACGGCGGCGGCCAGCCCGCCAACGCCGTCGTCACCAGCTCCATCATTGACGCCGCCGCCGGCGCTCAATCATTCCTCTACTTCGACTACGGCAACTTCGGCGCCAACGAGCCGCAGTCGCTGCGCGTAGAGATCATCGATGTGCTCACCAACACATCAATCCTCAACCAGGTGATCTCCGACAACACCGGCGAAGGGACCGTGAATCTCTTCTCGCCCTGGTACTTCGCCTTCACGCCCACCAACGGCGATATCCAGTTGCGCTTCACCGACCTCGCCGGGGCAAGCGTCGCGGGCAGCAGCGACGGCATGCTCGACAATATCCGCGTCACGCAGATCGTCGTGGTGCCCGAGCCGGCCACGATGTCGCTGCTCGGCCTCGCCGGCCTCGCGCTGCTGCGCCGCCGGCGTCAGGCGTGAGGCGATGACGAATCCGATCACCAAAGAACAAACCCACCGACAATCGTCGGTGGGTTTTTTATTGAGCCAGCGTGTGCCGGGCAGGTAGGGTCCGTGGTGCGGACCATCCCCTTCGAAACGCAACGAGATGACGGGTGAACCCGATGGTCCGCACAGTGGACCCCACGTCGCTTTCTTCTCACTTGTACCACTCGCCGGTCGCATCAACGTCTTGAGGTTTTTCGTCACCCGTGATTGGCCATGCCGGGGCCGAAGTATTGGTTCTTGAACGGCCAGATCATCGGCTCTTCAAACGGCCGCATCGGGCACAGCCGCCAGATGTCATCCAGCTTGCCCATGATGTGCGGCGGCAGCGGACCGCGGGCCGCCGCGACCACCGACTGCTCCACCTGCTCGGCGCTCTTGGGCCCGATGAGCACCGTGTGCACCTGCGGGTTCGACAGCGCGAACCGCAGCGCCAGCTCCGGCAGCTCCATGCCCGTCTCGTCCAAAAAGTCGTAAAGCGCCAGCAGTTGCTGCTGCCGCGGCCGGGCCAGCCACGGCGGCTTCCAGCGCACCACCTCGTCATACCGCCGGCCGAGCCCGCCCTGCTGGAGCGCGCTGCCGACGATCACGCCCATGTTCATGTCGCGGGCCGCCGGAAAGATGTCGTCCTCCGCCTCGCGGAACAGGATGCTGTAGTTGAACGCGGTGAGGACGACATCGAAATGCCCGCTGCGCATCAGGTGGGCGAGCTGCGTGACGGTGGTGCCGCCGAGGCCGGTGTAGCGGATGACGCCGCGTTCCTTGAGCTCTTGAAGCACCTCGATGACCGGGCCGACGACCTTGAACGGGTCATCCCACCAGTTGAAAAGCTGCGGGCGGTCGGGCTCGTGGATGAGCAGCAGGTCGATGACGTCGCGCTTCAGGAGCTTGAGGCTCTCCTCGATGGACCACATCAGGCCATCGCGGTTCTTAGGATCGAAGGGCTCGGGCCTGCCGCCGAGTTTCGTCGAGAGGATGAGCGGCGACTTGATGGCGGGGAGCACCTGGCCGAGGGTGGCTTCGCTGTCGGCGTAGCGCGGGGCGGTGTCGATGTAGTTGATGCCGAGGGCGACAGCGCGCTCGACGATCCGCCGGGCGTTCTCCACGCCGCCGCCGAGCGACGAAGTGTAAAGCCCGCCGAGGCCGACCTCGCTGACCTTCAGCCCCGTGCGACCGAGCGTGCGCTTCTGCATGGGCGACGATGATAGCGAGTTGCTTGCGCCGACGATCCCGACGCTTTAAGCCTGATTTTTTTTATTTAGGAAAGCAGGAACGGAGGGAAATGAGGAAAAAACGAAAGGGTCTGGAATCCAAACCTTCCATCTTTCCTGCCTTCCTCTTTTCCTGCTTTCCTAAATAAAAATCGGACCTTCGACAAGCGGAAATGTGCGTCGCAGCCTAATCCATCTATCCCCGATTTTCACGCCGCGTTCTGCTTCGCCGGGTCGATGACCCGCCACTGCTGCATGTCGAGCAGGTGCTTCGACGACTGTTCGCGCCCGCTGAAGAAGCGGAAGTCGATCGAGTAGCGCACCCGGCTCGACACGTTCGCCACCGACTCATGCACGATCCACTTGTTCAGCAGCAGCGCATCGCCCGGCTCCATCTTGCAGTGGAAGCGCGGGTAGCCTTCCGTCGCGACGCCCTGGAGCCAGAACTTCTGGTCGAAGCTCTCGAGTCGTTCGACCGGCTGGCCGCTGCCTTCGAACACCGCGACGCCGCCGCACTGGTCGTCGATCCTCGTGAGCGGGACCCAGAGCGTGACGAAGTCGCTCATGTGCTTGTTGTAGCTGATGTCCTGGTGGGCCGGCACCGCCGCGTACTTGTTGCCCGGCAGCACGAACCGGGCCGTCGGCGGCATGTGCATGTACAACTCGCGATGGTTCAGCGCCCCTTCGAGCACCTTGCGCACCGTCGCCAGCTTCGGCACCTGCCAGAGCGTCCGCGAGAGCCGGGTCTCCAGCGGGAAGTGCCCGCTCATCACCAGCCTTTGATCCTTGGGCACCTGCTCAAAGTCCGGCCGGGCGGCAACTTCATCGATGCGCCGACACAGCGCCCCGATGTCGTTACAGCGCAGGTCCGCCATCAGCAGCGTCAGGGCATCGTCGGCATCGGCCGAGAGATAAGTCAGCAGCGACTTCACGACGTCACGGTCGATGACGCCGGGAATGACTTGATAGCCGCGGGTTTGAAAAGATGAAAGGTCCATGGGAGCACTCAGACCAATGCAAAATGACCAATGCAAAATGCAAAGTGCAAAATGACGGAAAGGCAGTCAAGGAATCCCTTCCTCACTTTGCATTTTTCATTTTGCATTGGTCATTGGTCATTTTCCTATGGCTTGACGACATACCCGGCCGGCGCATTCGTCCACGGCAGCGTCTTCACCTTCACCTCCGGCTGATCCGCGAAATATTCATCGACCGCCGCCGTCTCGCCGGGCCAATCTTTGATGCCGTACTCGTCGAACAGCATGACGCCGCCGCGCGAGAGGCGCGGCCAGAACGCCTCGAGCGCCGCCTTGGTCGGTTCATAGAGATCGCAGTCGAGGTGGACGAGCGAGAAACGGACGCCGGGGTTTTCGAGGGCGAAGCGCGAGGCGGTCTCCTCGACCTGGCCCTCGACGAGCTTGACGCGGGCCTTCCACGGGATGAAGCGGTCCTCATCGAAGATGGCGATGGCGGCTTCCAGTTCTTCCTTGTATTTCGCGGGGGAGAAGCCGCCCTGGGATTTCTGGACTTCGTCGACGTTGCCGCCGTCCTTGGGGGCGAGGGCGGTGAAGCCGCGCCAGTTGTCGAAGCCGTAGACGATCTTGGTGCGGTCGCCGATCGCGTAGCTTTCGAGGAGGTTGGCCCAGGTCATCAGGCCCAGCCCGCGGAAGACGCCGACCTCCGCGATGTCGCCGGGGACTTCGAGGGTCAGCTTGAAGAGCTCGACGTGGGCGAGGAACCGCTTGAGGTTCTGCCGGCGGAGAAGCACCGGAAACAGGTTGACCGCGGTGAGCGGGTCGATGTCGAAGCGGTCGCAGTGGCCCGCGAGCTTGGCTTCGATGGACGAGTCGAGCCCGGTCTTGCGGAAGCCGTCGAAGTCGCGCGGCTTGGCGATGGGTTCACGGGCGGTGGCGGCGTTCATACGAAAGGATTCGACCACGGCGGCGCGGCGGCTGGAAAGATTGGTGCGGATGCTGGGGAGGGCGAGGCTCCCGCCGAGCCGTTCGCTACCCCGCGTCGAACGCGGGGAAGCGAAACTCGCGCGGTGAACGCTCTGTATTAGAAAAATGCAATGCCCGATTTCGATCGCTCGGCCCTCGGAAGGGCCTCGCGATCGAACGGCTCGGCGGGAGCCTCGCCCTCCCATTCTCGTCCTCCGTGCGTCTCACCCGTGCTGAAACACAAAGTTGTTGATGTACGGCTTCCTCCCTTCGACCTGGTGCCGGGCGGGATCGAACTCTGCGACCGGCGTCAGCCTCCCCTTCTGGAAGAACGAGCCGCGGTAGCCCAGCGACTTCAGGTGCTCGAACACCGGCGCGATCGACTGGCCGCCGTGGTGCCGGCGCTCGCACTCGAAGAGCAGCGCCGGTTTGTGCTCGCGCAGCAACTGCTCGCCGCCGTGGAAGACGGACATCTCGTGGCCCTCGACGTCGATTTTGATCAGGCGGATGGGCGTGGCGTGGCGGCGCAGGCCGAAGTAGTGGTCGAGCGTTTCGGTCGCGACGGTCGTGTGCACCATGTCGGCGGCGGCGGGGTTTTCGATCCTTTCCAGCGTCGCCCCGGGGCTGGCGCCGCGGCGCGGGGCGGGGACGGAGAACTGCGCGGTGCCCACGCTCATCGACACGGCCACATTCTCGACCGTCACCTCCGTCATGCGTAGAAGCTTCACCTGCTCGCGCAAGTAGGCGGCCGCGGTGGCCTGCGGCTCGAAGGCGAAGACGTGACCGGTCGGGCCGACGCTGCGGTGCATCCAATAGGTGTAGCCGCCTTTGTACGCGCCGACATCCACGGCCGTGTCGCCGGGCCGCAGCACCGAGCGGAGGAACGCGACCTCGGCGCGGTCCCACTGCCAGCGGTAGCGGTAGGCCCGCCAGTAGAAACGGAAGCGGTCGCGGAGGTGGAAGGGCATGGTGGAACTCGGGGGTCGATGCGGTCAGTGGAATCGCAAGTGGAGCGGCCGGTGTCAACACATGGATGCCGATGGTGCCACGGGTCGGCTCGGCGACCCGTGCTGTGCCAACGAACCTCGATCCGCACGGGTCGCAGAGCCGACCCGTGGCACCCATCATGACGCCGGGCGAACCCCTACAGCAGCAGCGACTGCCCGCTCATCGACGTCGGCTGCGGCAGGCCCATCAGCGCGAGGATCGTGGGGAACACATCCGCGAGCTTGCCACCCTGACGCAGCCCCTTCGACGGCGACTCCGGCCCGCCGCCGGCAACCGCTTTCCTGCGCGGGTCGACGATGATGCACTCGACGTCGTAGGTCGTGTGGGCCGTGTGCGGGGCGTTGGTTGCCGGATCGAACATCTGCTCGGCGTTGCCGTGGTCTGCGGTGACGATGAGCACGCCGCCTCGGGCCAACGCCGCATCGACAATCTCGCCGACGCACTGATCCACCGTCTCGACGGCGGTGATCGCCGCCCTCAGCACCCCAGTATGGCCGACCATGTCGCCGTTGGCGAAGTTGATGATGAAGAGGTCCTCGCAGTCCGGCGCGGCGAGCCGCTTGAGTACGCCGTCGCAGATCTCGCGGGCGCTCATTTCGGGTTTGAGGTCATACGTCGCGACCTTCGGCGACTGCGCCATCTGCCGGCTCTCGCCGGGGAACGGTTCCTCGCGGTAGTCGTTGAAGAAGAAGGTCACGTGCGGGAACTTCTCCGTCTCCGCGGCGCGGTACTGCCGCAGGCCGAGCGTGCTGATGTATTCACCGCCGGTGTCGGCCATCTTCGCCGCCTTGGGGAACGCGACGTGGACCCACTCGTTCAGCTCTTCCTCGTAAGCCGTCATCGTGGCGAAAAAGAGATCGAGCTTCGGCCCGCGATCAAAGCCCTTCTCGCCGGAGTCGGGCGAGGGCTTCACAAGGCCGTGGAATTGCGGCATGACGAAGGCGCGGATGATCTCGCGCGGCCGATCGCCTCGGTAGTTGTAGAAGATCACGCTGTCGCCGTCGGCGATGCGGGTGGCGCGGGCATCATTCGCGTTGCCAGCGACAATGCGGGGCGTGACAAACTCGTCGCCGTTCTGGCTGGTGTTGGTGGGGTTCGCGTAGTAGTCGTCGATGGCGGCGTCGGCGGAGCGGTACATGCCTGCGAGCGTGTACTGGCGGGCCGGGTCAAACGCGGCCTTCCGCGTCTTCCCCCACTCGATCGCCTCGCCCGGCGAAGCAAAGACGGGCTCAAGGTCGAATCCCGTCAGCAGGTCATACGCCCGCTTCACGCGCTCCCAGCGGTTGTCGCGGTCCATCGCGTAATACCGGCCCACGATGCTGGCGATCCGCCCGACGCCAATCTCCCCGCACTTGGCCTCGATCTCGGCGAGGAACGCCTTGCCGGTGTAAGGCCCGGTGTCGCGCCCGTCGGTGAAAAGGTGCAGGGCGACCTTGCCGTGCCCGAACTGCTTGCACAGCCCGAGGCAGCCGTAGAGGTGGTCCATCAGGCCATGCACGCCCGCATCGGAAGCGATGCCCAGCAGATGCACGTAGCGATTCTTCGCCTTTGCTCGCATCACCGCCTCGACGAGTGCCGCGTTCTGGTTCAACTCGCCGTCGCGCACCGCCTTGGTGATGCGCACCGACTCCTGATACACGATCCGCCCGGCGCCGAGGTTCTGATGGCCGACCTCGCTGTTGCCCATGGTGCCCGCCGGCAGGCCGACATCTTCGCCGCTGGTGCGGATCAGCGTCCACGGGTACTCGCGCAGCAATTGCGAGCAGCGCGGTGTCCTGGCGAGCTTGATGGCGTTGAAGGCGTCGTGCGAGGGATTCGGGTTACGGCCCCAGCCATCGCGAACGATCAGCAGGGCGGGGACGTTGGAAGGCTTCAGCGTGCTGGCGGACATGTCGAGTCTCAAGGAGGGTGCAAAGGAAGAGCGGGATTGTAGGGATTTGTGGGAGGTGCGACGGGAGATAAGAGGGAAGCAGGCCGCACGCGGGCATGAACCGGTGCCACGGGTCGGCTCGGCGACCCGTGTTGACGCATGCCGCCAAACCCGGGCTCAATGCCGACCCGTGGTCCCGTTGAGCGACGACATGCGTTTGCCTTGGGCGTGAGCCGGGTAAGTGCGAGCCACGTCGGCGACTCCCAATTGGGCGCTCGGCGACCCTGTGGTGTCAATGAACGTTGATCCGCACGGGTCGCCGAGCCGACCCGTGGCACCATCGGTACCGCTCAGATGCCCACGGGCGAACCATTAGTCCTTGTCATTGCCGCCCGCGGTACTCGCGATCGCGCGGCAGAAATCGCAAAACGTAACCGCCGGCAACCGCACCGCAATAACCGGGGTCACGTCGTTCCCGGCACACGAACATCCCGGCCCGGGTCATTCCACTCCTTTGTGTAGACAAATGTGTGGAAAAGTATGCCGTTGTCACTTCCCCATCTTGACACGCCGGTATCACTCTGATAATCTCTCCTTCGGTTGGTGAAAAATACCTAGGCAGTTGCTCGGACACAGTGGACAGGTATTGCCAAGCACCATCCGGTAGTCTTCAGCTCGTGCAGGTGGGTTCCGAATATTCAAACGCCATTATTCTTCCGGCCAATACCCCCCACCTGTCTTCGCTCCTGATTGCCTGGCATCGCAACGACCCACTGAATCTGTCGGTAGTCGTTGGGACTCCTTCCGGGGTGGCCGCTTCCGGCCGCTTCCGCATGGGAGTCCGTCTCACCCCGCGATTGTCAGGGCCGATCGTTTCGACCCTTAGGTTAACGTGTGCGTGTGCCGAAAGCGGATCGAACCCTTAGGGGCCGTTCCATTTCAGCCATACCGTCTTCCGTCGATGGTCCGGTGCAAAGTGCCCCGGCGTCGAGGGACGGCCGCCGATGGTTTCGCCGCCGGCTTAGGCTCACGCAGCTATCTTTCCATTCCTTTTTCAGGAGCGTCTCACATGCAACGTAAAAAAGGCTTCACGCTGATCGAGCTGCTGGTGGTCATTTCGATCATCGCGCTGCTCATCGGCATTCTGCTGCCCGCCCTCGGCGCCGCTCGCCGCACGGCCCGGCAGATGCAGAACACGACCCACGTCGTCGGTATCCATAAGGGCATGGTCCTCTACGCCCAAGGCAACAAGGACTTCTACCCCGGCTTTGACGCCACCGGCGCCAAGGCCACGGCGTCCATCGCCCCCTCGGCCTCGACCTACGGCACCGTGTCCATGGACGGAACCGAAACCGTCTACCGCTTTGCGGTCCTGCTCCGCGGCAACTACTTCTCCCCCGAATACATGCTCAGCCCCGCCGAGACCAAGACCGGCGCCGCCGGTGCGGGCGTCGTCTCCGCTCCGGTCGCTGGCACGGGCATGCTCCAAGGCCGCAACTACTCCTTCGCCCTGCTGAACATCGCCGTAGTCGCTGCCGACCGCAACGCCGAATGGAAGGCGACCCAGAGCTCGCGAGCTGCGGTGATCTCCGATCGCAATATCGGCGCTGGCGTCCTCGTCTCTGGCGCTACTTCGGCCCAAAGCGTCCATACCTCTGTCGGCGACGGCTGGCGTGGCTCGGTGTGCTACAACGATAACCACGGCAACTTCGAGACATCCAATCAGTTCAAGACCGAGTACAACCTGAAGGGCGAGGTCGCGACCGACAACCTCTTCGTCGCGGGTGACTCCACCGCCGGCACCCCGCCGTCGACCACCGCCGACGCGGCCATGGTCTTCCAGGACAACACGACCTACGTCGGCCAGAACCCTCCTTGATTTGAACATCCCATCCGCTCTCGGCAGCCCGGTCTGCCGAGGCACGCAAACGAACACGCCCGCCTTCGAAAGAAGGCGGGCGTTTTTTATGGGTGGAGGGTGTGACGGCGCACGGGAGGGCGAGGCTCCCGCCGAGCTGTTCGGAAATCGAACGGACTGATGCCACTGGCATCAGGCAAATCCTCGTGCATGGCGCTCCCGCCGCCTTCACGATGCTCGGGGTCTGCCCAAACTTCCAGGGGCTGATTCAACGGCCTCTTTCTCTAGCCCGACAGGGCGCTTGAAGGTAGCCACGGGCGCAAGCCCGTGGGAACAGGTGCTCGCATTTTGGAGAGCCCCGTCAGGGGCGATTGAGAACTCGAAAATTCAATCGCCCCTGACGGGGCTCAACCACCAAGACGTTGCCCGTCCACGGGCTTACGCCCGTGGCTACCGCCAAACGCCCCTGACGGGGCTAAGAACTTGTGCCCTCACCTTACCCCGAATCTTGGCAAACTCGACGCTCCGCCTCCGCCTCCGCCGTCTTGACGCCGACCCCCCTTCTCGTTAATCCTGTACCATGGCAGCCAACCTACAACCATCGCGTCTGGTTCCCGCCGCAAGTGGCTCGCTCAACTCGCCCGCCGGCGGCGCTGATCCGGCTTCGCGAATCCTCTACGATGCGCTCACCTTCGACGACGTGCTGCTGCTCCCGGCCCGCAGCGACTTCGTGCCCGCCGATGCCGACACTTCCACGCAGCTCACCCGCCGCATCCGCCTGAACATCCCGCTGCTCTCGGCCCCGATGGACACCGTCACCGAGGCGTCCCTCGCCATCGCCCTCGCCGCCGCCGGCGGGCTCGGCGTCATCCACAAGAACATGTCGATCGAGGCCCAGGTCCGCGAGGTGATCAAGGTCAAACGCTCCGCCAACGGCGTCATCACCGACCCCGTCACGCTGCCGCCCGATGCCCCCGTCTCCGCCGCCCGCACGTTGATGCGCGAGCAGAACGTGTCGGGCGTGCCGATCGTCGAAGTCGTGCCGGGCGGTGACGGATCGAAAGCTTCCGGGGGCGGCAAGCGCGGCAAGGTCGTCGGCATCCTCACCCGCCGCGACATGCGGTTCCTCCCCGATGACGATCAACCCATCGCCCAGGTGATGACCAGGGAGCGCCTCGTCACCGCCCCGCCGGGCACCACGCTCGAGCAGGCCGCCAGCATCCTCTACCGCGAGAAGGTCGAGAAGCTGCTGCTCGTCGACGGCGACAACAAGCTGCACGGCCTGATCACCATGCGCGACATCGACAAGTTCGAGCAGTTCCCGCAGGCCTGCCGCGACTCGCGCGGCCGGCTCCGCGTGGGCGCCGCCGTCGGCGTCCACCAGCTCGACCGCGTCGCCGCCCTCATCGGCGCGGAGGTCGACCTCGTCATCGTCGACACCGCGCACGGCCACAGCAAGAATGTCATCGACACGGTCAAGGCGATCAAGGCCAAGTTCGACATCGACGTCATCGCCGGCAACATCGCCACCGAAGAGGGCGCCCTCGACCTCATCGAGGCGGGCGTCGACGCGGTGAAGGTCGGCATCGGCCCCGGGTCGATCTGCACGACCCGCATCGTCAGCGGCGTCGGCGTCCCGCAGGTCACCGCCATCATGAACGCCGTCCGCGCAGGCTCGCCGCGCAACATCCCGATCGTCGCCGACGGCGGCATCCGGCAATCGGGCGACATCACCAAAGCCATCGCCATGGGCGCCTCCGCCGTCATGCTCGGCTCGCTGCTCGCGGGCCTCGACGAATCGCCCGGCGAGTCGATCATTCACATGGGCCGGCGGTACAAGGTCTACCGCGGCATGGGCAGCGAAGGGGCCATGATGTCCGGCTCGGCCGACCGCTACCGCCAAGGCGGCACGACCGAGAAGAAGAAGCTCGTGCCCGAGGGCGTCGAGGGCCGGGTGCCTTACCGCGGCCCGCTCGCCGACTTCGCGTACCAGCTCGTCGGCGGCCTGCGGGCGGGCATGGGCTACGTCGGAGCTCCCAACATCGAGACGCTCCGCACGCAAGCGAAGTTCTGCCGCATCAGCGGCGCGGGTCTTGCCGAGAGCCACCCGCACAACATCACGATCACCAAGGAAAGCCCGAATTACACGATGGAGTATCGGACGGAGGAGTGATGTTGATTTGATCGCTTCCCTTTTGAGCCGCGGTGTCCGCACCGCGCGTGCCTTCGATTCTTCAATGCACGCGCAGCGAGGACGCTGCGGCTATGAGAAGACAGCAAGTCACTTCGTCCCCGCCGCTGCCGTCACGCGCCGCGCGATGTACTGCCGCAGCAGCGGGACCTTCGTGCTCGCCGCCAGCTTCAGGGCCCTGTCCTTGTCGAGCGCGACGGCCGGCTCGATGCCGTACCAGATCATCAGCGGGATGTTCGCATCCGCCGCGTCTTCCTCGTGGGCGGCGAGCGCCTCTGCGATCGGCCAGCGGTGCTCTACCGACATCCGTTGGAGCAGTGATGCCAACTCGAGTCGAACGAGGGGAGAGGGATCGCCCACGGCCAGTTTCGACATCGTCGCCAGAAGCTCCACCGATGGCTTTCGGTCCTCGATCAGCATCCGCAGTAGCCAAGCCCGCAGTTCCGGTTGCTTCATGTGCGGGATCGCACCGATCCACTCCTCTTCGTCCAGGTTGCCCGTGACGTGTATGGCCCACAAGCCCCGGAGGAGCACCACCGTCTCGGTGTTCGGGTCCGAAAGCAACATTTCGTGGATCTTGTCGACGAAACGACGGTCGCCCCGCTCGATCGTTTCCTGGAGTCGGCGGAGTCCCCGCCGCGCGACCCACACGTTGGTGGAGAGCTGGTCCTTGATATACGAGACGTATGCTGTCCCCTCCAGATTCGGCACGCGGTTGGTCGAGTCCCTGTGGGTAATCTTATAAATCCTTCCCGTCGTCACCTCCGCCTTGTCGGCATCGTGGCACTCGCCGGTGTCGTGCCAGTCGGTGAGGTACACGCCGCCGTCGGGCCCGCTGATCATCTCCAGCCCGCGGAACCAGTCGTCGTGGGCGAAGAGGAAATCCTTGCCGTGCTTGACGGTGTAGCCGCTGCCTTTTCTTTCGATAATGTCGCGGTTGACGCGGTAGCCATGCACATTGGGGATGAACGCGTTGTGGCGGTACTCCGCCGGCCAGTTGTCGCCCTGATAAATCATCAGGCCCGCATGAGCATGCCCGCCGCCCGCCGCGTCATGCGCCCCCTTGCCGCCGCGCGAATCGGTCCACTTCGTGCCCTCGGCCCAGTGGATGTGGTCGGCGGGGCTTTGAATCAGCCCGTAGGAATGCTTGTTCACGTCCTCGCCGAACATGCGCTCGTAGTGGCCGCCGGGCACGATGTGGAAGATGTGCTTGATGACGCAGTTGGTGACGAACATCTGGCCGTATTGGTCCCAGTCGAGTCCCCAGGGATTGGTCGTGCCGTGGGCGACGACCTCGAACAGCTTCTTCGTCGGGTGCCAGCGCCACACGCCGCAGTTGATCTCGACGCGCTTGGGATGGTCTTTCGCCGCTTCCGGGGGGCCGACCTTCGATGGCGCGGTGATGCCGTTGCAACCATAGAGCCAGCCATCGGGTCCCCACTTCAGGGCGTTGAGCACGTTGTGCTTGCCCTTGGTCGACCAGCCGTCGAGCAGCACCGTCGGCTCCGCATCGGGCACATCGTCGCCGTTTTTGTCGGGTATGAAAGCAAAGTCCGGCGCGTTGCAGACGAACACGCCGCCGAACCCGAGCGCGATGCCGGTCGTGTACCTGCCCTTGTCCCAGAACACCTTCTTCGAGTCGAACTTCCCATCGTTGTCCTTGTCCTCGAAGATCACGATGCGGTCCCGCCCCGTCTCCTTCCACGTCGGATACGACAGGCACTCGACGACCCACAACCGGCCCTTGTCATCGAGCGTCATCGAGATCGGCTGCACCACATCCGGCTCACCGGCGAAGAGCGTCACCTTGAAGCCGTCAGGCACCTTGATCTTCGCCAGCGACTCAAGCGGCGTGAGAGCGCCGGGCGTGGGGATGTGCGGCTTCTCCTCCGCAAGCGAGGGAAGGGCGGCGAGCAGCAGGAACGCAAGGCCGAGACGTTGCAACATCGGAGGCTCCTTCGAGTGGCCTATAGATTAGAGCAGAATCGCCCGGCGCGGAAGCACGAGCGCTGGCGTTACCATGATCCACATGGTTCTACTTCTTCTCGCCGCCCTGCTCGCCGCCGACCCTGCGCCCCCGGCCGCCGCGCCGATGCCGCCGCTCGACGCGGCGAAGGCGATGCGAGTGCCCGAGGGATTCAAGGTGACGCTCGTCGCCGCCGAGCCGGATGTCGTGCAGCCGATCTCCTTTTGCATCGACGGCCGCGGCCGGCTCTTCGTCGCGGAGGCGATGAACTACGGCGCCTGGCAGGCGACGGGCAAAGACCGCATCATCATCCTCGAAGACACCGACGGCGACGGCCGGGCCGAGAAGCGCACGCTCTTTTACGAGGGCCTCAACTACATCACCGGCATCGAGGTGGGCTTCGGCGGCGTCTGGGTCATGTCGCCGCCGTCGCTCTACTTCATCGCCGACAAGGACGGCGACGACAAACCCGATGGCCCTCCCAAGACCGTCTTCGACGGCTTCGGCTACAAGGAAAGCCGGCACAACCTCGCCACCGGTTTCACCTGGGGGCCCGACGGCTGGCTCTACGGCGGGCACGGCCGGACGAGTCCGTCCGATGTCGGTCCGCCCGGAGCGCCGAAAGAGCAGCGAATTCACTGCGATGGCGGCGTGTACCGCGTCCACCCCACGCGCCGCGTCTTCGAGAACTTCGCCGATGGCACCACCAACCCGTGGGGCGTCGACTTCGATGACTACGGGCAGGCGTTCGTCTCCAACTGCGTCAACCCGCACCTGTTTCACGTGATCCAGGGCGCGCACTACGAGCCGTGGCGCAACCGGGCGTCGAGCAAGTACGCCTACCAGCGGATCGCCACCTGTGCCGACCACCTGCACTATCCCGGCGCCCCCGGAACGCCCTGGCAGGCGTCGCGGCAAGGCACCGCCGAGACGCTCGCCATGGGCGGCGGCCACGCCCACTGCGGCACGCTGATTTACTTAGGTGACTCATTCCCGCAGCAGTACCGCGGCAGCGTGTTCATGTGCAACGTACACGGCAAGCGCATCAACAACGACGTCTTGAAACGCAAAGGCTCCGGCTACACCGCCTCGCACGGCCCGGACTTCATGCTCGCGGCCGACCCGTGGTTCATGGGCGTGACGCTCCAGACGGGGCCGGACGGCAGCGTGTACGTTTCGGATTGGTCGGACACCGGCGAGTGCCACACCTACAAGCCGCACAAGGCAAGCGGGCGGATTTTCAGAATTAGCTATGGCGATCCGAAGCCGGTGCGCGTCGATATCGCCAAGCTAAGCGATAAAGACCTCGTCGAAGCCCAGTTGGGTTCCAACGAGTGGACCGTTCGTCATGCGAGGCGAGTACTTCAGGAGCGCGCGGCGTCCAAGGAGTGGGAGGGCCGCGGTGAGGCGCAGTTCTGGCTGCTGACGTATTTCAAAAGTTTGCGCGGCGACACTCGCGCCAGGCTGCGGTTGTTGTGGGCGCTGCACGTCACCGGCGGGCTGCGCAGTGACGACTTGGTCGCGCGGCTGAGTGACAGAGATGAACACATCCGCGCTTGGGCGATCCAGTTGCTGTGCGAACGTGACACGCCGGCAAAGGAGATTCGTGATCGGTTCGCGGCGATGGCCGCAAAGGACGAGTCCCCCGTCGTCCGCCTCTATCTCGCCAGCGCCCTCCAGCGCCTGCCGCTTGACGATCGCTGGCCGATCATCAGTGCGCTGGTGATGCGAAGCGAAGACGCAAGCGACGCGAATTTGCCGCCGATGTACTGGTACGCGCTGGAGCCGCTGGTCGCGGCCGACAAGGCGAAGGCGCTGGCGCTGATGCCGCAGGCGAAGATCCCGCTGATCCGTCAGTTCATCGCGCGGCGGCTAGCGGAGAAATGATTGTTCTTCAGCGAGCCGTCACGTCCTCGTGCACGGCCGCTCCGCGATAGACGTGACGCTCCCGTTGTTCGCGGGCTTGCCGTGCACGAGGACGTGACGGCTCGCTGACGCAGTCTCGCGGACTATGATGCCCCCCATGGCGCGATTGCCGTTCAATCCCGACATGTTTCCTCCGCAGCCGCCCGAGTTGCCGGCGCCGCCGGACGCCGAGCCCGCCGCGCCGCGCGGTCACAAGAAATCGACCGAACGCCCGCTCACCGTCACGCAGCTCGCCGGCCTGGTGAAGGAGACGCTGCTTCAGGGCATCCCGCAGAAGCTGCGCGTCGTCGGTGAGGTCAGCAATTTCTCCAACCGCAACCACTGCTACTTCAATCTCAAGGACGGCGGGGCATCGATCCGCTGCGTCTGCTTCGCGTCCAACGCCCGCAAGTTCACGTTCGATGTCGCGGATGGCATGGAGGTCGTCGCCACCGGGCGCATCGATTTTTACGATGCCCAGGGCAACGTGCAGCTCTACGTGGAGAAGCTCGAACCCGTCGGCGTGGGCGGGCTGGAATTGAAGTACCGCGCCCTGTGTGACGAGCTGCGCAAGCTCGGGTATTTCGCGGAGGACCGCAAGAAGCCGCTGCCGGTGATGGCGCGGTGCATCGCGGTGGTCACGTCGCGCACCGGGGCGGCGCTACAGGACGTGATCAACACGGTGCGCAAGCGGTGGACGGGTTGCCGGCTGCTGCTCTTCGACGTGCGCGTGCAGGGCGCGGCGGCCGCCCCGGAGATCGCGGCGGCGCTCGGCCGGCTCAGCACGCACGGCGCGCGGCTCGGCATCGAGGCGATCCTGCTCACGCGCGGCGGCGGGTCGATCGAAGACCTGTGGGCGTTCAACGAGCGCATCGTGGCGGACGCAATCTATCGCTGCGCGCTGCCGATCGTCGCGGCGATCGGGCACGAGACGGACACGACGATCGCGGAACTGGTGGCGGACCTGCGCTGCGCGACGCCGACGCAGGCGGCGATGACGCTGGTCCCCGACCGCCGGTCGCTGGCGCATCAGCTCGACCAGCTCGGTCACCGGCTGCGGCTGTTGACGACCCGGCAACTGCGGCACGAGCAGCAGCGCCTCGCGGCCGTCGGCCGTCACACGTTTTTCCGCAGGCCGGACCAGATGTACGCCCCGATCCGCGAGCGCGTCAACCTATTGCACTCGCGCCTGACGATGGCGCTGCCTCGATTGCTCTGCGCGAAAGGCGAGAAGCTGACCGCACAGGAAGCGAAGCTGGCGGCGGTGCTGCCGCGACTGGCGAAATCGAAGCGCGAGCAGATCGAGTCGCTGTCGCGCCAGCTCGAATCGATCAGCCCGCTCAACGTGCTTCAGCGCGGCTACAGCTACACGCTCACCGAGGCGGGCCAGGTGCTGCGCTCGGCGACGGAGGCGAAGCCCGGCGAGAGACTGACGACGGTGCTGGCCGACGGCCGGGTGGCGAGCCGGGTGGAGGGGGCGGATG
>Ga0163150_10002662_pt1 | contig 26803 bp, 28 predicted proteins | sample OliLakLV19P2IB_FD_148628 | JGI IMG/M metagenome (GOLD analysis project Ga0163150, IMG submission 148628) | Freshwater microbial mat bacterial communities from Lake Vanda, McMurdo Dry Valleys, Antarctica - Oligotrophic Lake LV.19.P2.IB | ecosystem: Environmental > Aquatic > Freshwater > Lake >...
CCCCGGGCCCCGGTCACGATCGTGTACCCACCCTCGCCCTGTCCGTACCCCCGGAAGCGCTCAGCGGCCGTGTTTGCCTCTGTGGCGGACGTCAGGCTACCCGAGCGGTTCATCATGAGCTCAGCGCGCCACAGGCGGTCCCGGAAGAACCCACGACCGGGCTCCAGGGCGTCCGTGATACTCTTGATCCCGATCTTCGGGGACTGCGTCATCCAGAACCAGAGGTTCTGCTTGAGCTCGTCCAGGGAGTCCTCGAGGCGGCGCATCTTCGTCGGGCGCGCGCCACCAGCGGCCGGGGTGACGGTGATCTCCAGATCGCCGAGCCTCTTGGATGTGCCGGCCGAGATTCCCTTCGAGGCCAGCAGGTCATCCCAGACGTCGATCGCGGACTTCGTCCTGACGTACCTCTTCATGGGCTCGTTAGGGTTCGTGGAGGGGAAGACCCAGTCGGACTCATGAAGCAGATCGATCGTCGCCCGCCAGATGCGCAGGCCCACGAAGTCGTCAGGAGCGAACCCTGACACGTCGTGTCCACACTCGTGCCTGACCCCCATGAGCGAGGCCCAGTCCGGGTAGGGTGCTGTGCACCCGAACCAGATGAAGTCGTCACCGAGGACGTTACCATCCACATCTGCGATCTGGGAGCCGAGAGTGATCTCGACACACATGTTCTTCGGGAACGAGTAGTCAACATCGAAGGAGATGCGGACATATTCCCCGTCAGCAATGGGGTATGCGCTACGGTCGGCAAATCCCGTAGGGGAGAGCAGACCTGGACTCGGGCTTGCCGAGTAGTAACCCGTCTCACCCATGAAGTAGTGACGAAGACCTTCGCCATTCCCCAGGTCAATCTCGCGCGCCCGATACGCTTCCTCTTCGTAGAAAGCGTACTGCCGGATGATCATGTTCCCGGTTACCGTCGAAGGATCGAGTTCTGCACTGAATTGGAATGCGACCTGATTGAGCGTAGCCAAGATCTTGAACGAGTGGTGCGCCGGCGAGGTGGCGACAATGCGAAGAGGAGCTCCGGCCTCCGCCTTGAAGGCAATGTCGTCCGGGAGCTCGAGATCTCCCTGTAGGTCGGTCTGACCTTCGGTCTTGTCCCCGGCCGTAGCCTCGATCGTGTCTCCAGTCTGGAACACGATCGTGACCGTGAGCGGGAACTTCGTGCTGTCGGTAGCCGTGAGAGGAGCAGTCGCATCGACGTCCTCGCCGACGATCCGGAGCCGGTGCCCACAGTTGGGCATCAGGTGGATGTCGGGTGCGATCCTCACAGTCTTCCCGTCCGCGGACAGGGAGATCTGCGTCGTGAGAACCTGGTTCATCTTCGAGTTGACGAGGACCAGGTTCTTGGGAATGACCGTGCTCGCCAGCAGCGCCGAGTCAAACACCACTTGGAGCACGACGTTCTTCGCAACGGCGTTGGCGCCATTGGTCGGGCTGGAACTGACGAGCACGGGTGCGGGCATGTTAGATCAGATCCTTCATGGCCCTCTGCTGCTCGGGATTGCGAGCGCTGGGCTGTGTGGCTGCACCACCACCGCTACCACTGTCGGACGTTCGAACCCGGGTGCTGATCGCATCCTGGGGATGTTCCTCGACCCCACCCGGACCGGGGATCCGCTCGAGGATGCCACCGAAGAAGTCCATGAACTCCTGCCGGCAGCCATGTTCGGCCTCATGAAGGGCAAGCCTGCGGATCAGCTCGCTGGGCGGATGTCTGTCCAGCCTCATGCGGCCGGATGCGATGGAGAAGATCGTCGGCTTGATCTGATCGACCGAGGTGGCCTTGTCGATCTCTTCGTACACCGGCTCGAGCAGGCCCTTGCGCATGGCCCTCGGGACCGGCTGGTGCCCGATGACGATGTCCTCCCGGTCCAGGGCGGACTTCAAGGCCTGTAGGACCCCTTCCGAGACGTCGTACGGGATGGTACAGGTCGGATTCTTCTCCGACAGGCAGAACTCCTTGTGAGGAGTGGCCAGAAACAGGCGGCGCGACAGGTTCAGGGAGACCTTTGTCCCCGGCCCGAACGCCACCTTGTCCCCGGACATGGTCTTTCCGACCACGCGGGGGCTCATCGTAGTCTGCGGAACGATCGGCATGAGAGCACCTCCAGAAGGAACCAGAGCCGCGGGGGATGATACCACCCGCGGCCCTGGGAGTCACCTTGAGGGTGAGCTGGAAGTGGCGGGCGGCTAGAGCGAGAAGCTCTTCGCCGTCGGGAGCGGCCCGGTCACCTGGAGCTGCAGCTTGTCCTCGACGTCGTAGCCGCGGGTGACGATGACGTTCTTCGCCATCCGGACGCCACGACCCTGGTTGAGGATGTTGATCGCGTACTTCTCGTTCATCGCGAGCTGACGGATCTCACGCTCCGGGTCGTTCCACTCGACGGTGCGCAGGTCCTGGGCAACAGTCATGATGCCCAGTTCGCTGGTGTCGCAGAGGATGATGTCCGTGGTGTTCGTCGTCGGATCGTAGGGAATGAACGGGGAGACGATGATCCGCAGCGGGTAGGGGAACAGCTCCGGGACGTCCGTGTAGGTCGTCTGCAGCTGCGTCGGGTCGTCGAGACCCACCGGGGTGTCGAGCCCCTTCTCCCACTGACGGATGCGAGCGACCTCGCCCTTCACGCGCTGCCAGATCCCGCCCTGAACGGCCTGGGCGTAGGCCCAGGTCCGCATCACGGGGTCCTGGGCGAAGATCGTCCAGGCCATCGGGTTCATGATGAGCGCGTTCGGCGTGAAGCCGTCGTTCAGCATCGCCGCGAACATGTCGTGAAGGTCCTGCAGCGCGAAGGTGCCGTTGAACAGGAGCCCGCTGTCGCGGCCCTGTGTCCAGTCCGAAGGCGTCAGAGAAGTGTTGTCCTTCTGCGTGATGCCCTCAGTCGTGATCTGATTGGCGACCTTCTGCTCCTTGTGACGACCGAGGGCGTAGCCCGCGGCGCGCAGGTGCATGTTCCACACGTCGAACATGCTCCACTCGAGCATCTCGGCGGTGGCGCGGATCTTGATACCGCACTTCCCGATCGTCGCGACCACCGTCCCACCGAACTCGAGGCTTCCCTCGGGGTACCGATCCTCGGCTCCCATGTCCAGGTTGCCAGCCGTGTAGGAGCTGACCGCCGGGAACATGATGCTCTGGCCGGGACCCTCGAAGCGCACGGTCTGCAGGAGCGGGGTGAGGACCTGGACGACCTCAGACGGCTCGCGGACCAGGGTGGCGATGACGCGCGGCATCAGAGCCGGCGACGCCCAGTACTGGTCGTTGGAGTCGAAGGTCTCGTAGTCCTTCTTGGCGAGCTTGCCCGACTTCGCGTCGGCGAGCCGCTCGGCGTCGGCGATGAGCATGTCCTGGAGGGACACGCGAACGTCCGGACGCGCGGAGATGTGGCCGTTGCTGCGCCACGCCTCGAGCATCGTCTTGTACTTGCGATCGATCTCGCGCTCACGCGCCGGGGCGTACCCGCGCGTTGCGAGCTCGTCCGTGACGCGCTCTTCGATGAGCTGGTCGATGGCGTCACCGAACTTGTCGGCGACGCGCACCAGAACCCGCTTCTCTGTCTCGTCCTTCACATCGGACAGCGCACCGTCCTGGACGAGGTCCTTGAACGACTTGGTTGCCATGGGTGTTGACCTCTTGTCTTGGTTTGGGGTGAGCTGACCGTTAGACGCCCTGGACCGCGAGGGCGATGTCGATCGCCCAGAAGTCCCCAGACGCATCAGCAGTCGCGAAGGTGAGAGCGGTCGGAACGCCGCCCGTACCGGATCCCTGAAGGGCCAGGCCGGGCACGGTCTGGACGCGGTTCAGAGTGTGGTAGCCCTCGGCCGTGTTCAGCGTGGACGGATCCACGTTGCCTGCGCCGATGGCCGTGAGAAGCAGCTGGCCCGTCGAGGGAGTCGTCGAACCGCAGATCCGGTGACGCGCCACGCACCTTCCCATGATGAAGGGAACCATCGAGACGTCGCCGCCGGTCGGATCGAACTTCTTCCAGCGACCAGGGTAGCTGACGCGCGGGTTGTTGATCGGATCGTAGTCGCCGGCAGTGTTCGACACCTGCACCAGATCGCCGGGGTAGATGTCATCTTCCTCGTCGGTGATGGCGGGGATGCGGAGCATCTTGCCCTGCGACAGGATGTTCATGTTGTCGTACTGGAGCTTCAGGTTCCGGAACAGGCGCTGGTAGGCCTGCGAGATCGCGCAGTCCTGGAGCACGCCGAGGGGCTTGACGCCAACCACGGCTGCCGTTGTTGCGCCAGTCGCGGCCACGACCGTGGCTCCATCGGTCTCGTCGAGGTCGAACGTCCCGCCGTACTCGTCTGTGGCGAGGTCGGACGACGTGTAGACCACGTTGTAGCCCGCCGCGTGAGCGTGGGCCGGCACGAGGACGGACGGGGACTGCGCACGGTGCGCAGCCGGGACGGCGGTGTTGTCCCGGTCGTTGAGGACCCCGACGATCGTGCCCGGAAGCATGACGTAGGGAACCTGCTTGTTCAGATCCTTGGCGACGACGGGGAGGAACCACGCCGCCTTGCCGTTGCCGAGGGAGATGACCGTGTTGTGGAGGGCCGTATCCTTGATCGGCCACCACGGTGTACGGAACACCTGTCCCTCGCGCGGGACTCGAGCTGCGGGAGTGAATGCCATGAGTAGAGACTCCGTGTTTTAGGGAAGTGGGGTTGGCTCAGGCGTCTGGCTTAGACCAGATCCTTGGCCTTGGTGGGCTTGGAGGGCTCGGGCTTCTTGGTGCCGTCCGTGGTCTCTTCGACCTTGCGGGTGGCAGCACCAGTGTCCCGTGCCTGGGAGTGGTCCTGAACGAAGGCGCCGAGACCCTTGAGGGCGGGGAGCTTGCTCTCGAGCTTGCCCATCTCGTCGCGGATCGAATCCGTGATCGAGTCGGGGATGCGCTTGACGAGCTCTTCGTCCACGTAGGTCTTCAGACCTTCCGCGTTGTCGAGCTTGTGGCCCGACGGCTTCTCGCCGTTCAGTGCACGCAGAAGGGCGAGGTGATCGCACTTCGTACGGTGCAGCTGCTTCTCGGCGTCCGTGAGCTTGGTCTGGAGAGCGATCGACTCGGCCTTCACCGAATCGTGCGCAGACTGCAGATCACGGTTGCGGTCCTGTTCCTTCTGAAGAGACGCGGTCAGGACCTTGACCGTATCCTCGTTGGCGCTGGCTGCGGGTGCCGCGGGCGCCGGTGTAACCGGCGGGGTTGCCGGAGTCCCGGAGGGCGCGGGCGTCGTGGGTGTCGACATCGTGGTGTCCTCGTTGAGTTCGGGTTCGTGTCCGGCGTCGCGGTCGTTCGAGCCACAGCACATCTTGGCGGCCTTTCGGTTGACGGCAATCATGATGCGCTTCTTGGTATCTGCATCACTCTTGTACCGACCGATCAAGCGTCGAGCTGCTGTGACATGTTCGCAGTCCGGAACGGGAAAAGTCCGTCCCGGGCCACAGAAGGTGCTGGACTTCAGCTTCTCCCGTCGCTCGGAACTCAGTTTCGCGTCGCTCTGGATAGAGGCCTCGAACCGGCGAGCCAGCTCGGTGCACTCCTCGAGTGAAGGAATATACATCGCATCTCGGGCCATTGCAACTTCCACATCGTGGATGTGCTTGTCCCCGAAATCCGCTTCCCTGGTCTCAAGATCCCAGCGATCAGAGTTCAGGTCGTCTATCGTGAAGTCGATGGTATGCCTGTGAGGGTCAATCTTCACCTTCTCATCAGTCGGGAAAGTCCCGTCCGTCCAGCCGGTCACTCGCTTTGTGGCGATATCGACCTCGAGCCAGACGGAGTGCAGGTGCCCATCTGCCTCTTCGGTCAGACCGGAGAAGTAGAGAGCCTTTCCCTCACCGATTACGCAGACGTCCTTCAGTTCAGAATCAGCCTGGATCAGACCACGCTTCATGAGTCCGCTGACGATGTGCCCCATGGCCCAGTCGTCATCATCAAGTCCGCTCGAATCCGAGTTCGCGGCCGGCACCGTATTGGTGTTGAGGTCCGGAACCTGAATCCTGACAGGTAGCTTGATGCCACCGCTTCCACGGCTGGAAATGGCGTCGTCCTCACCCTCCTTGAGGGTGAGGACGGTGCTGTTCCCAGATTCGTCGAAGACCGCCAGAACGGGGCTGGTCTTCACTGCGATGACTCCCCTACCAAACTCGAACTCTCGTGCAAGGCGCGCGGAGTCGTAGTGCGCACCATCAACCAGCGCAGCCTTCGCATCAGACCACTTCACCTCTTCCGCCACGGCCCAGGGCTGCGCAGGGTGGTTCACGACCGAGACCTCTCGGTTGAACTGGGCACCAGTGACGAGGTAGCACTCCCGCTGTGTTCCGTCCTCGAGCTCGTAGATCTGGCCGACGACGTGGTCGCAGTTCTCCTCGAGCAGGTTCCTCTCGCAGATCGAGCAGCCGGTGTACGGCGACGTGAAGCTCGTAGAGAACGTGGCATAACGCCCGTCGAGGAACTTCTCCTGGGCGTCCTTGTCCTTGATCGCCAGCTGCAGGAGCGTGTAGCCAGACCCGAGATTCAGACCGCGTGCGGGGTTCTTCCAGTCGGAGAAGAACTCATCGGTCTTCTTGAGCCTGTGATACGAGGCCGAAACGACACGTCCGATCGCGGGAAGCTTCTGATCGTGGAACATCAGGACGGGCATGTCGTACGGCGAGCTGCCACCGTTGTCATGCGAGCACCACGTCGGGATCCCCTGCTCCATGTGGATACCGGGGTAGCAGCGACCGTTCAGCAGGTAGCCGCTGTAGGACGCCTTCACCTTGACGAGGAGCCCGAGGTTCTTCGTCGACTGGGCCGCATCCTGAAGGAAGCTGAGAGCATCCTTCTTCAGTGCGGGCTTCTCTACTGTGACCCACGTACGGAACTGGGCCTGGCGATTGCTCACTGGGGCTCCTCCAGGAAGATTGGGAGGGCTGCATCCTGTAGGCGAGATGTCAGCGAGATCGAGCGAACGATGTCAGGACGCTCCTGCATTTCGCGGATGTCGAGCACTTCAGCTGTCTCTGATGTTCCGAGCTTCACGTTGTCGTGGCCTGCTGCACGGTACGCCTGGAGGTATCCAATGATCTGAGCTGCACGTCGGATGCGTCCGATCCTAGCATCCAGAAGGACCCAGGAAGAAGCGAATGCAGCCATCACAGAGCCTACCACGGAAGAGCTCCGTGCAAGTCCTGTACGTACCTCGATCGACGACTGAAGCATACAAGCGGCCTGGATCTGCTGCAAGTCCTTCGTTCGGAACCCGAGTAGAAGCTGGTCGACCTGGTGAAGTTCCCGAGCGTTCAGGACCTCTGAGAGCAGCACTGGAGCGGGCTTCTTGAGCTCGGTGTATGCCTTCGAGATACCGGAACGCCATTCCGTTCGAATGTCGTCCTCGAGCATGTTCCCGATGTCGCGGAGGGCCTGTGTGAAGGCCGGCCGGACGTCCTTCCCGTCCTTCACGTACTGGATCACGGCCTCGGAACACCTATTCCAGATGATCCTGACCTGGGCTTCCGAGTCGTTCGCCGGGAGCCTGGGGGCGGTCATGGCCTTACCGTGCTGGTTCGCGGGCCTGGTCTTGTTCCCCAGCATGCCACCCACACCAGCTGCGGACGACCCGATACCTGGCTTCTTGGCGGCGGCAGCCTTGATTGCGGCCTGGGCCTTCGCGAGCGGGATGAGCCACTCGTTCAGGTACAGCCCACCCTCCTCCTCGGGTGTGAGATCGTCGAGGTGGAGGTAGTCCCGGCGGAACTCGGCCCTCGTGATGCCACCCTGGACGTAGAGCTGCAGGCCGTGGTTCTGCTCCGCGCGCTCCGCTTCGTCATCGATGGCGGGGAACAGGAAATGGACCCGGTTGCCGTCACTGAGGTTGTAGCCACCCTCCATGACGATGTGGTCGAAGAAGCGCTCAGTCACGAAGTCGGAGATGAGCGACTGGATCTCGGTGCACGAGTCCACCAGGATCTGCGAAAGGGTCGTCGCGGTACCACGGTTCGCCGTGTCTCCGCGGCCAAGGTCCATCATCGAGAGACGGAGGCCAGCAATCACGCGCAGTTCGTAGTGATCGATGAAGGGCTGCAGATCAAGGGCCTCGCCCTCAGCACCGATGATCTTCACTTCGTGACGCTCAGACGTGACCACGAAGCCTTCCTGCGCGAGCTGCTCCGCATACTGCGCAGCGATCAGGACCTCTGCAACCTGCTGACCGGTGGCGTGATCCGTGACCTTACCGGCGGGAATCTTCTCCGATCCGACCTTCCAGTGCATCATCGGGAACGCGTACTTGTGAGCGATGTGCTCCGTCACCATCTCGAGCTTGCGCAGGGCGCGGATATCCTCGAGAGCAGGGATGACGAAAGGCGTTCCAAATGCATGCCCTGACTTCTTCCGCCAGGGAATGTGAACTACGTCGTGGTGCGGCCACTGCCGCTCCTTGTAGCCCTTCACACGCTGGATGAAGAGTGCCGGGCGACCAGACTTCGTCTGCTTGATCGTGACCGTAGAGGGGTCAGCGATCGAGACGCCGGCGATCGGATCCCTCTCGCGGCCCCACATACGGGTCCGGACTCCGGAGGATCTCTCGGAGTCCCGGTAGAAGACCATGTAACCGTTCGATGTCGCGACGATGTTCCTGACGAGCTCGCGAACCATGTCGACGAACGGCTGGTCAGAGATCAGGGCGATCTCGCGAAGCCGGCGCTTCACGTAGGCCACGGTCTCAGGGTCTCGCCCCTTCACGAGGAACCCCTGCTTCATGATCAGCTCGACGTGGCGGTCGATCGCAACGGCGAAGTAGGACTCGATGTCCTGGAGCCGGATGACCTCGGCGAGGTCGTACATCGGCTTGACCTCTGTCGTGTCCTGCCCATAGATCCCCGAGCGGGAGACGGAGCTCTCCGTACCGGGGTACTTAAGGGTCCGCTCAGGAGGCCGGCGCTTCGTCTTGACGATTTGCTCTACGGCCGACGGAGGCGGGGCCTCGCGCTGGATCGCGAGCTTGAGGTCTTCCAGGGCAGCACGTACGAAAGCGATGTCACCCTTACGAGCCATCATGCCCTCGCCTTGGCGATCGAGTCGAGAAGTTCATCGGTGAGGATACCGCGACAGATGTCTCTGAAGTTCTTTGCCGGGACCGCGTCACCCGGCCCAGAAATGGTACCAACAGGAGGGATCGGACGCGAACCCTCAGCGCGGAGGACCGGATTTGGGTTCCGGAAGAACTTCTCGATGACCTCCGGCGGGAGCTGGAGGGGCTTGGGAACCCCATCGTAGACCGTGGGGTCGTCCCCCGGGTTCGGGTCGTTCCCGGTACCGTCCCCACCGGGGGCATCGTCGGTCGCACAGGCCTCGATCGCCGAGATCAACCTGTCCAGGATCGAGATGATGGCCTGGAGCCGGCGGGCGTCATACATGGTGCCCCACCGCCTGTAGACCCCGTCGTGGAGGTCGTAGGCCCTACCGGTGAACTCCCGGACCAGGTGGAAGAGCCTATCCTGGAGCTTACCGATGGCACCTACCACATTGACCAGAAGGTCCTCGATCAGGGGGCATGCGAAGAGGTCATCCCAGGTCTGGCTGTCGGTTCCTCCCACCCATCCGATCACGTCGTTCCCGACCTTGTCGAAGTAGCGCTCGACGAAGGTGATCAGCTCCTGCTGCAGTGCGGAGACGACGATATCCAGGACGTTCATCGGCGTCGCCAGTGTCAGCGAGACACCCTTGTTGATCAGGTTCTGGGCGACGGCGAGGACAGACCTGAGCCTTCTCAGGCGGGCGATGTCTTCCTTACCGAGGAACCTACCGATGCAACAGAGGACGTCGAGCGTGAACCCCGACGTGAGTACGCCGGCGATCGAGGAGAGGCTTCGGTCGATCCCGGCGATCTGGTTCACGATCGCGTCGAAGTGATTCTGCGACATCGCGATCTCTGCAGGATTCACCTGGGCAACAGTGGCCCGCGGACCAACACCGAGGATTCCCGAGACACCTAGACTAGGGAGAGGTGTCGTGTGCTGACTCTCGGAAGTGAAGTCGAGGAGAGTCGAGTACTCCTTGGAGTACTGATGAGCGTGGTAGTACGTGATGATCGAGGTTTCGCGGATGATCCTCAGATCTCGGTACGCGAGCCAATCCTCATAGCCAGTGGGGTGATTTGCGACATAGGTGTCGCAGTAGTCGATGATGGCCTGCGGATCCGAGGCGCCGATAACATCGACGAGTTCCCTGTGTAGGTCCGTCTTCGTAAGCCTGCGTGCCCGGTTGATGATGTCGATCGGCGGGACGCCAAGGGCATCCGCGGGCTGCTGCACCGCGAACATCACGTGGTCTTCCTGAAGTCCGAGGATCAACATCATCGCGGCGATGGCAATAGCCTGGCGCATCTGGATAGGACCGGTCTCTGTTCCGGGCGGCTCCTTTGCTGCAGTACACTCCTGGTGCTCTGCGCTGGAGAAGTTCCCCAAGAGCTGATTCAGCAGCATCCAGAGGGCGAACTGTTCGAGACCAAGGAGGAACTCGTCCCATGAGGAGAGCCCCTTACCTCCGGTCTTCATGAACCGCTTGATCCTCACGCCGTCGGAGAGAACGTCTCCCGTGAGTTCCCCGACGATCTCGAACTTCATCTTGCGCGCAAGCTTCACGCGCAAGTCGAGCATGTCCTTGTACATGTCGAAGGAGATCTGGTCTCCTGTAGACCCTTCGTATCTGCGCCGGAGCGCCTGCCTTACGTTCGTCGCGTCTCTATCCACAGGGATGAACAGCTTCTTCGCCCTGGGTTCCACGGAGCGGATGAGGGCCGTTGCCCGGTTGATCTGGTAGCCGAGGGCGTCGAAGGCGTCCGTGACCTGCTGCTGCGTGACAATCCCCTCGGGCGGGGCGGAGTCCGCAGGCCTCTGGCTCAGCGGGAGCTCCCGAAGCTGGCGTTCAGGCTTGGGCTCTGAGGGGCCCGCGTAGAAGGCGTCGTTTGTCACGGGATCGTCCGCCTGGCCGGTGCGAACCTGGGGGAGTGGTAGGGGAGCCGGCCGGCCGGCTTCTTGCCATTCATGATGTCCATGAAGTCGCTGACACTACCAGTGAAGATCCCGATGTCTTCTCTTCCCCGGGTGTCGACCGTCCTGGCAGGCATGGTTGACTGATGGAGCTTGTTCAAGGCGGCCATGTTCTGCTGCTGGGTCGCCTGGTCGCCCTCCGTCAGGCCGCTCGGCTTCGGGGTCCCAAGCGGGGTCGGGCTGTAGTGGATGGATCCGTCGACGTTCTGCTCGCTGATCTCCGAGAAGCGCAGCGCCATCCCGAGGACCGCGAAGCAGAGCGCCATGAGCGTGTGCTCGTACCCCTGCGAGTACCGGGGCTGACCCATTGGCGAGTACTTCTCCACCCGGAACTCGCGCATCTGCTGCACGAGACCGATGTTGAGGAAGGGGATCTCGCTCTCGACGAGCGGCGTGTACGTGTTCTCTTCCTCGGGGAAGAAGATCTTATTGGCATCCACCCAGGACGCGAGGAGGTCGACCATGAAGGGCTTCGCGGCCTTCTTGATCTCGACTCCGGGATTCCTGGGGTCCTTGAGAACCACGGTCTGGTTGCCGTGGATGGCATGCAGGCGCTCGGTGAACCTGAGGTTCAGCTCAGGGTGATTGATGTCTTCACGGTACAGGTTTTCGACCTGCACCTCACCGTAGCCCTGGTCGACATAGATGAAGTCGGGCCGCCACTTTGCGTCCAGTTGCAGTAGTGTCTGGATCGTCTCGTGGTGCAGGAACTCCTGCCGGCGTACGATGATCTTATCCATGACCCGGTAGAAGACGTCCTGCTTGCCGTCGCCGATCTCCTTGAAGCCACGCTCCAGGACGATCATGTGCGTCCCAGTGATCTTGTTCCAGTCGACACCCAGGACGTACTTGAAGTGGGGAACCCGCTTCATGCTCGAGTATTCATAATCTCGTACGGACTGGTCGAGCTTCTTCTGGTTGAAGACCCCCTCGGTCGGAGTACCGAACTCCGCCAGGAACTCCCTCATGAAGCCACCAGGCGAATAGAGGGCCTTGAACTGCCTCTCTGCGATGTCCGACCACCGCGGGCTCTCCGCAGAGATGTAGTGGAACTCCTTGAACCGCATCTTCTTGTCGGTACAGAGCTTCCAGAACTTCGTGCGCGCGCCTGTGGGCGTCGTGCTCATCCAGACCGTGGTGTCCTTCTGTGAAGCCATGACACCGAGGATCGTCTCGATATCCTCGTCGGCCATGAAGTCCGTCTCGTCGAAGTACAGCTTCTCGGCGCCCTGCGAACGGATCTTGTCCGATCGGGCGCCCGTCTTCTTACCAGACGAGAAACCACGGCAGACGGCACCGTTGTGGAACTCGATCTCCCACGGCGACTTAGAGTTGCGCTTCAGGGCGGCACGGAGCTTCGGCGATCGGTTGATGAACATCATCAAGTCGTCGAAGAGCTTCTTCACCTGCACCTCGTAAGGGCAGACGATCAGAATCTCGTACCGGTCCTTGTCCTTCCCGTCCTTCGTAAACATCGAGAAGAGAACCTCTACCTCGAGGTCCGTCGACTTTCCGATACGACGCCCGCCGCGGACTGCCTTCCACTGGGCAGTGCAGAGAAGCATCTCCTGCTGGTACCAGTCGAGATGTAGTCCGAGCTCCACCCTTGCCCACTCGATCGGGCTCATGGAGACGAGGAAGTAGTCACGGTCTGCAGCTGTGTCGGGGATCAGGCCCGCCTGTACGTACTCTTCGACCTTCTCGGGCGGGTACTCCTTGAGGATGTCCGATCTGTCGCCCTTGCAGATGATCGGCCAGCCGTTGTCCTTGTAGTCGGCAGGCTTGAAGATGTTCTTCTGTGCGAGGCTGATGTAGTACTTCTGGCAACGCGTGCAGAAGTGCTCTGCGGGACCAGTGACAGTGTCTGGGCCCCCAGGGATCGCAGAGGGCGTACGTGTCCCGAACGGCATGTACCCCCGGGCCTCGTAGTCGAGCTCGGGATAGTACTTCTGCTCTGACAGGATCTCGGGGAGGTCCCGCGGGTCCATAGTGCCAGGAAGATTGGCCTTCAGTTCGTTCATCGTTCCATGTGGACGAAGGAGGCTTCGTTCCCGAGCGCTGCACGTGTCGAGAGCTGCGTGTTGTGAATGGCCTGGATCGCGCGCTGGCGCTGAGTCTGTGCATACCTGGTATCGACGAAGGCCCCACCGGTCTCGAGCTCTCGACGACTGTTCGTGGTCTTCTTGGGCTCGTAGTTGAGGATTGCATCACCAAGCATCCCACCGAGCGCACCGCCCATCTCTACGGCAGCGTACATCATGCCGAACCGTGAGAAGCCCGCGGCGAGCCTCCCGATACCGATGCGGTGTGCGGCCTTCCTACCAAAGGCGGCCTCGATCGTGGGCCCGGAAAGAGCCTTGCCCATGGTGCTTCCACCACGTTGCATGAACCCCTTGTTTGACACCCCGCGGACCCAGTTGCCGAAATGCCCCGCAGACGTACCACCGGTAAGCGCACGTACGTCGTTCAGCATCGCGGCATGACCGGAGGCCCCGGTCGTCACGGACCTGAGCATCTGTGACTTGTTCAGCATCCGGGGAATGATGAAAAACTCCGCAGCCGCGGTCAGACCAATCCCGGTCCCGCTCATGAAGAACGAGCTCAGGTCGGGGAGGAACTGCGAGTGGTGGCTCGGCTGCTGTTCGTAGATGTCGTAGGGACCGGGCATGGTGTCACCTGCTGGGCTTGACGTAGAGGGTGAACCCGTGGGCGGCGGTCTGTCCGGCGGGCACTATCTTCACACAGCGTACCTCAACAGTACCGTTCACGAACGTCCTCTTCTGCGTCGGCGCCGCGCAGAAGGGGCACTTCTCCGGAATCGTGTGCGAAGCACGTGCTTCAGCATCCGGGCTTTCGCGAACTTCTCCTTCTTGCAGGACCATGACTTTTTCTGGCTCCTAAGTAGCCGCTGAAAGAAGAGGACGAACCTCTCTTCCTTGCCGGTTACGTGTTTGTGATGCTCTGTACAGAGAGTGATCCCGTTGTTGACCCTAAGCCTGAGTTCGGGGTCGTTCTTCCAGGTCCGTATATGATGGGCTTCGATCTTTCTAAAGGGGAATGTGCGGACTCCGAGACCGCACCCAGGCCATTGGCAGCGCCACTCGTCACGTGCGTAGACGACCTTTCGCCAGGCGATCAGCTCTGGCGTTTGCTTTCGCCACCCCACTGGCAGCTGGCTTGGGCTTAGGCTTGGGCTTGGACTTCTTGCGCTTCATTAGGGCATCCTCCTTGAATGGTTCTGGTGGAGCATCAGGGTGAGAGCAGGACCGTAGTTTGCCGCAGGTCCTCGACGCATGGCCGAGATGCCGCCCCCGAAGTTCGAGGGGTTCGGCGACATGCCGCCCCCGACCCAGGACTTACTCTCGTTCTTGTGCCTGGCGTATGACTGGGCGACTGCAGCGCCTGCGCCAAGGGTGGCGAAGCCGTACATCGTAGGTGCCGCTCTCTGCATGAAGTTGGAGCCACCGAGCTTCTGGGCTCCAGGGATCCAGCTGAACGGCCTCTGGCGGAGGAAGCCGCCGATGGAAGGTGTCAACTGAGCGGCCGCAGCGGGACGGCTTTCGAAGAAGCGAGCGGCGCCCGTGTGAAGTCTGGTACCAGTCCTGCTCCATGCTTCGCCGGCGGACTTCATGCCCATCTTTCCCATGAGTGCGCCAGGTCCCGTGAACCCAACGCCTCGAGCAACGGCGCTCAGTGCACCGTACCGACCGAACAGAGCTCCACCGACAAAGTTCGTTCCCACGCGGGCGGCAGACACCGCGGCGTATGGCCAGCCGACAGCCATCTTGGCAACGCCCTTTGCCGCGCCCCAGGCAGCCTTGCCTGGCAGCTTCACAGCTGCAGCAGCAAGGTGGTCGAGCTTGCCCTCGACCCACTTGTAGGCACCCTGGAACCTCAAGGGATTACCGGTAGCTGCACCAGCGCCGTAGAGAGCGGTGCCTGTTGCACCACGGGCAAGATGCCTGACAGCGTTCGCCTTGAAGCCGAAGCTCAGTACCTGGGCACCGAACCTGGCCGCAGGCGATGCCTCCTCACCCATGCGCGTCTCGTCCAGGACGTAGTCGATCCCGGATCCGATCGCGTAGTACGGCAGCGTCTGCTTCAGGAGCGCTCCGCCGAGCGTCTTAATCCCAGACTTGCCCATGATCTTGCCAACGGGGTTGAACTCACTCAACCCACGAAGGGATCCTAGGAAGTCGTGTTTCGCGACTTGAGTACCGACCTGCGCACGCCCGCCGAAGAAAGCACGACCGATGGTCTTGAGAGCACCCATTAGAAGGGACCCATGTTGTTACCGGAGCGCATCATGTTCAGACCACCCCAGGCGGCGTAGGCCGCGCCAAGACCATGGTGCACCCCAGAGCCGAGCACAGCGGTTGTGGTAGCAAACGCACCAACCTGTAGAGCACCACTCGCTATCGAGTCAAGCGGGTTCCCTGGGGCGACGAGACCCGAGACTCCAGCGACACCGGCCAGTGCGGGGATCCCGACACGCATCGCGAGACGCTTCTGTCTCACGGAGGATGCAAGACCTTCGCGCGCCTCATCGATGTTGTAGCCCTGGAACCAGTCGCCGATCGTGTACTTACCTCGGTTCTTGATGGCTCCACGGATGGCGCCGAGGATCTCACCGCCGGCTCCGATCGCTCCACCGCTCTTGGCGGCAGTGGCGATCTTGGTGGCCGTCTCGCCGGCAGCAAGGTCGATCGGGGACAGGTGAGCGAAGGCCCCAGCAACCCAGTTCCCGAGCTTCTTCCCGAAGAAGTCTCGCATGCCGGGGATGTTCTGGACGCTTGCCATGTTAGGCCCCCATTATCGCATTTCTTTCGGCGTGTGACACCATCCCGTGGGAGTGCCGACCGCGGGATGTCCTAGGCATGCCAGGGAAGCGATGTAGCTGGGTAGCGTGATCACGGATGGCATGACCGATGGCATCATCAGAGAGCTGCTGGACGAACCCAGCATACCCGCTTTCCCGGAACCTCCGAGCGGCCAATCCGCCGTACCCCACCTGCTGTTCCCGATGCTCTGGGTTCCCGTCGTTCTGCAGATCGTCTTCGCCCGTCAGGGTAGCGACAGTCCCGAGGGCAGACCACATGAAGGGATCGTTACCCCTGTCGTCCGAGGCGAAGAAGTTCTGGACCATAGAGAGGACGTTTTCGGCCCCGACCTTCATCCTGTGCATCAGGTAGCTTCCGGTCTCGGATGCGTCGAAGTACGGGGTGGGGATGTACGCAAGGGCGCCGCTGTGTCCCTTGCGCACGATCTCCGAGTTGACGCTCATGCCGTTGAAGTCGACGTACAGGAGTTCGCGTCCGTACGTGTCCATCGAGTCGTTCATCTGGGGACGGATCCAGACTTCCTGCCCATGCAGAAGGTCCTTCAGGAACTTCGAGGCTTCTCGTCCGCCCTTCTGGACCAGCTTGTGTCTGTTCACGGTTTCAGGCGTGTCGACACCCGCCAGACGACCAGTGACCAGCCTGTTTCCACGGTAGAACTGAATGGTGTCGCCGTCGAGCACCTTCGTGATTTTCACACGCTGTGGCTGCTGCTGCTGGCCAACATAGTTGTCGTAACCAGAACCGAACGCGGAGATGTTCGAGAACGGAAGGTCAGAGGCGTTGATACCTTCGATCGTGTCGTACTGGCCCTTGGGCCGCCTCATACCTTCGATCTCGGGCGGCTTCTCTGTCTGGTTGTGCTTACCGATCATGTAGGCCCCGGCGGCCGCAAGGCCTGCCATCAGCCACACGTTCGTATGTCCCGCCTTCTTGTAGGCGTTCTTCATCGCGTTCCCGCCACCGTGTAGGACCTTGGACAGCTCGTCGGCGGCAGATCTCTGTGGCGCGTTCTTTCCCTGCAGGATGTCCTGGAACAGCTCACCAACTCGGCGCTCGGAGGCCTCTCTCTGTTCAACCTGGTCGATCTTGGTCCAGCGCTCGAAGAGACCGGAGTCCCTACGGATACGATCCAGCTCAACAGCCGTCCGCTCCATCAGGGTACGGTCAGCGTCGGCCGAGTGGGCCTCCGTCATGAGCTTCGTGATCTCGCTGGCAGCACCTTCAGAGAGATCGAGCTCCTTCGCATGCTTGACCAGGGCACCAGAGACGTCCTGCAGCTTGCCACCACCGATGAAACTGAAGGCCGAGAACTTGCCGGCCGCGGGCGCATAGCGCAGTGTCGAGTTCAGGGTACGCGTGTCACCGAAGATGTGGGCGTGCCCGAGAGTCGAGCCGTACATCTCTCCGACGACATCGTTTAGGGTCTTCTCGCCATAGATGAGGGTGCTCGAGTTCCTGTGTCCGTACTCGACGAACTCCTTGAACGCCGCCCAGTCGTGCACCCCGGAGAGCCTCTTGGTCAGGTCCTCCGCTACGGCCTGGGCCTGAGCACTTCCCGCGCGCTGCGAATTGGCCCACTTCGTTGCACGGTCATGGAAACTCTTCAGGCCCTTGTTGTTTCCATAGACGTCGTCCATGAAGTCGCGGAGACCCTTGTGCTCCACGATCGCGCCAAGACTGCGAGCCTTCTCCGGCGAGACGGAGCTGATCCCAATGTCGACCGCAGCCTGGGCCGCAGCGCGGTTTGTCATCACCGGCGTGTAGTTCGACTTCAGCATCGCCTCGAAGCGCATGGCGTGCAGGCCTTCCGCCATCTCGCGGACCTGCATCGTGTTCGACTTCAGGAGGCTGTCGATCTCAGTACTGAACCCGTGCCGGCGCATCTCGCGGAACAGGGTCGGCATGTCGTAGCCGACGTTCCACGCGCCAAGGGAGACCTTCCCTCCAGCGGTGGCGATACCAGACCACTCGTTCACGAGTCCCTGATAGACGTCCCGCTGCGCAAGAACTCCTTCACCCTTCAGGACGTGCTTGGCATGCCGGCGGAAGACCCCATCGATGATAGAACCACGGGTGCGCAGCGACGGGTCCCAGCGCGGAGGAGCACTGGGGTTGTAGGGCGAACGAGAGTTCGCGTCGCGGACAACCTCGTTGAAGAGGGAGTCGGGAAGAATTCCCTCATTTAGCATCTCCTCCGTGATCTGATGCCTGTGCAGCAGATCAGGAGTGATGAGGTCCGTGTATGCGTTGACATGGGCCTTCTTGCCCGCACGCCCGTACGCGATCGACGAGATCCCGATCGGTTCGGAGAGAGGTCGGCCCTCGTATCGCCTCTTCGTGAACGACCGGGTCCGTAGACCCTGCGTCTCGACGTCGAACGTGAACTCGTGGACTTCCCCGGGTGCTCCGAACGGGTTGCCGCTCATCAGGAGCCTTCAGGCAGGAAGATCGGGATCTCGAGCTTCTTCCCCGTACCGTGCTGTGCGATGCCCTGCTCCTGGCGGATCTTCGCCGCGGCCGCATGTGTCGCCGCGGTCTTCGTCCCGGGGTCGTTCGACTCCAGTCGACCACTGTCGGCCTTCGCCCTGGGAGTCGCGAGCAGCTGAGCGAGCAGCTTCATGCGGGCGTGGGCGATGCGAAGCAACAGGTCGAATCCGGGGTAGAGCTTCGTCGCCTCGATCGGCTGGCCCTGGAAGCTGAAGCCGATGTTCATCGTGCGCTCGATCGCAGCATCACGAGCCGTGTCCTGGGCGACGCGGCTCTGGAGGATCAGCATGCCGACGAGCTCGTCGACGATAGACCTGATCGTCGCGGAGTGCTCCCCAGTGTCGTCGTAGTCGATCGAGGCCAGGAAGTCGTCGCGCCACTGGTCGGCGAGGTTCTGCTCGAGAGGACAGGGCTTCTCGAACGGAAGGGGGATGTTCGCCTTGTGGAGGTCGCAGTACCCCAGGAACTTGCACTCGAGCCCGCGGCAGATCAGGGGGATGGTCCCGCCGATCGGCGCCTTGACACGCCGGCGTTGGCCAGCGGTGACCGTGGCCTTCTGGAGCTCGGTGAGGGCGTCTGCTCCCGCGATGTACTCGAGGACGTTCCTCTCGGCTACCTGGCTGGGCTTCCGACGAGGCAGCTGCTTCACGCCTTCGGGTGAGGAAGGAGTGGCGGGAACCAGCGGGCTCGACGTATCGAGGGGCTCGGGAGCCTTAGGCGCCAGCGCCGGAGCGGGGTCCGACGTCGTAACCTGCGGCCCGAAGGTGCTGTGCGAACTGCTCACGGTTCTGCTCCCACTCTCCCCACCAGACCACCTGGAGGGAGGCTCGGACGTAGTTGCAGTTGTCTCCGACACGCTTCCGGAACGCGTAGGCGGTCCTCATCGCTTCCGGATAGCGTGCCTCAAGCATAGCACGAAGGGCTATGCTCCCGTCAAGTGCCTGGAGGAGACGCCGAGTCTCGATCGGCGGGATGTCGACCTTAGGAGCCGGCACGATTCTTGACCTTCACACCCTGCTGACGCGGGGTGTACCCGTGGCGGCAACCATCATCCTTGGAACGGATGAGACTGTAGAAGGCGCACAGCCCACGACTGGGCTGTTCCTTCGTCGAGGGCATGAAGTGGACGCAGGTCGCACAGGACCGCGTCACAGTGCTGGGCTTCAGGGCTTCCATGTGGTCCTCCTCGCTGGAGGGCTCTCCGCGGGGTTTGGCGCAGGGTCACTCGAACACGATCGTACTGCCGTCCTTGAAGGTTAGCGTGAACGTGTCGTAGTCGGCCGCTGCGAAGGCGCACATCAACAGTGAGTCCGCCTTCAGCAGGTCCACCAGCTTCTGGAACTCGGTGATCCGAGTCTGGTGGGACGCGTTGAAGAAAGACGCCTCGATGCGCAGCTTGTTGGGGGACCTCTTGGATGCGAGACGGTCGTAGCACCACTGGCCGGCCCCCACCGCGATCGGACAGTCGACGACGTCCTTTCGCTGGCCTCTGGCCGCTGCAACGACTCTGGGATTCTCGACTGAGCGGACTGTGGGGTTGTCCATACCCAGGAGACTAACCAGACCCCTACGGTCGTGCAAGTACTATTCCACCAGGTCTAGTTCCCGGTCACCTTCAAGATGACCTCGAAGGCCATCTTGAGCACGCCGATCAGACCCCCGATGGCGCCCACCAGTAAGACCAGCATCCTCTTGTCGATCTTCCTCTCACTCGGGGCGTCGGGGTCGGAATAAGTCAGGCCGGGGTGCTCCCTGACGAACTTCTCCAGGAGGACGAGGCGGGTGTGGACCCCTTCCGCGTCGGCGTCACCGAAGACGTCGTTCCGGATGGCGAAGACGAGCTTCTCGAGCTGGGAGAGACGGTTCTCCCGCTGGGCTCCGTCCTTCTTGAGGGAGTCGATCTCGAGCGCGTACCTTTCGAGGGCCGCGATAACAAGACGTCGGTACTCCGCCCAGCCTTCACTGGTTCCGCGTTCGGACATAGTAGATCTCCTACCGGCGGTCTGCGACGATGATGCTCACGTCGACGGCGAACACAAGAACGCCATCGACGCTTCCAGTCTTGTCGTGATGCGGAATTCTGTCTTCGAGCATCCAGATCCTCGTGCCATCCGGACGAAGATGTTCGTGTAGCTCGCCTCGCTTCGGGATCCCGGTCTGAATCACCTGCGCGTCCAACATGTCTCTGCGCTCGTGGTCCCTGAAGATCTCTCGGGCGTTCCTGCCCGTGATCTCATAGAGGGCGAGCATCAGTTCAGCTTGCTTGTTCGCCTTCACGATATTCCCATGCGAGTCCTTGAGCATGACTGAGGCTGGGATCATGTCGAACAAGTGAGATAGTTGAACGTCGTAAGGATGCGGTCCCTCTACCGGAGGGGCTGAGAACGCAAGCTCACGATCCACCCTGCGAAGGGCGTCAAGGTCGGGGTTCAGCACGACGAGCTCCGATGGAATGTAGTGCACGGGACGCGTCTGCGTGCTCTGGCTCAGTCCGGAGACGCTCTGACTGGCCGACAGCCGCGCCCGTGCGAACGCAAGATTACTACCAAATGTCATCCCGCACAAGCGATTCGGCACGCCCGATCTTCTTCACCACCTTCTTCACCAGGGTGACTCGAGGTGCACCTCGAGTCCGGAACATTCATGCCTCAGGACCCATGCCTCAGGAGCCATGCCTCAGGAGCCATGCCTCAGAGACCTGCCTCAGGAGCCATGCCTCAGGACCCGCAGAGATCACGTCAGGTTGGCGAGACTGAACTTCTTCTTCGGGCGCCACTTCTCGATCCCGACACGGTAGGCGTACGCATACGCCAGACCCCAGCGAGGTCCGTGCTCGAGCTTCGATTCCCTCCACACCATCGCGTGTGCCCACTCGTGGATCAGTGTATCCCTCTGCGCGTACACGGTGCCGCACGGAAGGACGATCACGTAGTTCGTCCCCGCATCCACGTTGAGCTCGTAGTGAGAGTGCCCATTCCTCTCCAGCTGGCCGGCGAGAGACACCATGTCCTTCACCGTGATCTTCACGGGCATGTCTGTAGGGCAGTACTTCCTGAGGGCCTTCACGAGCCTGACGACCGACAGGTCGACACCGGTAGGAGCTGTGGTTGCCATCACGGGCCTCCGAGGGTTAGCCTCACTTGCGCTCGAGGGTGCACGTACCGTCGGGGCAGGCCTCGCCGTCTTCCTCCGGAGGAGCGGGTTTCTGAGGGGTGGCGGGAACCCGCTGGGCGGGCGCCAGACGGGCCGGCACCTCCTCACCCAGTCTCGGGACCACCACCGGCCGAAGAGGCGTCCTGGGCGCCCTGCCGGAGGCAGGGATGCCGCTGGTGGCAGCACCGGCGGGCTCCGGGCGCAGGCGCAGGGTGCTGGGCCCCGTGGGCTCAGTCTTGGTGAGCTCGTTGAAGTGCCTGACCTGGACGCAGCCGGGCAGGGGCAGCAGGCACGCCAGCCCGCCGGCGGCCAGCATGCAGGCACGGGAGAGGTCCTTGAGGAGGTAACGCGCGGTCAGCTGGTGGGACATGTGGGTCTCCGGTTGGACGGCCAGCATTCTACCCCTGTGGGGTCAGCCAGCACAGGGGTCCGGAGAAGAGGGCCGGGCCACCTGGTGAAGTCGGGAGGGCCGGACTAGGTGGGTGGCTGTAGGGGTGGTGGTGAAGTGCTGAATAGGGCTGTTTTCGGTTGCGAAACCGGCGGGGACTATTGCTTTGAATTGGAAGTTGCTGAGTTTTCGGGTCATGCCCACCCCCGGGCAAACGAATTCTCCATGCGCTTCCTACTTAATCGAGCGGGCGCGCGTGCGCTCTTCTCGTCAGCAGTAGCAGCAGCAGCAGCTCGTCCAACAACGAGCCCTGCGACTGCGACAGCTGCTGCGCTCAGCGCTACGGCGTTGAGTACTAGTCTGTGCTACCTGTACACACAGGTAGCACAGCTAAGAGGAAGCCCTTACCCACATGGGTAAGGGCTTCCTCTTTGGGGCACGTGTGCCCCACGTACCACGCTCGTCGGGGACAGTCATGTCCTACCACGCGTGGTCCATCAGCAAGCGTGACCTGGGTGCCATCACAGTGGTGCTCATAGTCATGCTTACTACGATCTGCTACTAGTGGGGTACACCCGCCTATACAGGCAGGTACCCATACGTAGCACAAGCCCCTATAGGGATAGCCCCCTATAGGGGCTTCTCTTTTTGGGCACCCTACTTCGGGGTACTCACAAACTTGGAGGCGCATCATGCGCAACTTGATTCTCATCCTTAAGTCTCTCCTGGCTCAGCTCCTCCTGATCAACGAGGAGACCCGGCGCAACGAGGCCGGCTCGTGGAGGTCGAGCCTTTCCTTGCAACAAGGAAAGGTGTTCGCTCTCGACGTCCTGGCAAAGAACATCGAACAGGTGGCCGAGGGCCACCTGGAGGAGTTCTACCAGTACCGAAGGTACTCGCTGGAGGACGTAACAATACGTCGTGAGCAGCTCCGGCTGCAGATGGAAAAGATCCTGGCCGAGGTCGCCGCCCATGAAGGGCTGAGCGACGAAATCAGGGACGACCTGATCGGTAAGATCAAGGTCTACGATCTCGGTACCGGGGCCGAGATCTTCTAGCTGAGTGAGAAGCCCCTAGGGACTGCAAACCTAGGGGCTTCTCTTTTTGGGGCATCTCGCCCCAGGAGACACCAACGTGTCTAAGATTACACTCTCCAAGTTTTGGGACATCTTGAACCAGTTCGACTGGTTCTACCACAAGGGTCTGGACTTCGACTTCGACGAAGGAAGCGACGTCGAGGTCTTCGAGGATGCTCGTACCGAGGCCCTCACGGGTCTCGGCGCTGAGTACGCTGGCTTGTACGCGCAGTTCCGCGCGCACAAGTACGGCGGAGCGCCCTTCGGGAAGCCCGAGGTGGCCAAGCCGCCTCGTCCGACCGAGTAGGTCTGGGAAGCCCCTAGGGACTGCAAACCTAGGGGCTTCTCTTTTTGGGTACTGCGTAGTGCATACCCACTCACCCCAGTAAGGGGTATGGAGACACATGTCCCACATGTATGTCGCTCTCTGCGCGTTGATGAGCTTGCTCCAGAGGGACTTGCTCCCTCTGGAGTTGCGGCTCAGCACAACTCCGCGTCGCCTGCTCGCACACCACATGGTGTCGGGCTACGCGACGCTCGAGGCCACGAAGGTGGTCCTCAGGCAGTACTGCGAGGCGATCAACCTCGCAGTGGGCGATGCCTCATTGAGGCATTGTAAGCCGTCGGCGGCGACGGCGATCCACCAGGCGCGAGCCCTGCGGATCAGGGAAGAGTTGTATGACGCTGAGGAGATTCTACTCAGCAACGAGCTCGACTAACCCAGAAGCCCCTAGGGACTGCAAACCTAGGGGCTTCTCTTTTTGGGGAATCATCCCCATCGGGAGAGCAACTATGCTCGACTCACTCCGAATTCTGTACTCGGAAAAAGCCTCAGTCGAGGCCAGGCACGACGCGCTCGAGCGCGTCGCTCGGTCCTGCTTCGACTTCGCCGGCCGCCGGGCTCTCGCGTTCTACGCGAGAGAGGCCGGCGTCCCGGTGAGCCTGGCGAGGTCCGCCTGGATCCGCGCGGCGCGGCATCGCGCAGCGCAGTGCTTTCACTAAGCACTGCGAAGCCCTAGGGACTGCAAACCTAGGGCTTCTCTTTTTGAGGAATCATCCCCATTAGGAGCGTCACATGATGCACCGAGAGAACCCCAGGGACTGCAAACCTGGGGTTCATCTTTTGGGGCATCTCGCCCCAGTGGAGTACGAGCCCGGGAGGACTACCAACTCCCGGGCTTCTCTTTTTGGGGAATCATCCCCATTAGGAGAGCAGCATGGACTGGATCGCCCTTGCTTTGACACTCCTCGGACTCTGGTTGGTAGGAAGCAAGAAGCCTACCGGATTCCTGGTCGGAGGAGCGGGAAACATGATCTGGATCCTGTGGGTCATGATCGATAGCGGTTCGCTACCGATCATCCTGACAAATGTGGCCATATTGTTTCTAAATATGCGGGCCTGGACCCGCTGGAAACCTACTTCGTAGAGGACGTCGTCGTCCTCAACCGTCTCGTCTAGCTAGTGAGAAGCCCCTAGGGACTGCAAACCTAGGGCTTCTCTTTTTGGGGAATCATCCCCATTAGGAGTGTCACATGACGAAAGACTGGTTCAAGCGCATCATGGACAACCTCGTCGCCGACAGCCGTGGGCTGTCGGGCGAGCTTAAGTTCAGGATGCACAAGGCGGCCATCGTGGTCGCCTTGTCGATGGGAGGCGGCTGGGGCGCCTTCCGACGGGCGTTCACCGTGGTCAAGGCCACGGTGCTCTGCCCACAGGCCGTGGGTGAGCGGCTCATCGAGCTGCTCACCATGGCTTACCAGCGGGCCGGTACGGACCGGCCCGCGATCGATCGCCGCGGGGACGTCGTCCTCGCGGTCGAGAGATTTGTCGGCCCCCTGCAGGAGGGGGACGATCGCGACTACACGGTAACGACGCATCAGCGTCGTTACCGTGCTACTGCCGCGTCCCTGCGGCAGCAGGGGGTGTCTAGCCTACACCCGATGCTCATCTCCACGCAGGAGCATGAGGAAATGAAGGCCCTGATCCTCGCCACCAAGTGGGGCGAGGCGGAGGGGTACTTCCAAAAGAGTTGGACCGTCCGTGAGGACGGTTCGCTCGAAGTCGGGCTCCACCCGACGGGAAGGTCGTACGACGCGCGGCCTGATGACGTGGTGCTCTACCAGCACCATGTGGACAGGGCGAGCGACGTCACGCGTGAGCGTGACTTCGCTCGTATGGAGTCCAAGAGGACTGGGCGGTCGGGGGAGGAAATCTCATTTCCTCTGTACGACGTCGTGGTCGCGCCATCGGGCAAGACCACTCTCAGCAATGAGAGGAGCTGGTTCTCGTCGTTCAACCCGAACGACAAACAAGACCGGCTCGACGACGAGGGGCGCCACAAAGGCTATCACGGGCTGGCGCCGCTGGATGCGCCGAAGCTCGTGGATAACCAGCTCCGCACGCGCCGCGTGCGGGCGCGTGTGGGGTGGGAGATTCGGGCGTACACGCTGAATGATGGCGTGTACAGAAGGATCTACAGTGGCACGGACGGAAGTCCGTGGCAGGACTTCTACGCCGACCCGCGGCAGCGGGTCTCGTGGAAGGACAAGGAGTCCGGGAAGTGGATCACCATCGAGCGCTGGAACAAGCGCTCGATGCCGAAGTCTACGCTCGAGTTCAAGGTCCCGATCGGGACCAACGAACTCGGGTACGAGCTGTATAAGCTCGTCCGCGGAAGAGATATCTCATCCGCGGAGGCTGTCAGCCTCCTGCACAACGAGTCGGTCACGGTGCACCGTGACCCGGCGTTCCGTCGCGAACTCGAGGGGATGTTCCTCTCGGCGGCGGAGGAGCGGGCATATTCCCGCCTAGAGCTCTTCGAGAAGGACCGAGGCTTCGGCTCGAAGTCGCACCCGGTGATCCCGGGCGCGACGCCCTGCTTGAAGTGCGACGAGAAGTTTGGTGGCGTGAAGGACGCCATCAAGGCGACGTGGTGCGAAAAGCCGCACGCCTACGTCTGCAACGCCTGCGGCACGGAGATTTGGAAGGTCGGAGTTCGCATCTTCGTGGATGTGAAGTATCTGCCCTTTGTGGTGATGCGCGACAAGCGCGTCACGCACTACTCGGCCGAGTTCTACGGAGACTGGGTGCGCGAGCTCCTAGTCCAGATCAAGAACTGGGCCGCCGAGAAGGGGCCATCCGCCAGCATGGCGGATGGCCTGAAGGAGGCGCGCGCCGTGTTCGCGGCGCGCGACCTGGCTCAGTAATGAGCCGAGGGACCCTGGGAGGACTGCCACTCCCGGGGTTCCTCTTTTTGGGGATTCATCCTCACCGCTACCCATCCCGCATCACGCGGGGCTCCCGCTACCCGCTCACGCTTCCCGCTACCCGCTACCCGCTACCCATCCCGCATCACGCGGGGCTCCCGCTACCCGCTCACACTCGCTGGTGACACGGGTGGTGACACGGGTGGTGACACGGGTGGTGACACGGGTGGTGACACGGGTGGCAAGACTCGCTGGCCAGCTGGAGAGGAGTGGGCGGGTGCGATGTCCACGAGGGAGGGCGGGCCGCTCAACCAAGCAATCCCGGTCTGCCCTCTCCCAGAACAGGTTTCTTTCCATTTATGTTTCTTCTTTTTAATGAGGTAACGCATGTCCGCTCAACCAAGCAATCCCGGTCTGCCCTCTCCCAGAACAGGTTTCTTTCCATTTATGTTTCTTTCTCCTTTTTAATGAGGTAACGCATGTCCGCCTCCCTCTCAATCGCCGCCGACAACACCCTCGACGTCCTTGAAGGCCTCGCCTTCGCGATCGCCCACGACACCGCCGCCGCCTACGCCGCCGACCTCGACGTCCGCGCCGACAACGCCCTCAC
>Ga0163150_10002663_pt1 | contig 26797 bp, 31 predicted proteins | sample OliLakLV19P2IB_FD_148628 | JGI IMG/M metagenome (GOLD analysis project Ga0163150, IMG submission 148628) | Freshwater microbial mat bacterial communities from Lake Vanda, McMurdo Dry Valleys, Antarctica - Oligotrophic Lake LV.19.P2.IB | ecosystem: Environmental > Aquatic > Freshwater > Lake >...
TTGGCCGCACTGGCGCCTTGGCGCGGCGATAGCCGGGCGGCGCCGAAAACGCGCACATCTTCCCAATCGTCCGCGGATCCTTGCCGAACCTTTTGGCCGCCTCACGCCGCGAAAGACCCTCGACAAATACGGCCCGGCGCACGGCTTCGTAGCTTAACACCTTGTACATCCCCGGCCTCTCGAACCGCAAAACCGGCCGAAAGGATTAATGGCGAGGTATTTTTACTCCGCCCGCGGACGACAAAACGACGCCGCTTAAGTGATGTAGTTTTGCACCGGCGCGCACACCATCACACCAACTCCCGCAGGCCACGCAAAATCTCCGCGCTTTCTGCGTCGAGAGCGAGCATTTCGTCGATGATCGCCTTCGGGTCGCGTAACGGTGCTTCCTCGGCCTTGGTCGGGTTCTTCGCCGAGAGATCGCACGTCTCGGCAGCAAGATTGGCAACCTCGACGCTCCACGACTTGGCGCTCTCTGCGAAGCTCGCCTGCAGCTTCACGAACTCGTCCATGTCATCGTCGTTGAGCGGATTAGTCTTGCCCATATTGCGGCCCGGATCGAGCTGGTAGTACCAAACCTTCCGCGTCGGCGCGCCCTTCTCAAAGAACAGCACCACCGTCTTCACGCCCGCGCCCTGAAACGTCCCGCTCGGGCAATCCAGCACTGTGTGGAGATTGCAGCTGGCGATCAGCTCTTTGCGCAAGCTGATAGCGGCGTTGTCGGTGTTCGATAGAAAAGTGTTCTTGATCACGATCGCCGCACGCCCGCCCGCCTTCAGCGACTTGATGAAGTGCTGCAGGAAGAGAAACGCCGTCTCGCTCGTTTTGATCGGGAAGTTCTGCTGAACCTCCTTGCGCTCGCTACCGCCGAACGGCGGGTTGGCCAGGATCACATCGTAGCGATCCGTTTCCTGGATGTCGGCGAGGTTCTCGGTCAGCGTGTTGACGTGCAGAATGTTGGGAGTCTCGATCCCGTGCAGGATCATGTTCATGATCGCGATGACGTAAGCGAGGCTCTTCTTTTCCTTGCCGTAGAAGGTGCGCTTCTGCAGCGTATCGAGGTCCGCCGCCTTCTTCGCCAACGGCCGCAAGTAGTCATGCGCCTCGCACAAGAAGCCGGCTGAACCAACCGCGCCGTCATAGATGCGCTCGCCGATCTTCGGCGCCAGCACCTTGATCATCGCGCGAATGAGCGGGCGCGGCGTGTAATACTCGCCGCCATTGCGCCCGGCATTGCCCATCTTCTTGATTTTGGCTTCGTAGAGCGTCGAAAGCTCGTGCTGCTCAGCCTGGCTGCCGAAACGCAGCGCATCGGTATGCTCCAACACATCGCGCAGATTGTAGCCGCTGGTGAACTTCGATTTGATCTCGCTGAACACCTCGCCGATCTTGTACTCAATCGTATCCGGCCCCGACGCGCGCTGCTTGAAGCCACGCAAGTACGGGAAGAGTTCGTTATCGACGTAGGCGATCGTCGCCCGTCAGCGCCTTGTCATGATCGAACGAACCATCAGCCTTCTTCGGCGCCGCCCACACCGACCAGCGATGCTTGCCGTCGAAGATCGGCTTGAACGTCTTGCCGGCGAGCTCCGCCTCTAGCCGTTTCTTGTCTTCAAGATCGTCGAGATACTTCAGGAAGAGGATCCAAGACGATTGCTCAGTGTAGTCGAGTTCGGTCGTGCAGCCGGCCTCTCGGCGCAGCACGTCATCGATGTTCCTGAACGCTTGATCGAACATTCCCGCCCCCGGCAAGCGCTCAACCTAGCGGCATTCGCGACCGCGCCGAAAGGCTGCAACCGACGCCCGTTATCGTGCGCGATTACACGGCAAATGCGCGCTGGCGCGCGATGGCCTTATGGGTAGCGTTTGGGGTACGTCAAAAAGCCAGCCCTAAGGGGTCACCTTAGTTTTTGTTTTTATTGATTAAATTCAGTTATATCTGGCGGAGAGGGAGGGATTCGAACCCTCGATACCCTTACGAGTACTCCAGTTTTCGAGACTGACGCCTTCAGCCACTCGGCCACCTCTCCGGAGGCCCGCTTAATGACGAGCCCCGGGGCGGCATGCAAGGTCCGGTAGCCAATTTTTTCAGAGGTGGGCGCAAGGAGTGGCGGTGTCGGGGCTAAAGTTCACGATTTTGGCGAGTGCGGCGCTGCTGTTGGCGGCGTGCGGGCAAACGCAGAGCGCGCCAGCGGCTGCCGTGGCTCAGTGCACGGCGCTCGATGCCTCGGCGCAGGTTTCGATTGCTGGCGGCAGGTTGGATCGTGGTCCGAACCGGTTTGAGCCGGAGGAGCAAGGCGGCGGCGTCGCCGACATCGCCCCGTTCAGCATCGACGCACACGAAGTGACGAATGCGCAGTACGCCGCGTTCGTTGCGGCGACCGGCTATGTGACGCTTGCCGAGCGGCCGGGGCCGGACGGCGCGCCGACGGGCGCTGCGATCTTCGATCGTACGCAAGCCCGCTGGCGCATCGATCCAAATGCGAACTGGCGCCGCCCCGACGGCGCAAACTCGGAAATTGTTAGCCGCGATGCCTTTCCAGTTGTCGCGATCGCCTACGATGACGCCGCCGCATATGCGGTGTGGATGGGCCGGCGGCTGCCCACTGAGAATGAGTGGGAGTTTGCCGCGCGCGGCTCTGCCCCTGCCCCGGCGGATCGCCGCGCTGAGGCTTTCGATGCGCAAGGCGCAGCGCGCGCCAATACTTGGCAAGGCGTCTTTCCATTTCAGGATACCGGCGAAGACGGCTTTGTGGGGTTGGCGCCGGTGGGGTGCTTTCCGGCGAACGCGAACGGGCTCTACGACATGACTGGCAATGTTTGGGAATGGACCAGCGATCGCTTTGCCGGCGCTGATGCGCTTGACGCTGCACGAACGGCGGATGCGCCGGCGCGCGTGATCAAGGGCGGCTCACAGCTTTGCGCGCCAAACTTTTGCTCGCGCTATCGCAGCGGTTCGCGCCAGCCGGGCGATGAGGGGCTAGGTATGTCGCACATTGGTTTTCGCACAGTCGCGGACACGCGCTAACCGACCAGCGCGCTCAGCATACGGCGCAACACGGCTTGCGCCTGCTTGATGCTGAGCGCTTGCTCATAGCGCAAACGCCGCCAAACTTCGAAGCTGAGCGCAAGATCTAGGGCTTCGAGCATGTCGCCCTTCGCGAGGTTTGCTGGCAGCACCGCGATCAACGCCTCACGCTGCAGTCGCGTGATCTTTTTGTGCTCGATACGCAAAAAGTTCGAGGTGTAGCGGCGGGCATCGGCGGCGGTTTTGATCGGCAACATCTGCTCGAACGCCCGCGCCCGGCGCTCGACCAATTCATCCAAACGCTCGCGCCATGTCGTAGCAACGAATGCATGTGCGAATTCGGGTGTGAGACGCGAGGCCATGATGGCGTGCATTTCCCGAAACACGCCTTCCATGTCGGAGAAGAGCCGAAACACTGTCCGGCGCCCTACGCCTGCGCGCTCCGCGACCAGATCAGCGCTTGGATCGGCCTCGCCTTCCCGCAGCAGATCGAGCATCGCGAGCGCGATTTTGCGCCGGCTTGCATCGGAGCGCTGGCGGCGGCCATCGGCCACAATTGGCTCTTCCATCTTTTCGGCGCGTGCGCTCACGCTGTTTCCTTGATGAAGGCGTCAATCACGTCAGCGAGCTCCTCCGGCTTATCTTCCTGCAGAAAATGCCCGCCCCCAATGATCGTCGTGTGCCTCTGCCCCTTGGCGCCCGGGATGCGTTCTTGCAGGCGTTTATCGGCGCCGCGCGTGATCGGGTCTTGATCGCTGAACGCGGTGAGGAACGGCTTGTCGAATGTCTCAAGCACTTTCCAAGCTTCGAGATTCTCTTTCACCGACGGCATGTCGGGCGCCACCGGCACGAGTGCTGGAAACTGACGCGCACCAGCTTTGTAGGTCTCATCAGGATACGGCGCCTCGTAAGCGTCCATCTCCGGCTGGCTGAGTTCGCGCACTGTGCCGCCGTTCAGAATGTTGCCGGTTGGGAAGACGGGCACGGTCTGACTGAAGTTGCGCCACGCTTCGAACGCAGGGTTTGCGCCCGAGCCCGCGGGCAAAAAGGTGTTGCCAGTGACAACGCGCGCGAAGCGGTCCGGAAATGCCGCGACCAAGCGCAGACCGATAAGCCCACCCCAATCCTGGCAGAACAGCGTGATGTTCTTGAGATCATTGGCGATGAGCCAATCGCTCATCCACTTCACGTGGCCTTCGTATGTGTAGTCCTCGCGCTCGGTCGGCTTGTCGGAGCGGCCAAAGCCGATCAGGTCCGGTGCGACGACGCGGTGACCCCGGCCGACAAGGCGGGCGATCATTTTGCGGTAGAGGAAAGACCAGCTTGGCTCCCCATGCAGCAACAGGACCGGTGGCTTATCGCGGGGGCCCTCATCGATTGCTGCAATGCGAAGCGTAACGCCAGAGGCGTCGCGGATATCGGTATAGTGCGGTGCAAAAGGGAAATCCGGCAGGTTGGCAAAGCGTTCGTCCGGCGTGCGCAGCACCTGCATGGCGTCTCTCCCCTTTGCGGCTCTCATTGACAGAGAGGGTCGCCTAAATGTATTGGCACTTATAGTGCCTATTGTTGCTCTGTGACGTCAAGCATCAAATCGCGGCGCTGGGGAGTGAGCGGTGAAAGCAAGGGCGTGGCTCGGCGGCTTGGCCGTCTTGTTGATTGCGGCAGGCGCGGGCGCCTACGCTTTTCGTGGTGAGCTCGCGACGCGTCTGGTTGAGCGAACCGCGCAAACCGCCATGGCGCAGAACCTGCGCGAAGACTTGCCGGACGGCCTGCACGCAGCATTTTGCGGCACTGGATCGCCGCTACCGGATCGCACCCGCGCGGGACCATGCCTTGCAATCATCGCCGGCCAGCACACGTTCGTGTTCGACGCGGGCGACGGCGCTTCGGAAACGCTGTCGTTGATGGGCATCCAGCAGAACGAGATCGAAGCGCTTTTCATCACACACCTGCACTCGGATCATATCGATGGCATCGACACCGTGGCGCTACAGCATTGGGCGACGGGACCATCAAGCGAACAGCTTCACGTTGTCGGACCAACCGGAACCGCTCGTGTGGTCGCCGGGCTGAACGACGCCTACGCAATTGATCAAGGCTATCGAGCCGCCCACCATGGCCCGGACGTCATGCCGCCGAGTGGCGCTGGCATGCGCGCGACCGAGTTCGCCATTCCGCTGAATGACGGCGAAGAACTCGAACTGCACAATCAGGACGGCGTGCGCATTGTTGTGTTCCGCGTCGACCATGCGCCAACGGATGCTGTTGGCTATCGCGTGGAATATGGCGGACGAAGCATCGTCATCAGCGGCGACACATCTCGTTCACCCTCACTCGCGCAGGCCGCGGAAGGCGCGGATCTGCTGGTGCACGAGGTGATTTCGCCGCGCCTAGACGCGATCATGCATCAAGCCGCGCAGAACGCTGGCCGCGAGAACATCGGCGCGATCTTCCACGACATCATGGATTATCACACCTCGCCTGAGGACGCCGGACGGGTCGCGCAACAGGCCGGCGTTGGCGCGCTCGCCTTCACGCACTTTCTACCGCAAACGCCCATCCCGGGCCTCGCGCACACGTTCGTCCAGGCCGCCGAACACACCTATGACGGCCCTGTTTTCGCGATGCGTGACGGCGATGTGATTTCGCTGCCGCGCGCCGGCGGCATGCTGCGGTCACATCACCTTCGTTAGGAGAACGCCATGAAACGTCTTGCAATCACTGGTGGCGTGGTCGCTCTGCTCGCGATCAGCGGCTTCCTGCTTTACCAGCGCTATTGGTACTACGCGCCGGGCATCATCGGAAACATCAGCCACCCGATCTCGGACAACCGCGACGTGACGTGGTCACCCGGACCGGCCGACGCGCCAAGCAGCGAGCGCCCGCCGAACATCATCGTCATCGTCGCCGATGACCTTGGGTACAACGACATTTCCGCCTTCGGCGGCGGCGTGGCCGGAATCGTGCAAACGCCAAGCATAGATGCAATTGGCCGCGACGGCGTCATCGTTGATCAGGGCTACGCGTCGAACGCAACCTGCTCGCCGTCACGCGCCGCAATCATGACCGGGCGCTATCCAACGCGCTTTGGCTTTGAGTTTACCTCGGCGCCGCAAGCCTTCGCCCGCTACATCTCGCATTCGTCGCCGGATGCGTTGCGCCCCGCGATCTTCCACGAAGAACGCGTGCGCGACGTGCCGCCGCTCGCAACTTTGGGGTTGCCGCCAAGCGAAGTGACGATCGCCGAAATGCTGCAGCAGCAGGGTTATCACACCATGCTGATCGGCAAATGGCACTTGGGTGAAGTCGAGAGCATGCGACCGGAAGCGCAGGGCTTCAACGAAGCGCTTGGCGTCATGCAGGGCGCGGCAATGTTTTTGCCGCCGAATGATCCGAATGTTGTCAACGCGCGCGTGGATTTCGATCCGATTGATCGGTTCTTGTGGGCGAACCTGCCTTATGCCGTTGATTGGCATGGCGCCGATGGCAACGCACGCTTTCGGCCGCGCGGCTACGTGACGGATTATTTTGCTGATGAGGCAGTCTCGGCGATCGAAGCTAATCGCAACCGGCCCTTTTTTCTCTACCTCAGCTTCACCGCCCCGCACACGCCGCTGCAAGCGACGCGTGAGGACTACGACGCCCTCAGCGCCATTCCAGATCACACCCAGCGCGTCTATGGCGCGATGATCCGCTCTCTGGATCGCGGCGTTGGCCGTGTGATGCAGGCGCTGCGCGACAACGGCATTGATGACAACACGCTCGTGATCTTCGTCAGCGACAATGGCGGCGCTTGGTACACCGGCCTTGCCGACATCAACGCGCCCTACCGCGGCTGGAAGTCGACCTTCTTTGAAGGCGGCATTCGCACACCCTATTTCGTGCGCTGGCCGAATGGCCTGCCGCGCGGCGCCCATGTCACCGGACCTGCTTCACACATGGACATTTTCACGACTGCGGCAGCCGCGGCGGGCGCCCCTGAACAACCGCAAGTCGATGGCATCAACTTGCTGCCCTACCTGCGCGGCGAAGCGCAGCCGTCGCGGGCGATCTTCTGGCGTTCCGGCCCATACCGCGTCGTACGTGACGGCGATTGGAAACTTCAGGTCAGCGAGACGCCCAATCGCGTCTGGCTCTTCAATCTGGCGTCAGACCCAACCGAGCAGCACGATCTTTCAGCACAACAGCCTGAGCGTGTCGCCGCAATGCGCGCCATGATCGAAGCGCAAAACGCAAACGCACCGCCACCGCTGTGGCCCGCGCTCATCGAAGGCGCCGTGCGGATCGACGTGCCGCTCAACGCCCCTTGGAGCGAGGACCAAGAATACATCTATTGGTCCAACTGATGACGCTGGCGCTTATCATCCTCGGCATCGTTGCGGCGTTAATTGCAGCGCTGTTCATCATCGGCGCACGCGAGCCCGTCTATGCGATCAGCCGTGGCAGCGGTCCGCATTGGTTCATCGCGGTGCGCGGCGAAGCGGGAGCATTGGCGCCGGGCGTCAGCGAAAGCTGGCGCAGCCGCGCGGATTTTAGCGTGATTGGCGCTGCGCCAGATGATGCATACTGGCGGCACTTCATCATCGCCAGCGGCGGCGAGCCCGCGCATCTGCCCATCGAACTGGGAGCACTCGAGGACGCGTACATCGCGCGCGTCAGCCTGCGCCGCCCGCCGGCTTTTCTGTTCGGTGTGCTTCGAACACTGATCTGGCTCCGTATCCTCAGCAAGCCGGAGGGACCGATCGTGCAGGATGCGCAGGCGCTGAGCTTCCGGAGCGACGTCATGCCCAGCGCGGCGTCGATCCTGCGGCTGCTCGCGCAGCCGCAGGACTACGCACCGGCGATGGTGAATTTCCTAGCGTATTACAAAGACGCTCAGTATCGCGCCTCCAAGCCAGGAATCTCCGGCCGCCTCGCCTATCTGCGCTATGGCCTCGTCGCCATGCGCACCGTGTACCGAACCGGCGGACATTTGCTATTCACCGGGCGCATCCTCGAAGTGCTGCGCGAAGCGGCGGCCGGGCCGAGCGTTGGCCGGTGGGATGACGTTGCGGCGATGCGCTACCCAAATCCGCCCGCCATTCTCTCAATGGAACACGCCCCGGACTATCACACCGCGCTCGATGACCGCGACGCCGGCCTAGAACGCACGCTGGTTATCGCGAGTACGCCCAGCCCCTGAGCGCGCAACCGGTTGCGAACCGGCGCGCGGGAGGGCATCCTCGGGTCTGTTACTCGGAGGTCTCGCCGTGCGCCTGCTTGCCGCCGCCGCCAGTTTCGCGGTGCTATTGATCGCCCCGCCTGCGCTCGCCCAATCGGGCCCGGGCATGTCGACGCCGCCCGAACGCAGCGCAGGCGAGCTTAGCCAGCTCAGCCCAACGCACCGGTATTGGGAGACCTGCCTGACGAGCACAGGCGAGGACGCCGTGCGCGCCTGCGGACGCGTGATCGGCGCCCGCGTCTCACGCATGCACACAGCAACAGCGCACTATTTCCGTTCGGTCGCGCTGACCTCCATGGGCCGGGAAGAGCGGGCGCTTCGCGACCTCCGCCGCGCCTATTTCAGCTACGTCGATCTTCTGTTCGAAGAAGAAGACAACGCCTTTGCCCGCTACGGCCGGGGTTTGAGCCTGATCCGCCTGGGGCGCGAAGCCGAGGGCGAACAAGATATCACGCGCGCCAGTGAAACGTCCGAAGGCCGCGCGGGCGAATTTTTTGAGATTAGCAGCTAGGATTCCTAGACAACGAAGCGTCGTCCTTGCTTGTCGCAGGCTATATTTTATATATAAACTAACTCATGCACATTGCTTGCGTTGGCGGCGGACCGGCCGCTCTGGTCTTCGCAATCTCCATGAAGCTGCGCGATGCGCGGCACGACGTTGTCGTGTTCGAGCGCAACGATTCCGGTGACACATTTGGCTGGGGTGTCGTGTTCTCTGACCAGACCATGGAGAACCTGCGCGCCAACGATCCGAAAAGCGCCGATGAAATTGAGGCTGGTTTCGCGCATTGGGACGATATTGACGTCCATATTCACGGCCAAACCATCACCTCCTCCGGCCATGGCTTTGTTGGCATTGGCCGCAAGCGCCTCCTGAGTATCCTGCAGAACCGCGCCCGCGAGTTGGGCGTGCGCCTCGAATTCAGCACCGAGATCGAGCCTTCGGCGGATTTGATGGCCGCCTACGATCTCGTGCTTGCGTGCGACGGCGCCAATTCCAAGCTGCGCAACGCGCATGCGGAGCATTTCGGCGTCGACATAGATCTCCGGCCCAACAAATACATTTGGCTCGGCGCCGACAAAGCGTTCGACGCCTTCACATTCGCCTTCGAGCAAACTGAGCACGGCTGGATCTGGGCGCACGCCTACAAGTTCGAGGACAACGCCTCGACCTTCATCGTCGAGTGCAGCGAAGCAACATGGCGCAACTTCGGCTTCGACACGATGAGCCAAGACGAAACGTGCCGCGCGGCCGAAGCATTGTTCGCGAAATACCTCGGCGGCGCGACGCTCTCGACCAATGCCAAACATCTACGCGGCTCGGCGTGGCTCAATTTCCCGCGCATCGTCTGCGACGCCTGGCACAAGGACAATCTCATCTTGATGGGAGATGCGGCGCACACCGCGCATTTCTCCATAGGCTCCGGCACCAAACTGGCCATCGAAGACGCGATCAAGCTTGCGCAAGTTCTGCACGGCGGCAAACCGCTGGCGGAAGCGTTGGCGGAGTATCACGCCGAGCGTCAAATCGAGGTGCTAAAGCTTCAAAACGCCGCGCGCAATTCCACAGAATGGTTTGAGCACATCGACCGCTACGCCGCGCTCGAGCCGCTACAATTCACCTATTCCCTGCTCACGCGCAGCCAGCGCGTCAGTCACGAAAATCTGCGCGTCAGGGACATGGGCTTCCTGCAGCGTGTCGAAGCTTGGTTCTCGGACCACGCGTCTTCAGACGCGCACTTCTCCACCAACACCGATGCGGGCCTGAAGGCCCGCGGTCCAAGCCCACCAATGTTCGCGCCGCTCAGGCTCCGCGAGATGGAAATCGCGAACCGCGTCGTCGTCTCGCCGATGTGCATGTATTCCGCCGTCGATGGCGAGGTGAATGACTTTCACCTAGTCCATTACGGCGCCCGCGCCAGCGGCGGGGCCGGACTTGTTTTTTCCGAAATGACGAATGTCTCGGCGGATGCCCGCATCACGCCGGGCTGCGCCGGGATGTACGACGACAAGCATGTCACTGCGTGGAAGCGCATCGTCGACTACGTCCACGCGCACTCAGACGCGAAATTCGCGCTCCAATTGGCGCACGCCGGCCGCAAAGGTTCAACGCGCGTCCCGTGGGAAGAGACGCACCCAGATCAACCGCTAGAAACCGGCAACTGGGAACTCATCGCGCCCTCGCCCATCGCCTGGTCAGACCACAACGCGGCGCCTCGCGAAATGACGCGCGCCGACATGGAGCGCGTCACAGCAGACTTTATGCGCGCGACATTGATGGGCGAAGCGGCAGGGTTCGACATGCTCGAACTGCATTGCGGACATGGCTATCTGCTCTCGTCGTTCTTAACGCCGCTAAGCAATCGGCGCACAGATGCGTATGGAGGGAGCGTCGAGAACCGCTTGCGTTTCCCGCTCGAAGTATTCGAAGCGATGCGCGCGGCTTGGCCAATGCACAAACCGATGAGCGTCCGCATCTCCGCCACCGATTGGCACGACGATGGTCTCACCTCGGAAGACTCCATCATCATCGCCGAAGCGTTCGCTAAAGCTGGCGCCGATCTCATCGACGTCTCCGCCGGCCAAACGACGCCGCTTGGCCGCCCCGTATATGGCCGCATGTTCCAGACTCCGTTCTGCGATCGCATTCGCAACGAAGCGCATGTGAAGACCATGGCCGTCGGCAATATCTTCGAGCCGGATCACATCAACTCGATCCTCGCTGCCGGGCGCGCTGATTTGTGTGCGTTGGCGCGTCCGCACTTGATGGATCCAAATTGGTCGCTGCGCGCCGCCGCTGAAATCGGCTACGGAAAACTCGCGCCGCCAAAGCAATATCGCGCCGGCTATGCACAGATGCAGCGCAACATCGGGCGCAAGGAGTAACAATGGGTCATCACGTCTTCATTTCAGGCGGCGGCACCGGCATCGGCCTGGCTACTGCGCGTGCGCTTGCGCCGACCGGCGCCCGGCTCACGCTTGTCGGCCGCGACAAAGCCCGCGTGCAAAGCGCGGCCGAGGATTTCGAGCACGCTCAAGGCATTGCTTGCGATGTTTCGGACGAAAATTCGGTCACTGCCGCGTTCAGCGCCGCGCGTGATCGCTACGGCTCGATCGACATTCTGATCAACAATGCCGGCATCACGCCTTCGGCGCCGCTGCACAGCACCGATCTCGCCACCTGGAATCAAGTTCTGGCGATCAACCTCACCGGCGCATTCCTGTGCTCGCGCGCTGCGCTCGCCGATATGTATGCGAAGAGGTGGGGCCGCATCGTCAACGTTGCATCGATCGCCGGCCTGAAGGGTGGGCCGTACATCTCTGCCTACTGCGCGTCCAAACACGGCATGATTGGGATGACGCGGGCATTGGCGCACGAGACGGCGAAGCGCGGCGTGACCGTCAACGCCATCTGCCCGGGCTATGTTGAGACCGACATCGTCACCAAAGCCGCCGAGAATATCTCAAGCAAAACCAAGCTCAGCGAAGATGAAGCGCGCGCGATGCTCTATGCGGGCAATCCGCAAGCGCGGCTCATCACGGCCGACGAAGTGGCGAGCGCCATCGCCTGGCTTTGCAGCGACGGCGCAGCCGCCACCAACGGCGCGGCGATCCCAATGTCCGGCGGCGAGATCTGATGGCTGATGCGCGCGACACCGTCCGTCTCTCGCTCCGGCTCCTCACCACGAGCCGCTTGATCGAGCGTGAAGTCGACGCGCTCATGCGCGCGCGCTTCAACAGCACTATCGCCCGCTTCGACTTTCTCTCCGCGATCGACCGCCACGGAGCGCTGACACTTGGCGAAGTATCGCAGTATTTATTGGTGTCGAACGGCAACGTTACGCAGTTGCGAACGCGTCTCTGTGCGGACGGTCTCATCGAGACCGAACAAGATCAAACCGACCGCCGCATTCAACGCGTGCAGTTGACGCGACAAGGCGAAGGCGTATTCAAGCAAATGGCCAAAGCGCACGCGGCGTGTGTGGACGCGCTGCTGCGCGATCTCACACAAGCTGACAAAAATGCGCTGTCGCGGCTCCTCGACGCTGCCAAGGCATCGTTGCGCCGCAAGCTGACGAAGGGAGCGGCGCCGTGATGGACGATGCCTGGAAGAGCGCTGAGTACCGTGCCGAACATTTTCTCTGGAGCGTCGAGAACCGCGTCGCGACAGTCACGCTCAATCGTCCTGAGCGCAAAAATCCGCTGACGTTCGAAAGCTACGCCGAGCTACGCGATCTCTTTCGTCGCTTGAGCTACGCCGACGATTGCCGCGCCATTGTCGTCACAGGCGCCGGCGGCAATTTCTGTTCCGGCGGCGATGTGCACGACATCATTGCGCCGCTCACGAAGATGACGATGCCCGAGCTCATGCGCTTCACGCGCATGACTGGCGATCTTGTCAAAGCCATGCGCGCCTGCCCGCAACCGATCGTGGCGGCCGTCGAAGGCGTGTGCGCCGGCGCAGGCGCGATCGTCGCGATGGCTAGCGACATTCGCTACACCTCAGCCAACGCAAAAACCGCGTTCCTTTTCACCCGCGTCGGCCTCGCCGGGTGCGATATGGGCGCGTGCGCAATTCTCCCGCGCATCATCGGCCACGGCCGCGCCAGCGAACTCCTCTACACTGGCCGCTCAATGAGCGCCGAGGAAGGCGTCGCGTGGGGCTTCTTCAATCGTATCACCGAAGCCCCACTCAACGACGCGAAGGCGTTTGCCGCTGATCTCGCCCACGGCCCCGCGTTCGCGCATTCCATGACCAAAAACCAACTCAACATGGAATGGAACATGAGTCTCGAACAGGCGCTTGAAGCCGAAGCGCAGGCTCAAGCCATTTGCATGAAGACAAAGGATTTCGAGCGCGCCTACCTCGCCTTCGCATCGAAGCAGAAGCCGGTCTTCGAGGGCGATTGATGGCCGACAAAAGCTATCTCAACTGGCCGTTCTTCGAGCCGCGCCATCGCGATCTCGCCGCGTCGCTCAATGCGTGGCTCGATGAAACGCACTTCCCGCACCACGTTACCGAAGACAAAGTCGACGCTGCTTGCGCCGAATTCCTCGCGGAAATGGTAGACGGCGGCTTCGTAAAACACGCTGTTCGCCGCGGCAAAGAACCGCTGGACGTTCGCAGCCTCTGCCTGATCCGCGAACACTTCGCGCGCCACTCGGGTTTGCTCGATTTCGTTTTCGCCATGCAAGGCTTAGGCTCTGGACCAATCTCCTTGTTCGGCTCCGAGCTTCAACGCGCGCATTATCTCGGCGATGTCGCCGCCGGCGAACGAGTCGCCGCGTTCGCACTCTCCGAACCCGAAGCCGGCTCCGATGCCGCGGCTCTCACGCTCACTGCACGCGCGAAAGGCGACCACTTCATCCTCGACGGCGAGAAGACCTGGATCTCCAACGGCGGCATCGCCAGCTTCTACGTCGTCTTCGCCCGCACCGGCGAAGCGCCCGGCGCCAAAGGTGTAAGCGCCATCATCGTTGACGCTGACACGCCTGGCCTCACCGTCGCCGAACGCATTCCGCTCATCGCCGCCCATCCGCTGGCGCGCCTTAAGTTCGAAACCGTCCGCGTGCCGCGTGAGAACCTCATCGGCAACGCCGGCGAAGGCTTCAAGATCGCGATGGCGACATTGGACGTCTTCCGTTCCACCGTTGGCGCAGCCGCGCTCGGTATGGCGCGGCGCGCACTAGATGAAACATTGATCCGCGCCAAGGCGCGCCAGATCAACGGCGCGCCGATGGTCGAGTTGCAAATGGTGCAAGCCATGATCGCGGAGATGGCGCTGAAGATCGACGCAGCCGCTTTGCTCGTTTACCGCGCCGCGTGGACAAAGGATTCCGGCGCCGCGCGGGTCACGCGTGAGGCGGCGATGGCAAAACTCTACGCCACCGATACAGCGCAAGAAGTGATCGACGCGGCCGTGCAGCTTCATGGCGGCTGGGGCGTCGTCCATGGGCACCCGATCGAGTGCCTCTATCGCGATATCCGCGCACTCCGTATCTACGAAGGCGCCTCGGAGGTGCAGAAAGTCATCATCGCTCGCCAAACGCTCGCGCAGGAAACGACATGAGCGCGCACGTCGATACCTTCGTCCGCGACAACCTCCCGCCGCGCGATCAGTGGCCGGAAATGAAGTTCACGCTGCCGGAGTTGCAATTTCCTGAGCGCTATAATGCGAGCAGCATGCTAGAGACGGCGATCGCCAACGGTCACGGCGCCAGAAGCGCAGTTCTTTTATCGGCAATTACGCTCACCTACGACACGCTGTTGCAAGAAGCGTCGCGCATCGCGCATGTGCTCATGCACGATTTCGGTCTTGTTCCCGGCAATCGGGTACTCATTCACGCGTCAAACACGCGCCTGTCGCTGCCGGTTTGGTGGGGCGTTTTCCGTGCAGGCGGTGTCGCGGTCGGCACGATGCCCATGCTGCGCGCGCACGAACTGGCGGTGATCCTCAACAAGGCACAGATCTCCCACGCGATCGTCGACACGCACCGCGCCGCCGAGCTTGAGGCCGCGCGCCTCGACGCGGCGGTGTTGAAGCAGATCATCACGACCGACGAGCTGGAACGGCGCATGGCTGGGGCGCCGAGCCACAGCGCTGCCGTTGTGACTGCCGCCGAAGATCCCGCGCTAATCGCATTTACCTCCGGCACCACTGGCACACCCAAAGGCTGCGTCCACTTTCACCGCGACATCACCGCGATGGCGGAAACGGTTTCGCGTCACATCTTGCAGCCGAAGCCCACAGATGTGTTCATCGGCACGCCGCCGTTTGCATTCACATTCGGGCTCGGGGCCGGAATGGTCTTTCCCGCGAGCGTCGGCGCCGCGACGGCGATCTGCGAGAAGCCCGGCTTCGATGTGCTCGCCGATACGATCGCGCAGCACAAAGCCACGACCCTCTTCACCTCGCCCACCGGCTATCGCGCATTGATGAAGCAGGATTTGAGCAAGCTCGCCTCGCTTCACACCTGCGTTTCCGCCGGCGAGCATTTGCCGCAAGCGACATCCGACCAATGGTGCGAACGCACCGGCATCCGCATCATCGACGGCATCGGCTCGACGGAGATGATTCACATATTCGTCTCGGCGCGCGGCGACGACATTCGCCCCGGAGCGACAGGAAAAGCCGTGCCGGGCTATGAAGCAACGCTGCTCAACGCAAACGACCAACCCTTCGATGGCGAAGGCGAAGGCCGGCTTGCCATCAAGGGCCCAACCGGGTGCCGATATCTCGCTGATGAGCGCCAGCGCAACTACGTCATCAACGGCTGGAACGTCACCGGCGACATCTATCGGCGCGATGCCGACGGGTATTTCTGGTACGTCGCGCGCGCCGACGACATGATCATCTCCTCTGGCTACAATATCGGTGCGCCGGAAGTGGAGAACGCACTGCTCACGCATGATGCCGTTTCAGAATGCGCGGTGATCGGCGTTCCAGACGATGAGCGTGGGCAAATCGTGAAAGCCTTTGTGGTCTTGAAACCAAATGCGAGCACGACCGAACGCGCGCTGCAGGATCACGTCAAACAGACCATCGCGCCGTATAAATATCCGCGCGCCATCGAATTCGTGGCCGAACTACCGAAAACGCATACGGGCAAAGTGCAGCGATTCAAGCTACGGCTAGCGTCATGAAGTTTACCCGCGACCTCATTGTCCGCTTCGAGCACTGCGATACGGCTGGTCTCATCTTTTATCCGCGCTTCTTCGGGCTGGTGAATGAAACCGTCGAGGATTGGTTCGCCAGCCTCGGTCACTCGTTCAAATCGCTGCATGTCGATCAGCGCAAGGGCGTGCCGACAGTGCGGTTTGAGAGCGAGTTCGTAGGGCCCGTGCGCATCGGCGACATGCTGCATCAAAGCCTGGGCGTCGACTCCATCGGCAATGCCTCGCTGAACCTAAAACACATCGCAGCGATTGGTGAGCGCACCGTCGCCCGCTTCGATCAGACCATCGTGTTCACCGATCTCGCCAGCATGAAAGCCGAGCCGTGGCCGGCCGATCTGCGCAAAGCGATCACCGACTTCGCGAGGCTCGACGCATGAGAACATTGCTTCCAGCAGGGTGGCCTCGGCCAAAAGGTTATGCGAACGGCATCGAGACCGACGGACGGCTGGTGTTTGTCGCCGGCCAAATCGGCTGGACGCCAGAAGGCAAGTTCGAAGCGACCACCCTCTCCGCACAGTTTGCGCAAACGCTCGACAATACGCTCGCAGTATTGCGCGAAGCCGGCGCTGGACCCGAACATGTTGCGCGGATGACGTGGTACATCACCGACAAGCGCGCCTACTTGGCATCGCTTGCGGACATCGGCGCGATCTGGCGCGAGAAGATGGGGAAGAATTACCCGGCGATGGCGGTTGTCGAGGTGAAAGCGCTGATCGAAGATGCGGCGCTGGTTGAGATCGAGACAACCGCCGTCGTACCGCGCTAAGCTCGGCTGCAATGAGCATTTATGTCTACATCACGCGACGGCGCAACCCGATCGATGACGAGGGTCCGACCATAAGCGAGGTGGAATGGCTTTCCGTCGTCTCAAACGATCCAACGTTCAGAAATGCGAGCGTCGAGGAGATTGGAAGCGGCCGCCCATCGAAATCTAGTTATTCGATTTGGCTCGAACATCCCGAAGGACTCGACGCGTGGTTCATTTGGACCAACGGCCAGATCGATATAAGGAATCCGGACGAACCGCTGATTGCCAAGGCAATGGCGTTGGCATCAAAAATCGACGCGAATGTGGTCAGCGAGATGGGCGAACTGTTCAACGAAGACGGCAGGCACAAGGGATTCGTTGACGGCGAACCTTGGTGACACCCCCTCGTCCTCCCAGGACCGTGTGCTAGACTGTCGTCAGGAGCACCCCATGGCAGACCACAGCCTCTTCATCTTCGTCCGCGTGCAAGGCGCAACGCCTGAAACCGTCGGCAATGCGCTGCGCGATTCCACCGATAAGATCATGGATATCTTCTCGATCATGGGTGAGTGGGATTTGCTGGTGCGGATCGAGCATCCAGATCTCAACTCGATCCAGAAGGTTGTCACCGAGACGATCCGCGCCAACCCGAACGTCGCGCAGACCTACACAATTCTCGGCTATCAGCTCTACGGCTCGAAGTGGCCAGGCTTCGATTTTCCTGACTCCAAATGAGTCTCGATCTCGAAGCCGAATACAACAACCGCGCCCGCGTGCCGGGGCATCCCGCGATCATCGCGCGTTGGGCAGCGGAGAGTAAAGCGCACCGCAATCTCAATCCGCCGCGCGTGATCGAATATGGCCCGGGCGAACGCAACACGCTCGACTTGTTCGACGCGGGCGAAGGCCCCGCCGTGATGTTCATTCATGGCGGCTATTGGCAGGCGCTCGACAAAAGCTTCTTCAGCAATATGGCGCGCGGCCTGAATGCACACGGCATCAGTGTCGCGGCGCCGAGCTATGATCTCTGCCCGAATGTGCGCATCGGCGATATCGTTGAGCAAATGCGCGCCGCCAGCGTGATCGTACAACGCGCGACTAACGCGCCGGTGATTGTCGCTGGCCATTCCGCGGGCGGCCACATCTCAGCATGCCTGCTCGCAACCGAAGCGCATGTGCCCGCGGCCTACGCGATCTCTGGACTGTTCGAACTCTCGCCGTTGATCACGACAAGCCTCAATGAGAAGCTAGGACTGGACGAAACCGAAGCCAACGCGCTCAGCCCGCTCCTGTGGCCGGCGCCTGAAGGCAAAACTCTGGACGCTGTCGTCGGCGGTGACGAAAGCGGCGAGTATCTGCGCCAGAGCGCCGACATTGTCCGCGCTTGGGGCGAAGCCGGCGTCGCGACACGCTACGAAGAGATCGAAGGCGCAGACCACTTCACCGTCATCGATGCACTATCAGACCCCGCCTCGCCCATGTGCGAGCGGCTCAAGCAATTGGTCGCTCGCGCCTAGGACGTCTATTGAGCAGGCAACAATTTCCGGCCTGTCGCGAAGAGCGCAATCAGCACGATTTCCACCACCATCGGCTGCAACATCGTCGCGCCATAGCCCGCGAGCGCAATCGTAAGCAGACGCCCGCCGAACCCAATGCCGATTAAAAGCAGCGGCGCAGATAATAGCCGCGCGCTGTTGCGCACAGCCGATGCGATCGCAAAGAGCCCGACGCCGCCAAAAAGCGCTCCGAAGTCCGCGCGCAGCGTCGAGTATCCCAGCGCGCCCTGCGCTGCGATGCCGAAGCGCCCCGCCAGCGTGTCTGGATCAAACCAGAACCCAAAGGCCACCAGCACCGCGAGCAAACCCGCGATGCCAAGCAGCGCGCGAACAACAAGATTCATAACAGCATCGCCCCCAAGCCGTGAGACGCCTCAGGTGCCACACAGCACGCAAGCGCCACAAGTCGCATCACCTCAGAAGCGCAGAGCGCCTTCGAGGTCGGCCAACAAATCCTCCTCGTGCTCCAGCCCGATCGATAGGCGCAGCAAGGTGTCGCTGATGCCAGCTGTGCGCCGGGCCTCGACCGCCATCGAAGCGTGCGTCATCGAAGCCGGATGCGCGACAAGGCTTTCAACTCCGCCAAGCGATTCCGCCAATGTAAAGACGTTCAACCGATCGAGCGCCACGCGCACTTCGCGTTCGCCGCCTTCGAGTTCAAAACTCAACATGGCGCCGAAGCCGGTTTGCTGACGCTTGGCGATCCCATGCGTCGGGTGCGATTCCAATCCCGGATAATAGACAGCGCTCACGCTCGGCTGCGCGGCGAGCCACGCGGCCACCTTCCCCGCACTGCGCTGCTGACGCTCAAGCCGCACACCAAGCGTGCGCAGACCGCGCAATGTCAGCCATGAATCGAATGGCGCACCGGTAACGCCGGTACAATTCGCCCACCACACCAGCTGCTCGACGTCCTCAGGTTTGGCCGCGACCACCGCGCCGCCAACAACGTCCGAGTGGCCGTTCAAATATTTGGTGGTCGAGTGAACGACATAGTCCGCGCCAAAGGCGATCGGCTTTTGCAAAGCCGGCGAGAGGAAAGTGTTGTCGACCGCGACACGCGCGCCGGCGGCCTTCGCGCGCTTGGCAATCGCCGCGATGTCGACCACGCGCATCAACGGATTGCTGGGCGTCTCAACCCACACCAAAGCCGCACCTTCGCCTAAAGCCGCGCCCAGCGCGTCCGGATCGCCCTGATCCACGAACACAACATCGATGGCCTGCTTGCGCGCGCGCGCCGCGAACAAGCGCCAGGTGCCGCCGTAGCAATCGTGCGGCGCGATGACACGCGCGCCCTGCTCAAGTTGCGAGAGCACGAGATCGACGGCCGACATACCGGAGCTGGTCACGACAGCGCCAGCGCCGCCTTCCAGCGCCGAGAGCGCGTCGGCGAGCACATCGCGCGTTGGGTTGCCCGAGCGGGAGTAATCGTAGCGCCGCTTGCCGCCGTAGCCGTCAAAACTGTAGTTCGCCGACAGATAGAGCGGCGGTATCACCGCGCCGTGCGTCGGATCATCATTGACGCCAATCGAACACAGGATGGTTTCGTCGTGTTTGGTCATTCTGCGCCCTCCAGGCACGAGCGGATAATTGCGGCGACCTGCGCCGGTTCTTTCAGGAATGCGTCATGCCCGTAGAGCGATGGCAGCTCGTGGAGCGCGCGCAGATTGGGCAGCTTGCGCGCTAGCTCTTCGATCGACTCGAGTGGTGCGATTTGGTCCGTCGGGCACGCCGCGAGCGTCACTTCAGCTCTGACGCGCGCAGGATCGACATCGAGCCGGTCGATCGACTCGCTCAGCGACAGCCAACGCTGCGGCGCCATCGCGCTTACGTAGGCATCGCCGCGCGCGACAAGATAACGATCAAGATCCGAGCGCCCATCTTCACCGACCGTGCCGGGAAAGCGCAGATCAAATTCTTCAGCGCTGCGATAGGTGATCATCGCCAGTTGCCGCGCGAGCGAGAGGCCCTCTTCCACCGCGCCTTGCGCTAGCGCGAATTCAACGACGCGCCTCTGAACCCCGCGCCAACCACGCGCCAAGGCGGCGGGTTTATGTGCGGTCGAGATCGCGCAAAGCCGATCGAGCCGTTGCGGCGCTTCGGCAGCAAATGCCAAGCCGACCATCGCGCCATATGAAGCGCCGACCCAAGCATGCCCACGGCGCACACCAAGCTGCTCCAATGCAATGGCCACGAGCCGCGCCTGGTCTAGCGGCGACAATCGCACGCGTTGGTCTTCGGTCGGCGCAAAGTCGAATCCGAGTGCGCAATACCGCGTGAGATCAATGGCGCCGCCTTCAGCGACTTGGTCGCCCCACCATTCGTGCAGATATCGCCCGCTCGAAATGCCGCCGGCGACAACAATCAGCGGCTGACGAAGATCGCCATAGATACGCAGCCGAATGTGCACATCCGGCAGCGCATCGCCGCTCTCGCAGCGAAAATCGCTTGGTACATCAACAAAAAAGTCTTCGCCGCGCGTCGTCGCGTCCGTCTCAACCTTAAGCGCGAGCATGGTCGGGCGCCTTTGCGAGGATGAGATGTTCAACGCAGGCCGCACCGGCCACAGACGCGCCAAGCTCCGCCACAAATCTGCGCGCGCGCGATGCTGTGATCGCCTTTACGCGGCATTTTAGAACGAACGCGCCGGCCTGCGGATTAATCGAGAGCGCGTGAAGCTCGGCGCCAGCATCGAACAGACCCTGCACAATCAAAGCCGCGCTCGACCAATCGCGCAGCGTCAGCAGCAATTCGTGCTGCAACTCCAATCCTGGAAGACAAAAATCGTCTTCATCGCTTTGAACCTGGGGAGGTTTGGGTGCCTCGAATGCCATTACGCTATGCCTTCTTCAACTCGTACGCGTCGAGAAGAGGCTGGCGCTTGCGGGCAGAGAGCTACGCCCAGTGTGGGCGTCATGCTCCTACGCTTTAGCTGTATTTTTAACGCGCCCGCAAGCTGAGCATCAAATCGGCGCGACGACATAGGAAGCATACGCGAGCGCCGCTGTCACTAATTTTGTTGCGGTGCGGCGAAGGAGCCATGCGACGAAAATGCCGACCAGAGAGTCGGGCATACGTTGCAAAGCGTGTGTGGCGCTTGCGGCGTCAGCCATCCGAAGCTCGCGAATGGGAAGCTCAGTCCTCCTACGCCGAGGCTTCGGAGGACATCCTACTCTCGCTTCGCGAGCGTAGGATGGTGGTGTGCGCAGTCGTGAGCGAACCGGTATCTGGCAATTTCCCTGTTTAACAGGGAAAAAACAGGGAATTTCGTCGGTGCTGCGGGCGTCTCAGCGCCCGGCGCCCTGCCCATAGCGCTGTAAACGCTACCCAATTTCGGCCTGTCGACCTCGCGCCCGCTGTAAAGAACAGGGAATTTCGGCTCCCCGAACAGCGAAGCGTTCTCCGCCAACAGGGAATGGACGCACGGTCCACAGCGATATTGCAACCCCTATAGGGGTTTACTATCTAGACATCTCCGGCTAACGTTGCCCCAGCCTTAGGACGAGTTCTGCGGATGCGCGTGCAAGACCAAACCTTTCGCCGCGGCCAAGCCGAATGGGCGCTTTGGCGCCTGTTCGATGCAGGAACCTATGCGCGCCGCGATATGCCTGCGGCTTTCCGCACCCGCATCAAGCGTCTGCTCGACATCGACCGCAGCGGTGCGATGCCGGGCCAGGCGCCCGCGGCGGCGCTCGCCTTTGCCAACGATCAACCGACCGGCTCGGGCTCGGAAGCCGCGTTTACGGCGTTCGACGTATTTTGCCTCGCGCTGGCGCTCGACTTGCTCGACATGGGGTTCAAGCAAGCCGAGATCGTCTTTCTGTTGCGCCACCTGCGCCAAGGCCTGCGTCCGGTGTTCGAGCGCGTTGTGCGTGACTACCCGCCGGCGAACCGCCAGCGTTATCGCGCCCAAGATTTTCCCAATTGCCCCACCACAGAGACCCAAAGCGGCGCCACAATTGTCGATGCCAACGTCTACCTGCTGGTGCGCAAAATCGAATTGCGCGAACTCGTGCCCGCCAGGGCCGCTAAGCATCCACTGATCGCGCCGCCACAGATCTGCGCCGGCCAAGTTGAACTTGCTGAAGCACTTCGCGATCTGAACAGCGCCCAGCGCAAGGTGTTGGTGATCGAGATCGGCCTAAGCGCGCGCCTTGCGCCGAGGTTCTTAACAGACGCGCCAGCGACGAAACGCGGACGCAAACAATGAGCACGGCTTCGATCATTGCTTCACGGCCATTTGAAACCCCATATGGGGTTGTCTGGAGAATACATGTCCTCCGCTGACGATGCCAATCCCGACCGCCCCACGGGCGACGCCGAACAGCCGACGCCAGCTGCAAGCCCGCCTGGCGGCGAAGACGCTGCGCCGGTCGGCTATGGGCGCCCGCCGCCCGAGCACCGGTTTAAGAAGGATCAGTCCGGCAACCCGAAGGGCCGGCCCACGGGCGCGCGCGGATTGAAGGCCGAAGCCGCCGAGGTGCTAAACGAAACCTTCCCCGTAAACGGCAGCCGCAAGCGCGTCACCGCGCGCAAGGCGATGCTGCTAAAGCAGCGCGAAAAGGCGATCAAGCATGGCGATACGCGGGCGGCGTCGCTGTTGCTGGGGTTTGCTCAGGCTGCTGAAGAAGAGCAACTCGCCCGCGCCTCGGAAGCCGAGCGCCAAGCGCTCGACGAGCAAGACGACGCGCTAATCGAAGCGGCGCTGCGGCGGCTTGCGCCTGCCAAGCCAAGCGCAGGTGAAAGCCGATGAGCAAAACTCTGCTCGACGCGCTGCGACGGCGCGAGTTGGCAGGCTTCGTGGCCGGGGCGATGCCCGAACTGGCGCCGGGCGAGCCCTATCTCGACAACTTCCACATCTGGGCGATCGCCCACCAGCTGCAGCGCGTGCTCGAAGGCAAATGCCGCCGGCTGTTGATCAACTGCCCGCCGCGGCACCTGAAATCGATCATCGCTTCGGTGTGCGCGCCGGCCTGGGCGCTCGGCCGCAACCCGAAAGCGCGCTTTGTGTGCATCAGCCACACCGCCGAGCTTGCCGCCAAGCACCACGATGATTGCCGCCGCCTGATGCGCTCGCCGTATTACCAGCGCTTGTTCGCCGGCGCGCGCATCGCCCGCGACAAGAACACCGACGTCGAGTTTCGCATGGTCGGCGGCGGCGGGCGCTATTCGATCTCGGTCAACGGCCCCCTAACTGGCCGCGGCGGCGACATCATCATTATCGACGATCCGCTCACCCTGCCAGTCACCGCGGTGACCCGACCGGGCGATCTCTGGGTGCTAGGGCGCCACCGGCTGCTTTGCGCCGACGCCCGCCACGACGCCGCCTATTCCGCGCTGATGCCAGGGGAAGAAGCGGCGATGATGTTTACCGACCCGCCCTACAACGTACCCATTGACGGCTTCGCTGGCGGCAAGGGCAAAGCCAAGCGGCGCGACTTCGCGATGGCCTCAGGGGAAATGTCGGAAGATGAGTTTGTGAACTTCCTCGAGACGACGCTCGGCCCGGCCGCCGCGCGCTGCCGCAACGGCGCGATCGCGTTCGTGTGCATGGACTGGCGCCACATGGGCGAGCTGCTCGCCGCCGGCAAAGCCGTGTTCGACGAGCTAAAGAACGTCTGCGTGTGGGCCAAGACCAATGGCGGCATGGGCTCGCTCTACCGCAGCCAGCACGAATTGGTGTTTGTGTTTGGCCGCGGCGGGGCCGCGCATTGCAACAATGTCGAGCTTGGCCGCTTTGGGCGCAACCGCACCAACCTCTGGACCTATGCCGGCGCCAATTCCTTCAAACACGAACGCGACGAAGAGCTGGCGATGCACCCCACCGTAAAGCCCGTCGCGCTGGTGCAAGATGCAATCAAAGACGTAAGCCGGCGCGGCGACATCGTGCTCGACCCGTTCGGCGGCTCGGGCTCGACCCTCATCGCGGCTGAACGTTGCGGGCGCAGTGCGCGCCTTATCGAACTCGACCCAATCTATTGCGACGTCATCGTCCAGCGCTACCAAGCCTACACCGGCAAGAAAGCGACGCTTGAAAGCAGCGGCGAGACGTTCGAGCAGACAGCTGAGCGGCGACAGGCCTGCGCCCAAGACGCTGCAGACTGAGGACGCCCAGAGGTCATGCCATGGCCGCCCCAGCCATAGTCCAACACGAACTTCCGCTGACCCTCAATCTCCAGCCCCGTAATGTACGTCGGCAAGTCCGTGGCGTTGATGCGGTAGTAACCGCCGAGCCTGAAGTAATCCGCGCGCCTGAAAAGTTCCAGCAGTTCGCGAACGCTGCTCTTTGGAATTCTGCAGCGGGTCCGCGCCTCTCCAAATCTGTCGTGTCGGAACTCACCCTCGCCCGCACGCGCGCGATCCGTCTGAAGATCAGCGAGAACAGCCAAATCGGATTGGCCCTGTGCGTCTTCGCGCTCGCGCGTTCGAGCTTCGCCCACCAGCCCGCGCGCGCATCCCTCGCAGACCGTGCGCCCGCGCAAGACGGCGACCTTCTCGCCTGGTGCATGAGCCAACCCTTGGCCGAGCTTGAGGAAATGCTCGCCATCCTGGTCGCGGAATGCATCGACCTCACCCATGGGGGCGTTAGTCCCGAGGACCGCCGCCTTCAGGCCCTCGGCGATTAGATTGCGGCAGCGATTGGCCTCGACATGACGGACTTCTGGAAGCCGGACCTGGCCTTCTGGAGTCAGTTGCCGAAGGCCATGCTGCTGGACGCGCTCACCGGCGCGCCTGCTCTGACCGCGCTTGCGGGTCGTGAGCGCGATGCGCTCCTCAAGGCCCACGCGAAGCTGAAGAAGAACAAACTCGCCCACGCGGTGGAGCAAGCGTTTGATGGGACCGGCTGCCTGCCAGCGCGGCTTATCTCCGCACCCCAGGAGACGCGCTACGAACTGACCGAGGCTGGATTGGCCGCATTGGAGGCCGCCGCGTGACAATGCCGCGCGCCGGCTCGGCTTGGCCGCGCCCGCGTTTCGCGCCGGAAATAACCACGGCGCCGCGCGACGCCGCTAGCGCGCGCCTTCGTTCGCTAGCGCACGCATCAAGTTCGGCGTCGACCACGACGCGACGCCCGTTCCGGCGAAATCCCGGTCCGTCGACCACACATCGCCCTCCGCACTCCACGCAAGCGCGACGACGTGCGCGTCGTTTGTCGATCCGTTGCGGCTTGGCACGGAATCTCGAAGCGCCAGCGCCGCCTCCTCAAGCATTGGACCAAAGGCCGCGATTGGCACGATCGTCATTTCACTGACGAGCGTGTCAAGCACTTCAATAAGCTCAGGCTGCTTCAGGCCAAGCGCAATGCGCCGGCGCGCTTCCTGCACCACCCGGTCCGTCGTGATGAGATTGGCGGACCGCGCCGCTTCAAGCAGAGCGCCCGAACTGCGTCCGCGCACGGCCGCAATCAGGATCGCGGCGTCCACGACCAGCGTCGATGACGGCGGGCGCATAGTCTAAGCGGACGTGCCTGTCAGCGATCGGACGGCCTCGACCGACCAATCGACCGGATCGACATCCCCGAATTGAGCAAGCGCCGCATCATCGGCTGCAACATCGCGTCCGCGGGCGAGCGCCTCCGCACGATGCAACACCGCGGCGAGCCGGTCGGGATCGGCGACTTTCAGCGGCACCAAGAGCCCTACGGTCCGCTCGCCGGACTTGACCGGTGTCGGCCCCGGCAAGGCGCCGATGGTTTCACTGGAGATCTTTTGGAGATCGCGGATGCTGATATGACTCACACTTGCTACATACGCCATTATGTAAGATAGATCCAGCGAAAATTGGCGCTCGGCTGCCAGTCGCGACCGACCACGAGCAGGCATTTGGGCGCGGCGCTGGCGTTGTCAGGTTAAACAACTCCAGAGGGAAATTGGCATTTTGGGTGGCGTGGAAAGGCCGCTAAATTCAATGAGCGGTGGCTCGCGTCACAGTTGAGAAAATACTTACCCTGACAACGCCCCGTGCGCGTGACATAGACGCGACGTTCCTCATAATCGGCCGTGCGCCGTTGCGGCAGCTCGCGCAGGGTCGCGCGCTCGGCCTCGATCTCCTTGTGGCGGCGCGCGTTGCGCCGGCCCACGATCTCCTCGACGAAGCGCCGATAGGCGGTAAGCGGTGGCTCCGACCCACATGTCAATGATCCGCGTGAGCGGGCATGATGGTGATCCAGTTGAGGATCGGTGCACTCTATGATCGACCATAGTGACGACCCAAGGCCAAAACCCATTCGCCGCATTGAGGTGATCACCGCCGGCATTGGCCGGCGGCGGCGCTGGGGCGAGGACGAAAAAGCGCGCATCGTGGCCGAGAGCTTCGCGCCCGGGGCGGTGGTGGCGGAGGTTGCCCGCCGGCACGATACGCGTGCTCAGCAAGTGCATGGCTGGCGGCGCGACGCGCGCGAAGGCCGGCTGGCGCTGCCCGCCGAGCAGCGCGCAAATGCGCTGGTGAATTTGTCAACGCCGGACCAAAAGTACATCACGCGGGCGGCGTAAAAGTACATCACTGACGGTGGATGCAGGTGTTAACGCAGAGGGCCCCCGATCGGGGGCCCTCTGCGTTTCGGCGG